>Ga0209149_1000344_pt1 | contig 19005 bp, 10 predicted proteins | sample WorMetTyACAVOLI2_FD_187423 | JGI IMG/M metagenome (GOLD analysis project Ga0209149, IMG submission 187423) | Marine gutless worms symbiont microbial communities from Max Planck institute for Marine Microbiology, Germany - Olavius algarvensis... ... | reverse complement strand
TTGTGCAAAAGTTTTTGTTTCTGCGGAACACAGTTCAGAACGTTTACAGCGACGGATGAATGCCTCAATTCTTTCTCTCTCGCCGGCACGTGTGAAACCGATCCAAGCGCTAACAGCGTACGTCAGTATTGCCAAAATTACAGCGTTGAATACGTTGTGTAGACACTCGCGGTTTAGACCATTATAGATCATTATATATGATTTTATTTAGCTCTTATTAGTAAGCTTTTGTACTTTGTATTGTGTGTTTGTTTATTTTAATCTAGCCTTCGGGCTGCAATTATCATTAATAAAGTTGAGTAGAGTTAGGCCTAATAAACGGATTATTTTTAGACGTATCACGCTCAGCATTTTCTTCGCTATGTTCGTTGAAATTCTGTTTTAAATTTGTTTCATCTTTTAAGATGTTGTCTTGTTTTATCTTTCTTTTATACAAGAGAACATAAAATTTAATGATATTTTTGAGATACTATGTATCTCTGCTTTTCAGCGGATCAAAGTATGCATGCGTCAGCACGCGCCAGGAAATATCAATTTTAGACACTGCGTAAAATGATGATTCAGTTTTAGTGGATATGAGGATAAAAATGATAGGATACTGTGCATTAAGCGGCTGAGTATTGACAGAATATTCATAGAAGTTAGAACCGCTGCATCAGCCTCTGACTTTGTTCAGATATTCGACATCGCATGTGTTGTCGGTGATAGCGTCAAACACGGCTTGCCGCACTCTCATCCGTGCAGGAGCCGACGCTATCACTGCCGACACCGCCGGCGTCACGCCGCTCATGTTGGCCTGCAGTGACGTACCGTATATCCAATGAACTATAAATAGTTCATTGGGTATATCAGTTTGACAGATCTGACGTGGATACGTTCACACTTCACAGTGCTGTTGGGATTAATATAAAATTATCCGGCAATCCGTAATTCTGGCTGCGACCGAAAGACAGCAGTGATAATTTAAACACAATTTAACATTTAACCTCAAGTTCTACGGTAGTTCGAAGTAAGACATTTAAGTCTTAAAGAAATTACTGAAATACATATAGTGGGTACTATGTACACTTAAACAACAGGTCACAGGAGTTTTCGTACCGTTGACTATTCTGTTAATATCGTTTGCGTTATAAAGTATGAAAGAGTTTAAAGTTAATCATCCAGGATTTTGTTGTCATCATCACACTCGGCTGATGGAAAGTACAATCGTCATGCAGCCCTCGGGAACTTCCGCTGTGTTTCCTGCGTTGTATAACTCCTCCAAAGGTCACGAAGACGGCCGTGGACTATACGTCATAACGGCGGCGCCGTTGATTTCGCAACCTACTCCTGCAACGTTACGAACTGCTCCTCATGCGCCAGAAGAGGTGCTAGGTGGTATATGTCGAGCTGACCACGGCGAGCCTTGGTATTGATACGGTATAGTGTCATGCAGCCTCGACGTCGTTGTTCTACGCACCGTCTAGCGGTGGACGCAGCATGACGCCGGGGACCAGACTGCGTTCAGCGTCCAAGTTGTGTCAAAGTATACTTGTAACGTGTACACAGAAAGACTGACGGACAGACAGGCAGAGACGGTTATTACTACTGGAAATGTGCGAATATTAGTTACTACAGAAATAATGTAAACGCATTTACTGACACGAAATTCGTGTTTAATGTAGAGGAGCTCAACCGATTCCTACGAATCTACGACCAGGGCTTGTATTCCATTGTGTACACTTCCGTGCCTAGGTTACGGCGATTATCAGGCACAGTAAGCGTAGTAAACAAAATGGTGTCATGGATTCATGTATTGTCGGGTACATGGTAAGATAATTTTTTTGACAAGTTTACTGTAGCCTAAGTATGGTACTAATGGTCCATGGTATGCGAAGTACGAACGGTCTGTGATACGAATAGTCTATGGTACAAAGAGTTTCTGGTACGAACATTCCATGGTACAACTGGTGTAGTGTCGACCATCATGACCATACGGTACGAATACTGCACGGTACGAATAGTCAATAATACGAAAAGTCCAAACACAAAACCACATAGAAAAGCTGACTGTTCTAATGACTGACGCATAGGCCTAATTAAGGCGCTATAGCCTCAGGCTGATAATGAGAAATGTACGCGCTCGCTATCGATACTTCGACAAGTAAAAGCCTGAGCCGTTCAGCGTGCCAACACGAGCTGACAGTACAGCAGTTTTGTAGGTGCGTTGCGACAGCGAGAACACTACAGGTATAGGCTAATTACTTAGCTGTGTATACCTGCATGACGTCGCCGAAGCCGGATAAGAGAATCAATATGTCGCAAGGACATTTTGTGAAGGAAGCCGGCAGCGATAGAACCGTATAATTACTATGTTTTGCGCAAATAAGGACCTCATTACCTTTTACAAATAGCTCTGCTGTCGCAAAGACGCCGCGTGATGCTTGTATCTGTTTGTAGTTCGCTTCAATAGTACAATACGTCGAGCGAAGTCGTTTATTTTTAGTTTCATAGGTTACAGATTTATCACTGTGTACAACTAAATGCTGTTCTATTGTCTTTGGCGTAACGTTGAGACTTCTTGTCATAAACATTTCGTCGTCGTCTCCCGCCATCAACAAACTCCGCCGCTTATTACCACCGGCGGTAAGTGTCACAACTTGCTACAGTCCAGTGGCGCCGCGGGCTGATAACACCTAGGCGGTCGCAGCGTTGTAACCATTGAAAAAATTCTGTTGACTTTGACTGCCAGATCACAAGGGTATGATTCTGCAATACGTTAAATCTGCATGTAGGAAAAATCAAAGACGCTATAAAGTCTAGAATATATAACGTCTTTCAAAAAATAGCCTGAAATCAGTTTGAATAAAATGGAAAAAGGCACCCACTAAGTGCTATCTAGCAAGCACAAGGAAGAACTTTGAAGAAATAGATTAAACCATTTGGAAACAGTCGCTGTCGTACATATATTATTGACAGTGGATGTAAAATGACGTAAATGTGACTACGAAATGTATGTATTTGCTTGGCCGAAGCACCATATACAACAAATATACAGATAAAACAATTGAAAAACAAGTGTATCTGAGACGATAGGAAAGGCTCCGCTCACCGAAGCCCACACTGCATTGGGAAAACAAAAAATACGTTGCGTGAAACGGCGGTATCTGTCTCATTACCGAAATTCTGTGAAAAACTGCTTCTTCACACAAAATTTCACTGAAATCGGGCAATCGGCTGCTGAGTTATGGCCAAAAAACGATTTTTAAAATGGTGGCCGTCCGCCATCTTGAATTTTTAAAATTCTCGTATTTAGTCACGTGACTGTCAGCGAGTTCCAAGTCTGCATTTGTGTACCAAATTTCATCAAAATCGGATGATTTTTCGTTGAGATAATGCGATTTCACGATTTTCAAGATGGCGGATCTCCGCCATCTTGAATTTTAGGTATCCAATAATTGGTTTTTTGAAAAGCCCGTGTAGGACTTCCTATAGGTCGTCACTCGTCAATAGAGACCATAGCTCTAAACTGCTTATTTTGGAGAAAATCGCGTTTTTATACGCATTTTGGCGACAAGCGGACGAACGGACGAACAGATCCATGGACAGCATCGATGCATTAAAGCCGCTCTCGCTGTCGCGAGCGGCGCGTTAATCATAAAAAGTACACTGTACAAAATACACTCAAATACACTGAAAACGTTATCGTAATTCAGCGAATGTCATGCACGCACAACTCCTAATACCATCGACACACAGAGACACTGCTGTGGGTTGCAACTGATAAGATTTCACGGTGACAGAGTTAGAACTAGACAAGGGTTATACAAAGGCAAGAATAATAATTGAAATTGCAGTGTCAGTTAGGACGTGTGTTCCACACACGGTAGACTTGTTACTGACGAAGGTCATAGAAGTCATTGCAGTCAGGCTTGCGGTATAATGCATATAAATATTATTATTATTATTATTATTATACCGTGGACTGCAGTACAGTACAAAATGTGGAAATACTGTTCGATCATCTTGAACATCAGCAAGAGGTCTACCTTGTCGAGTAAATTGACGGGCGATGTTAGACAGGCTTATTTGTATGCAGTTGTTATAACGGGCTTGCCTCTGAGGCACCGACGGCGTGGAGGTCCTCTGGAGGCCTGGTCTAGTTGGACGATATCACACAGTGAACAGTACTATCGGCAGCAGTGTATCAGACGAGCTCATTTTATCGACAAGTATTAGTTGCTGTTGCCAAGATAATTGCCTACAGCCAATAACACACACGTCCGAAAATCTGCGCTGATTTCTGTTACGTCTGTGATGTAAATATGGCACCACATCTTTTGTAATGTAGTTTCTGACACCAAATAAGACAATGCAACTATACGGAAAAATCGGCACCAGAAAAAAGGATTTTTGTATTGCATGTCATCGGCTCAACTCCGAGTTCTTTGAAAACGCTTCGCTATTCAGCCGGCCTTAACCTTTTATAGTGCAAAGGCAATTGTTGTGTTACATCAAATAATATGAAGTTGGTACACTGGCCGTTGATGGGTAGGCTGTTACATTTGGTACAACAATGAGTGGACTGGGCGGGGCCACAGCCCGCCCAGGCCCCTCCTTGCTGTACCAAATGTAACAGCCAACCCATCAACGGTCAGTGTACCAATCACCGAATAATCGTAAAATGGTCCGTTGTTTTTGCGGTTTTAATGTGCCCGCACGTTAAAGGGTTACACAAACATCTGTGTTGCAGCACGGCAGTTGTGTGATGTAACGCAGTATTGAGAGCGGAGACTTGAGCGTTCTGCAGTTTGCGCTGCGTCTCGGAGTCAGACCGTCAGTCGACGTGGGTGGTCGCACGGTCCTCATGCAGGCGGCCCGCGCCGGCAAGCGTCCGGCGACTGTCTACCTTCTCGACCACGCTGCCGAACTGCAGCTCGACCCTCACGCCGTCGACCTCGCCGCCGGCGAGTCGGCGCTCTTCTACGGCGTGCGGTCCGGCAGCGTCCCGGTAGTCGACGCCCTGCTCGACAACGGCCGCCTTCGGCTCACGCCTAACACCGCTGGTCGGGACCCGGTCGACTGCGCGCTGAGCGAGACGGGCCCAGCTGCCATCGATGTACTGCGGACTCTGTTGGATCGGTTTCCGGAGGCTGTCAGTCGACGACGAGGAGAGACTGGTCATACTGCGCTGCATCGCTTTGTCGAGCGCGGTCATCTATCAATGTTACGTCGATATGCGCCCGACAACTACAAGCCAGGTAAGTCTTGCACCTCTATACAATAACAAAATGGTGCCATTTTCAATGACCTTGAATGGCCTCTAACCCAGATCTCAAGGGCACGCCATTATTCGATGTTGAATATCTGACAAACGGTACAAGATAGACACACGACTACTACACACCACTAATAGAAAGTGATATATGGCCTATTGAATTGTGCCATCGCCAGTAACCTTGATCGACCTTCAACGTCGTTTCCGCTGTGACTGTCTGAAAATAAGTGTAGCCTACTTTTGCAGTCTGCGACAGAAAGTCCAGGCGATCTAACGAAGGATGACATTGCCGATGACTTTGTGTGACCTCTGAAGGTCATTTCAGGTATATTAAACGTTTCTGTATATCAAATGTACAGCATACATAATGCACGAAATCAATTACAACGGTCGGACATCACACGTGCGCAATTGTTTGTACTGCCGTATTCGATCGGAAAAACTGTGATTATGATGCTGAGCGCGACCTGTTAGCGACAGCTAAGTTACTTGTTTAAGTTGGGTATTTAGTAAATTATAGCATTTGTGGCATTACTAAAGTAGCCACTCAATAGAATTCATAATAATTATAGACTCTTTGTGACGTTAATATGGATACAAAATATCCCAGCAACTGAGCTAATGTGAAGACGCGACATATCAAAACGCGACAATGTATTATTGCAGTAGAAGTGGCGATACAGTATTATATGTCTGCGTGCGTTGTATTGAGAGGTGTTGACGATGATGGTGCAGAGGACGACGTTACAGACGACGGCGTGACGCTGCTGATGCACGCTTGTGCCCTACGCGACGTAGACCGACGCCGTGTTGCCGACATCATCAAGTACCTCGTCGACGAGCTGCGCGCAGACGTCGCCGCTGTCGACCACCGCGGTCGAACTGCACTCTATCACGCCGTCGAGTCCGGCCAATTGGACGCCGCCATCTACCTTCTGTCTCGACCCGCCAGCCGTCATCGCTTCGTCGACGTCGACGGTCGGTCGCTGCTGGTCGCCGCAGTCTGTGCCGGCAGACCGGAAATAGTTTCGTTGTTGTTGGGGTCTCCGTCGATTGGTCGACAATTGCCGGTTTTGACGGACGTGTTGGGACGCGGACCAGTTCATCACTGGGTGACGTCACTGGACGATTCCACGGCGGAAGAGAAGGCTCGACGCCTGGCTGTTCTGTTCGACCTGGTCGCTCATCGATGTGACGTCAACACGGCCGATGGTTACGGCGTGACGGCGCTAATGATGGCGGCTGGCGATGGTAGGGCACGGGCAGTAGGTGCGCTGCTGCAGCTGCGCGACAGTGCTACGTCGACGGTGGAGCTAGACGCTGCCGATGCAGGCGGCCGTACGGCGCTGCACCACTGCTGTGCCGCCATACCGCCGAGCCTCCGCTGCTGCCGCGCTCTCGTCCGTGCAGGAGCCGACGCTAACACTGCCGACACCGCCGGCGTCACGCCGCTCATGTTGGCCTGCCAGGCGTACGTCCCGGGCGCCAATGTTGCCGTAATACGCTACCTCGTGGAGAAGGGTTCGGCCGACCCAGTGAGACAGGACTCTGAAGGCCGAGATTCCTACGACTACTGTCCTCCTATCGACTCCCAGTACGTTCGCGCCGTTCTACGGTCCGCTTCAGGTACCGTATCTCACACGTAATTATTGTCAACTTCTGTATCGCAACCTCGAACGCGATGAATGACAAGTGGGCGACATACAATGCGCTTAACTGAGCGCTCCGCATAACGAACTGACAGATAGATAACAAGAAACTTAGCTATCGCTCACAGATTGCGCGTAAGCTGCGCCCACAGTCTTATCTGCGTACTAAATTTGAAGCGTGTAACTTCGTCTGTTTCCGAGATGTAGAAAGATGCCAAAATTTAGAAAATAGGTCACCGAGCGCATATGATTTATTGTTACCGTTCCATAATAACTATGGTCCTGTCTTGTATCGTTTCCCACGTATACACTGTGTCCCGAAAAAAAGCGGCCCCCATAAATATGTCTAAATTTCTTCAAAAATACAGAACTTTATTTAGTTATCATCGATAAAATGACGAATTTTCGAGATAATCTGTCTTTGAAATATTACCATTATTATTAATTGGTACTCAAAAATTGCAGTGTCCAATATTGTTTACTTACTGACGTCAATATTGCTCACTCTGACGTCAACACTTCTCACTTATCAAAACAGCATGGTTATCAGTAGCATACTCGACTGCGGGAGTGTGTGAACGCTGACGGTGGACATTTTGAACACCATTCTGTAACCGTGATAGCTTTGCAGACTGTTCATTGGATTTAACACTGATAGTTTCCTTTTGGAAAATTGCATTTTTGGTGTGTCGCTGAAAGCAAATAATATCACTATCCCGAAACTGAACTCACTTGCAATCTAGTACACAATGTTCAAATGGATGTCAGTGTGTTCTATGTAATTTTCAATGATTTCTGTTCAGTATTATAAGTGTTAGGCCTACTGTACTTTACATAGGTTCGCAAAGACGTTTAGTACAGAGAAAACTAGAATGATGGGGCTGCTGAAGAAAGTATGACGTTATGTTAAGCTGTTTCAATACATCAGCGGAGCATGATGGAGGGACGGACAGAATTGCTCAATAGCGGCCTATCGCGCGTCAGCATTGCTGTGCTGACGCGCGATAAAAATGCACGAAAATAAATAATGATTATAATTAACTAAATGACAGGATACTGTCATTTGTCCTAGAATAAAGCGATCTGGAGAGACCATAGCTTGTTGACAGAAACTTACATTAACATTTTGTAACGCCAATCATCGGGCCTCAACCAAAAGTGATCCGGGATTTAATTCCGGATTTCAGCACCCGGTGTCCGGCGGGTTGCTTGCAAAATGTAGTGCATTCATTGCCTAAGTCATTTCAACAAGTTTCGTGAAAAGCGGCCGGTGACTGTACTGAGAAACGCTAATACAATCTAAAATGCCCTATTCTGCAATGGCGAGGGAAGTGGAAAAGTGACCCGGAATCCGTCACCGGACGGGAATACCACCGACAGTTAAAATCGATTATTCGCCACAACATCAAGTTTCATTGAAATCGGTTGATTACTTTTGCTAACGGATACACCAGTGACCAGCACACAAACAGCATCGATTACATAAGCTCCCCCAAGTTCCCAACTGTCGCTGACGGAGGCAATAATCCGACAGTCTGCGACAGGTATACAAGATAACCGTAGATAACAAGACCCAGCGGCCGGCAAGCCCACTCGTCGTAAACTTGCGTCTTATTTAAGCTCACAGAAAGTAAGACACGACGGTTTACGACCAGCGGGCCTTATTGCCCGATGCCCGCCGAACCTTGTTACCCACGGTTACCTTAAAATAGAATGCTGTTGTTACCTGTATGCTATGTCATCTACTTCACATTGTATAAATGAACAAAAATAATGCACTGTTTAAGGCATGGTCGCGGAAGAGCAAGCGGCACTCCGATTGTTCATCGACGAAGTCTGCTCACAACAGACGTCATCTACGTCTTTGTCGTCGTCGCTCGGTCCTCCGTTCGCTCCTCTACACATCACCAGCATACTGCGCGGACTCGTCCGAGAACGCATCTTCACACGGACACTGAGTTTCGAGGTGACGAAGCAGGTGCCCGCCGAGCGTCTGCCCAAGCTGGTCGAGCTGCTGGCCGGGCGTGGTCGCCGCGCCTTCGCCGCCTTCTGCCGAGTCCTCAAAACTGACGCCGATCAGCCAGAACTCGCCTACATGATGATGAAGGCAGCTTACTGTCGACAACAGGAGATCTTCTGTTGACTTTATCCGTATAGTTGTTTCTACAGAGCAGTCGACGATGTACGAGACGTCGCATTTGTTACCGATGTGCATGTGCACATAGGCCTTGTCCAATGCTTCTAGCTGTCGGCATATCCTCGTCGTATCGCTTCGCTGAGTTATTTTCAACATGCTTCTGAACAATCGGCTTTCGACTTTGTAATCGACAACCCAGAACAGCTCGTGACTGTTGATCGGTTGAAGTCGCCGGAAGTTTGACTGTTTATAAGCTCAATTATCATTCACGTTCACCATATGCCTCATTTTTTTGCTCAGCTGTGTTTAACGTTAGTACGTTACGTGCTGTGATAACTGATAATCTGACCGAACAGAATCCTCGATTAATATATCAATGTATTGAAAATTATTTTGTTTTTACACAGAACATAAAACTACCAATACTGATAATAAATTTATAGTCAGCACAAGACCACGAACACGCATTTTACGTTTTTGTGCAAGGAACACTTTCTGACTGAAATGTCAACGATGCATTAACGCCTACTGTTTGGATCAAAACGTTAGCGAGTTAGTATAGTTATTATGCCCCCGCCCCGTAGAGGGGGCGGCGGCATTGAGCGGTGCGTCTGTCCGTCTGTCTGATGTCGCGTACATCGGCTCTAACTCGAAAACCAAAAGGCCTAGGAAGACGAAACTTTGCACAGGGGTACCCCAGGTCACATGCGACTCCCACACCGACTTCAAGGTCACAAGGTCAATGGATAAAGCTACGATCTTCAAATTTGGCACGCACATAGGCCGTGGGCAGTTCTTGCCCCCGGACCACAAATTGGCCCGAAATTGGCCTACGGTCAGCAGGGGCGGGGGCATATTGTGGCGGCCATCTAGCCGCACAGCTTGTTATCATTGCAATGACTTAGCATAAACCAATTCATTGACATGTCTTTAACAAGAGTATGTCGGCGTTAACAATGTCCGAGACAACATCCCTCCGCCTTTGTGAGTGAACCGATTGTAGCCTGAGCCCAATTTAATAGCTCTTTTTATACCTGCGCTGCAGGCTATCCACAGCATAGCCTGCAGCACAGACATTATGTTCTCACGGTGTCTGAAGCACACATAACGCATAAGCCTGTCGGCGTGTACCACTGGGGATAACAAGTCACTGAAAGTTCAGGTTTTAACGTAAAGAGATTAAAGGTTAAGATCACCAGGCCTCGTAAATCCCAGGCATGAAATGTTCCGTAAGTGATGAATTGCATGTATGGGCATAGCACCTTTAAACTTGTTTTGTCACCCCAGCAAGATAGTGTTCTCAGCTGCTATTGCTATAATTTGTGTAACTTTTGTTTGTTAACTACAATACAGGAAAACAGTTACAGCTATTACTATTATTATTAATGTACCATTTTGGTGATGTTGTATCAATTAAGTATGACATACTGAGAACTTAATACACTTACTAGTAAAAGGTCAAAATCACGAGGTCAGTATATCATATACCTGGCAAATGCACTAGAGAAGCAATGGATGGACAAACACGTGAAATTCAGACTTGAATTTGATTACGTTATCTCACACAACACCAATAAGCTTTAGATGGCAAATGGTCTAATGTCAAGATCAAGACATCCCTAATCTTGAAATCACAGGGACGACCGGATATTACATCGGCCAAATCTTGTTGTCATTACATTTCAATGAAAGTTGATTGGTAACTGTAAGTAGTTCACTAAAGCATTTTTCAAACTGATAGGTATGGTATGGTATAGTAGGGTTTAACGTCCCACTCGACACAATATAGGTCATTTCGGAGACGATTTTACGGGTCAGTGAAATATGACCCAACCAACAGTGTCATAGCACTGAAGGACAAGGAACTCAAAATAATGCTATATTCTTGTGCATCACTAACCAGAAGCCCTGCTGTCGCAGAGAGGTCGTGCCATGCTTCATGTATGTCAGTAGCTTCAACACAATACGTCGAGCACAAGTTCCGCCTAAGATTTACAGCGGCGTACAATTAAATTCTCTTCTGTTCTCTTTGTCGTGGTCGTGCATGCTGGTTGTGATAAAGATTCACTGATGCGTGATGCTCTCTGCAGTAAACTGCACCGTCCATCGTCACAGTTGTTGTCCACACAGCAGCAATCATTGATCGATAGCCAGCTATTCGTGCAGAATTGTGACTTTTGCCTACCCCACCTGCATTCAATGCCCCCGTTAGGGGGTCCCCGTCGGAATATTACCATGACGTTTGGTATGGAAAAACTAGAGTGGTTTGGCTGCCCAACTGTAACATTTTGGGAGATACAATTACTCGTTTTGACATAATGTAGGAACGTGACAGACAGACGGACACCGCATGACGGCATAAGCTGAACTTGCATAGCATCGTGCGGCAATAAATAAGTATTCAAATATAAATACGTAAAAAATGATAGGAGTTATTTTTTATGTTAAAATTCACATCAGTCAGTCAATGTAATACATTACGTAACATTATGAACATCAATGAATACTTTGACACACTATACATGGCACCATGTCATAGTACTAAAACACCGTCAAAATAACTTTGTGCAATCACTTCTGTGTCCAACTGAACTCATTCATCATATATGACATGTCTCAAATATCACCAGAACCTGCAAGATAATAATATTATTTTAATAACAGTCACGTTGATGTATGATATATTATATAATACGACAACATGACTGTTCAACACTATAAACATCACAACTACGTTACATTCAAATAGTTCGCTATCAAAATGTACACACGCCGACTGGTAGTAGTACTCCTCATGGCCCAAAACACAGCAAGACATAAAATTACTACTAAGTCTCACATATCAGAGTATAAAGCTAGAGTTGCTCACATAAGCAATTTATCATTCTGATTATATTGCAGACACTGTTGGTTGGATGGCCAGCTATCTCCAAATGTTTCCATAGATACTTACTACCGCACACTAACCGAGGTAAGGTGGGAAAAAGCTGTCTCATTTAACGGGGGTATTAGTAGTCAATATTGACAAACATTGACAAGTATAACCAAATCGTTTCTCATGCTGGTGAAAATACGGTCACACTCTCAGCCTGCTTCATAGGAACTCATCTGAAACTGGTAAGTCTCACAGTCTAAGAAAAGCATGATAGACAGTGATGCAAATGTACAATTCTGCCAGCACTGTGCAGCACAACTCTGTAGGTTTCCGCAGCTACCGACTGTTCAGTCGGCTCTGTGGCAATGTTCCACTCACAACACTGTAACAACTAAGCTTATGATATGAACAACATAGGGTACGACATACGCTTTAGACACTGCTGCCGGCACACAATGAACAGCTACCATGAACACTGCGATATTAAGTCCTGCACTTTGTGCCATCATCAGCCACCAATACACAACTGTGCAACATCGACAAATAAAAATTATAATGGCCAGCAATGACATTATATTGTACACTGCTTTTACAACAGCAAAAAGTCAGTAAAACAGACTGGTAAGATAGATGCTGCAAGTGAGCACATGTGACTGCAAAATACTGTTAGCAAAACTGGCATATCTGATCTTGAGACATGTCGATGCCATGTGACCATGTCGATGCCTCGTGATGCAAGGTGCATTAAGCTATCTTCTGCCCAAAAGGATGACAATAGTTTTTGAGAGACATAACAAATATAGCACACTTTACCTCGGATACTTAATGTATCGGATACTGTTGTTGATAAAGAAAGTGCACTGTACTGAACTCTTCTCAGAAATGTTTATGTAAGTTACATTTCCAAGTTCCTAGGGCAGCCATTAGAGCACTGCATCTCAATTGCATTGTGGTCCTGTTCCACTGCTTATTAATTTGTTTCACAATGCTAACAATACTTGTGCGCATAAATGACAATGACATATCGACAGAACTGTTTCACTACAATGGACTAAATAGCCGCAGTGTAACACTCCACATAATACAACACGGCATTTTGCAGGCAACAATTTTCTAACCATGTCATGTTAACTTTCAGCACAGCTGTACAGTGACCACGACACAAAAACATACACCAAAGCAACTAAAAACTAATCTATACTAAATACTCCTCTCATCATATCTGGCCATAAAACACACAATATAGTTCTAAACAATGCGCAGTAATTAAACTGGTAGGTGGTGATTCAGTGGAATACCCACCAATGACAGTAATTAAACTGGTAGGTGGTGATTCAGTGGAATACCCATCAATGACAGTAATTAAACTGGTAGGTGGTGATTCCGTGGAATACCCACCAATGACAGTGATAAAATGACAATTTGTAGTTTGTCATAACAAGGGTGCACACTGACTCAAAAGTCAAAATCTGGGACTAAGTACATGGTGGCACATGAAAATTCTAAAACTTACAAATTAATGAGACTAACAGGTGATAGTAGGGCACATAGATGTTACAAACCCAAGTAACTACACACAAAAAGCACCCTTGGAAATAGAACAATCACGTGTGTGAATGACAATGGAGAATGTTTCTGTTATGACGACATTAGACTTTGACTCACTTTTCGATGTTACAGGAAAAATACCAAGACATTAAAAAGTTTGCAGTCAGTAGTTACAGATTATGAGTTCATATTCAGTTAACAAGTTCTACTGGTTTAAACGCTTGCAACGGTCAATGACACATCTCTGTTATGCAAAGATTTATGTGAGAAGAAAGCTTTCTACATAGACCAGCAACAAAACATTACTGAAATCAAAACAGCACCATGAACAGAATGGACAAGCAATATAATCCAGTATCATCTGGATCTTTTTATTGCATTTCTCTGTGTATTTTCATTTATGCTGTCTGTTGTTTCTCTGTATGTCTGCCTCTTGCAGAAGTAAATGTGTTCACATAAGAGAAACTCTCAATTAGATGGCTGCAGTTCTACGATAATGGAAATTTATTTGAAAGCCGCACTCATAAACAGGACATACTCTCATCGTGATTACTGCACTGACGTACATCAAAAATACTTTAAAAGAAAGAAAATTAATGAAGGTCAACAAAATGTGAAAAATCACAACTGCCATTTTCCCCAAATTCATTCAAAACGTTTATTACACTATTTGTTACAAATTGCATAAATAAACTAAGGATGCAAATGAAATCTAGCATCACTGCACAACCATCAGAATGCCACCAGTGTCTACATCCAGAAACAACGGATGCTGCTAACTGTATCACACACTACACAGTGTAAACCATTAAACTTCTACAAATGACCCAGCATTTGTAGAATGCAGACAATTCCCCAGCACATGTCAGAGACCTGCATTTATCTAAGACTGACAGTTATCAAACATACCATAATCACTTAACGTACTGTCGGCGAGACATTACAAGGATGTAATGTCTTGCCGACATAATTTAATATATAGGGCGAAAATATTATACGGAGAGTAGAAGAGAAGAACAAACGAGGAGTGGTGATCGGTGGACGTCGGATGACTAACTTGAGATATATGCCGATGACACAACAATCATCTCCTCTTCTGCAAGCAGAATAAGGAAGTACTTCCAAGACCTGGTGACAGAAAGCAAGTACTATAACACGAAAATAAATGCAACTAAAACAAAGGTAATGGTGGTCAGCAGACAAGAGGACGTGCAGCTGGAAGTGAATCATGGAGGGCAGCAGTTGGAACAAGTACAAAGTTTCAAGTTTCTGGGATCATACAAGACAGCAACAGGTGATTGCACAAAGGATGTAAAAATACGAGTAGCACTGGCCCGACAGAAAGCAACGGAGCTCACTAATATCTGGAAAGACAGAAACATCAATAAAGTACTGAAAGTCAGAGACATGAAACAGATGGTGTGGGCAGTATTCCTACACGGTGTGGAAGGATGGACAATCAAGAAGTCGGACAAAATAGAATTGAGGCCTTGGACATGTGGTGTTGGCGAAAAATGCTGGGAGTTTCATGGCGGGAGCACAGGACAAACAAGTCTATCCTTGAAGAACTTGAAGTGGAAAGAGAACTCATGGCCAAAGTGGTCAAGTTAAAGCTACAGTACTTTGGTCATGTTGCAACGGTAAGTGCCGGACAGCTAGCACTGACTGTACTAGAAGGAAGTATGGAAGGAACACGTTATCAAGGCAAACCAAGAAGACAATGGATCAACGACATAGAAGATTGGACGGGGTACAAGTACATTCAGCTAAAGGAGATGTCAGTGGACAGACAGCAATGGAGGAAGAAGACACGGGAATGGTCAGCTGCTGTCACCAACCCTCGGAGGAGGAAGGCCGACTAGAGAGAGAGAGAGAGAGAGAGAAAGAATTAATAAAATGTATTAATCATACTAACCAACAGCCATTTTCGTTGGAAAAGTGGCATACATTAGAATGGAGACAGCAAAATTCCCAGCGTTTCATTAGAGATCCGGCTATTATTATTATTATTATTTGAAGCTTTACTACATACTTTATATGTAACTATTTTAACTGAAAACTACATGCTGAAGTCATATTTGAATATTCATTTATCCACGTAAGATAGCAGTTTAGCTCATGTGACAAAGAGGTGGAAGCAAATCGTGACAGCAACTGCCTTCAACAAACAACTCCGTGTCACAGCTGCAATTACATTATAGACGCATAAATTACATGCAAGTTAGCAATACATGGCAACTAGCTGACAATACAGCTGCCACGCGAGTTGTATGGTGGCGAGTCCGACGGACGAATAATACGATGTTTCTTGGCACGATCACCCGTGCAGCCACCGATGACTGATGAAGACGATGTGCCGCGATGCAGGAAGCTGGATCGGACGAGTGACGTCGAGCGCGTGCAGCTGGCCGTCAGCAGATAAGACTTCAGGTGTGCTTTCAGCGCTGTTGGCAACGGCAGCTGATCAACGCTGTATATTGTAGTACGCGCCGCAATTGTCCGACAGCAAAGTTCTTGCAGTGACAGCACTGATCACATTCAACATATAATAATAATAATAATAATAATAATAACGGATTTGTATAGCGCCTTTAGGTCCGAAGATACAGAGGTGCTTGAACTGGTGTTTGTCAGGATTGATAACATTCAATACCCACAACACAATGAGTCATTTTACTTTTTGGATTAGTCTTTTCTCTGAGCGGAATCGCTACATGTACTCACAGGCCTCAAGGAGTAATTATCATGGATATTTACATGTCCTCAAATAATTATTTTTGTTTATTATTATACTTAAGTAGAAAAGAGTTATGCAGACGAATAGGCTTGCGACATTTTTGCCAAACTTTTGCAGTTAGACGCCTGCAAGCCTACTCATCTGCATCACTCCTTTCTCCTTTAGTATGATGAATGTAAATGTTCACGGTAATTAATATAAATTTACTCCTTGAGGCCTGTGAGTATATGTAGTGATTCCACTGAGTGAAAAGACTAATCCAAAAAAATTAAGAAACCCACCGTCATTTCTAAGGCTTAACAAATTTCTTTTCTTCTTTTCTACACGAACCTTTACAGTCACTCATTCAGCTAAGTGCAACATCAAGCAGGTGATGCCAGGTACAGCAAACCTCGCACGTATCATTGCAGGGTGCTGCCACCTGGTGAATTTAACAGCATGATCCCAATACCACTGCTGATCTATCCCAAAAGTTTCATAACTACAGTTGCCTTGGTAACAAACATCATATTACTGTAACAAACACGAGCTACCATAAACAAATTCCTTGCCAGATACTGGCGGGGTGAGATAAGCAATACGGCAATGAAACATGAGATACAGAAATATCAAACAATTACAACTAAAACCAGCTTCAGTTGCCTGTTTAAAAGTTGACCATAAAAGAGGCCAGTTTTAGTCTGCAGACTGCACATTTTCCTCATACATACACTGCTAACATATACAAACTATGATAAAAAGTTTACTAAGCTGCAATACAAGCAACCAACATGGATGACATTCGTGCTTAAATGGATAATTATCAAATGGAAGGATGAGCTGCCATGCAACGTATACACCGTATGTGTGGAATGTCAGACACTTTAAGCTAATATAAGAAAATACGAAGTATGGTAGGGTTTAACATCTCACTCGACACATTACAGGTCATTTTGGGGACGAATTTACGGGTCAAATGACCCAATCAACAGTGTCAGAGCACCGAAGGACAATGGTTAGTCAACCAGATCAAGGGCCAATACCACCATGCTCAGCTCACTATAAGGTTATAAATTTAACAAAAAAATTAAATATACACAGCACCATGAACACTAAAGATACAGAGGCTGTCGGAAGATAGAGCTAAACCACACAATATCAAAGCCCGTTCCAGACGACCGACCTGTAATGTGCACCATTACAATGGTACGCAATACTGCGGCACAGAAACAGCTCTGTTAATATTCCCTTAATATAGACCAGCATCATATATCAGATGTAGCCACGTAGAGGTAAGGGGCCCAAAAGAGGAAGAACACAAACGCTGGCATAAGACAGCAGTGTGACTCATACCTCGGTTGATTCCCCACGCTCGACTCATGCCGTTCCTCTGCAGTGCAACTCGTGACAGCTCGACAAGAGACTCCATCACATTGAAGTTGCACAGCGGACTCACTTCCAGGAACGTCATGTCATGGCGCTGTGCATACTCCTCCGCCACCAACTCACTCACTTCACGCTTGAACGCAAGGTGACAGCGATTTCCAACTAGAATCTTCGGTACTCCCGGTGCGTGCTGAAATCCACACGTTTTAACAACAGTCAAATCCACCAACAGCTGCCACAACATTTCCATTTCCATATGGAAGCAACAAATGCCGTGGATTAAATGAAAGAAGCAAAATGACGGTTAATCTGATGTAAAACAGTTCATACTTCGTCAATCTCTTTGATCCACCGTTCAATGCCATCAAATGACCATCGGTTTGTGATGTCATACACCAGGACAATGCCCTACAAATATATATATTCAGACATGCCAACTTCTTCATGGTATGCAAAGCTACTGTTATGCATTTATTGTCAGCACTTTTAAGTTATGTTCACCAAGACTACAATATGAGTCTGACACAACTATGAACAGGCTATGATTTGCTGTCACAGGTATTATATGACTAGCTCGCATGAACTCATATAAGTGTTTTATGAGTTCTTTATGAGGACAAGCTTTCCATAACTCAAAAATCGCAGTAAACTTGGAGCAGCTCGTATCAGTTACATTGTAGTTCACAACTCACCAGTTTACTATTTGTAATGCTGTACTCTGACAGATCAAGAGAATGAAATTAATGTTAGTCTATCCAGCATTATAAATTTTAATTTTACTAAGTAAGTAAGTAAATGATTTATAAAGTGCCACAGTCAAGTTAGAATCAAGGCGCATGTGGGTTAGGTGTCAGAGGGCGCAGAAGGCAGAAATGAAATAGTTAAATTAATGGTCATATGTTTCTGGCACTAATACTACAATACAATGATGCAGCACGGCATATCAAGAGAAGAAACAAACGATTCAGAAAATGAAACACTTTGGCAGCAGTTACTGCTCAGCTATTAACAGCTGTTGATTGCTGGTCAAGACCTAACTGAACAGATGTGACAAGTGCTTGGACTGGATACTAGATACCTCCGCTACGGAGGTCATGCAATCAGTGCTGTTTGTCTGACAGAGCGTCGTTTATTCTGTCAGTCACTGTGAGCAGAATTACTGAAAAAGTAATCAGCCGATTTCACTGAAACTCGGTGTTATGATTAGGCCTACCAATCGGAAGCACTGACTAACGTTTGGTGGTGATCCGCTCCTGGAGACTGATTCTGGATCACTTTTCCATTTCTGTCACCACAGCAGAATAGGGGATGCTAGAAGATTTCTTAGAATTTCTCATACAGTCACTGGCCAAGTTGCACAACACTCGGCAAAACGACTGACATCAACAAGGTAATGAATCCGAATCTGGATTCTGCACACAGTCTAGCTCAAACGTG
>Ga0209149_1000343_pt1 | contig 19023 bp, 10 predicted proteins | sample WorMetTyACAVOLI2_FD_187423 | JGI IMG/M metagenome (GOLD analysis project Ga0209149, IMG submission 187423) | Marine gutless worms symbiont microbial communities from Max Planck institute for Marine Microbiology, Germany - Olavius algarvensis... ... | reverse complement strand
ATTCGACCCTCTAGGCGCTGGCATCCCGGCCCATGGTGAGGCCTCGACTTGCAAGCAAGCCTTTTATTCGCCGAGACCGAAGTCCCAGGACTATTTCTCAGTACGACATTAGACAATCGTACTGACGATGTATCCCAGTACCGGGGAAAGACGATGTCTTGTCTTTCCGAAGAAACATGCTCTCTGCATCGCTTTATATACCCATTGGCTTAGGCGTAGCATAGAAGCACTTTAGCGAAAACTGATTAACGGTTCACTGTACTACCACGTGACGTGACCTTGCGTGAATATCGAGTGGATAATGGAAAATAAGACTTTAATTTAATAATTTATACCGGAAGTTAATTTTGCGTTATAATTCTACTTTTAGATGACTATTATTTCCGGAAAAAGATAAAGGTAAGGGTAACTAAAAAGAATAAAGAAATTAATAGAACTATCGTATTAAGCGTACGTAAACACTGACTGTCGCTATTATTAATGACGTATTAGTATCGCAACTACCGGCGACCTCTAGCGAATGACTTTAAAGCTTATCAGGGACTAATTAAACGGTGAAAATCGCTATACCGCAACAGGAGGAGTGGGGTGATGCGCTTAGTGGTGCTGGGCAATTTGCTATTTGAATAAATTAAATTCTATTTGTTTTTGCAATGCATACGATACATGTTTTGAAGTTATTTGATCGTGTCTTGGTCTTGTGTATGTTATTTGTCGTTCTACAAGTGTCGCAGTATGAGTAGTAAATAAGCCTTATATACAGGTAGTCCAAAAAACGCCATCCTTTTTCATTTTGCTGTGGTTTCTACAAACGTTGAATAATTTCTATAATATTTGGCAAATAGTATACCGAGTTAATTTGCAACACAACATTTATTAATTGACCCGCCTCACCTACGTATTGCTGCTTCAGTACATTGGGAAACAAGTTAGCTGTATATTATTAACCTTAGCAATAAAAGTTACATATTACCGTTGAACTAAACAACAATAAACTCATCAGTACATGAGATAGGCGAACGTTACCGCTTGAACCACGCCATCGTTGTACAAGCAGCTTGCCAAGCAGTTGTCTGCGGAACGATGTGCTTGCAAGCCGCGTGCTTACGGCCGACGTCATAGTGCTATTTATATTACTTTTACAAATACCGACTTGATTTATTGGTCGTAGGCAGCAACGGCACCGCTTGCTTCTGAACTAAAAATTTTACAAGTCACTTAAAGTCGTTCAAGAGCATTCGAAATTATACCTACAATATCAGTAGGGAAATCAGGAGTGCCACTTTTTATTTAGGGACCCCTCAATATCTCCGAAATTAATCGAGCTAGGAAGTTGACATTTGGTATGCTGGTAGATTTGTATAGGTACTGGGGTAGCAGCGACCGAGCAGCTCACGTTTTTAGCGAATTGCTCATTATGTAACAGGGACAGAGGTTGCAGGATCACGTGTTAAACTTACTTCAAAAATGGTAATAAAACAGCAAATGTTAAGGTTAAAAACTTCAGTAGAAGTTTAACAATAGTTGTAAGGGCACATAATGACACCTCTAAAACAGCCAAATAAATATCACTTATATCATTTTCAATAGAAATATGTGATAATACCTTTGCAGCAGCAGTCGACATTTCGGCGATTTGCTGCTAATTATTGTCACCTTTTTCTATTAAAAATTGTATCAGTGATATCTGTTGTTTTAGAGGTGTTATTCTGCGCCTTTACGACTGTTGTTAAACTTCGATGGAAGTTTTTAACATTAATATTTGCTATTTTATTACCATTAACTGTCATTAAACCCCCGCTCGCTAAAGCGGGGCTTTATGGGATGGCAGTTTACTTCTGTTTATCTGACTGTTCGTTCGTTTGTCCGTCGCCTATACAATTTCTAGTTCGCTAGGTGACAGCACCTGGTAGCGAGCGGGGGCTTATCGTATCGACTCCGATAAACTTGTTGTTGTTGTTGTGACGGTGGTTGAGTTGTTGTAAACTTTAGTCTGCGTCGTTCTTAAACGACGATGAGTCTGAGATGGTACTGAAGTCAACAGCTCCTATTGGTGGCCACAATGAACACCGTCGAGATGGCTGGTATACGATGCTGCCAGTCACTTCAACGTTGAAATCACTTAGTGAGTGAGTAAGTAAGTAAGTAAGTAAGTAAGTAAGTAAGTAAGTAAGTAAACAAATATAAAAAACGCGCCGGATGTAGGCCTATTACTGCCATTCTGGATCACCGACTGACGTTCGATGATCACGCAACGTCGCAGCTAAGTCCTGCAACTTCCATGCATGTCTACGGCTTAAACGTTAGCGTGCAGCCTAATAAACCGTAGATTCGATTACTGCAACTCGCTATGGAGCCCCAGAGACGACCATCAATAAGTGCAAAGAGCACAACACAACACAGCTTGCGTGATACTGGCGGCAAACTGTTCTGATGCTAACAGTGGCGTCTAACCCCCGGTAGGTAGGGGATAATGGGAGACTGGACCCCCAAGTCCTGTAGGCCTGGTTTTTAATTTTGCGTCAGTTATTTGAGCAAGTTTTCAACAACTCGTCACACCAGTAGCTGCAACCTTTCTGTTGTACTGTGCAACAGTGAATCTGCCTTTTAGTGACGCCCCAAGACGTTTCTTATTAATACCTGGTTTTATCTCGTTGATTGTGGAAATTTTTCCATAACTGCACAAATTTCCTGACTTTTTGCATTTTTCCTTACATTTTCCTGACCACTTTTGCATTCCCTGACTTTTCCAGGTTTCCAGATTTTCCAGAAAAAAGTGGTTACCCTGTGTCAAGACACGAGGCGATCCGAGATGTTTATGATTCGGTCAAGACGAGCATAGACTGAGACACTGACAAAACCGTTGAGAGTTGGTTCAGAACTTAAATTCGTTAACAAAATCATCGGCCATAAACATCGGGCGGGTATTTAGTTATTTTTTTGGAAGGGACAGACAAAAGAGCAAGATACTGCAGGAAGGGTCGTGCTTCTGTCGTAGCGTTTTGGTATCTTCTGGATTTTTTAAAATTTAGATTTAAAATAGTGCAACCTGAGACCACATGATCCTTTAACCCTTTATGGGCATATTAAAACCACAGAACAACGACCACTATATACAGCAATACGGTGATTGGTATACTAGCTGTTGATGGGTGGGCTGTTACATTTGGTACAGCGAGGAGGGGCCTGGGCGGGCTGCGGCCCCGCCCAATCCCCTCCTCGCTGTATCAAATGTAACAGCTCACCCATCAACGGCCAGTGTACCGACTTTATATTATTCGATGTGGCATTATAATTGCCTCTATTAATATTGAACAAAATCGTAAGCATTTTTGGAGCAATAGAAGCCGAGAGAAAGTGCCCCTTGTCCACGTGGATCCTTCATCTCTCGAAAGATCCGTGGGTAAACATATCTGCATGATAGATCTACGGCAGTTCAGTCATTGAACTGTATACGTGAGGTCTGCAGGAGGAAAACGAAGCGTAGCGAAGGACTTCGCCAGATCGATAGAGTAATAATTTACGCGTCGATGCCCGATCACTTCATGGGCGTCTGCAATCCGTATCGATCCGTCGAACTCTATACACTATACACAGATGCGCAACAGCCGACGTCATGCAGAAAGATCAGCAACCATACACGCAACATAAATTATTTTTTTTTAAATTTTAAACCCTCGAAAAACGAGGGTAGGGAAAAAAACTGAAAAAGTTAAAAAGAATGGAGAGGCTAACGTTCCGAGCGGTCGTCCAATTATTATTATCGTCTGTGTAAAACGTGTGCATTCACGCAGCAATAAAACGAAAACTGTTGCGGCGATTATATACAGCGGTGGCGTGAAAACAGTTTCTGAGACGGATACATTTGCCGAAAAACAGCAAGTAGTTCATGATTCGGTCAAGGCGAACCGAGACTGGGACACTGATAAAACCGTTGAGACTAATGTCCATGATACACGTATCAGAAATCGGCGCCGAAATCCCGTACCAGAAAACTGGTATCATCAACCGGCACGAAAATACAGCATGTCCTATTGGTTACAGAAACCGGCACCGAAAAAATTCGGTACCAAACTGCATGTCAAATGCGTCAGAAGCCGGTACCGGTTTTCTTGTGCCGGTGTTTGGCGTCGATTTCTGGTAAATGTGTCATGAGCATAAGGCGAGGTAGCTGAAAACCAAGGCGAGACATCCCAGGACGAGACATTTCCAGTCTAGTACGCAAGTAAAATAACAACAAACACAACATCATTCAATCGACTCTGTCATCACTGATCAAATAAGATTCTGGTTACACTTAACCACCACGATCAGCTGGCACAACAGACGGTCAATAATACGAACAAACAGTTCACTCTGACTAAAAGTTCTTTATAGCCACTGCAGGCAGCAGGCTCGAGACAGAACCAAGCCGTATAACGCATGGTTTACATTATACCGGTACGTAAGGATGCCACGCCGTACCGCAAGCGTTTTCCGCTCGACCAAAAAACGCCACGAAAACAGTAGGTAACGCTGCCGGCGTTCCGCAAGTAACGAGCACCGTGTTGTATTTTTCCGCATCTGCCGGCGGCATGCCGGCGGAATTGCGGTGCGGTGGTCAAGGAGCAAGTACAACTGCCAAGTGCAATAAGTCCGGAAATTACACCGTTGAGTAGGACGTGTATAAGTTACTACTAGAGTAATGCATTCTAACTATGCATCTATCTTGTACCGTTTCTGAGATATTCAGAGTCGAATAATGGCGCGTCCTTGAAGTCTGGACTAGGAGTCATTCAATGTTACTGAAAAAGGCAGAATTCTTTACAGAATCATTACGTGATGATGGAAACCACGCGTAAGTCGCGCTCCAGCATATAGCTGAGCGCAACAAACAATGTCCATCAAGATCATCAAGCACTGACGGTTGTGTTGATATCGCCGCAGACAAAATGAGATAAATCTTTAGTATGAAAATGCAGAATTGAAGTGGAAACAGAGGTTGAAAATAGACAGCAGCGGTGTTGTACTGTAGACGATGAACACACTATGATTCGTTCCGCGCCGTCGAGTGGTCCGATATATCCGTGATCACATCATGGCTTGGTCGTCTGAAAGACTGAAACGGACCGAGACGACTGCGGCCAATGATCGATACCACTCCACCATCCCAGGGTCGATTGGTAGCAAGTTCGGCGTTTGCATATTGACAATCTCCGCTTTTTATCTACCCGCTGCGTAGATAATCGGCGTGTCTGGACTCTGGAGGAATTAGAACCAGCCATACGCACGCACACAGTCACATAACAAGACGCGTGGCGCAAACATACAACAACAGTAACGATATCTAACGATAACAACACGATATCTCAGGGCCAATTTTTCAGGTTTTTTTATTGAAATTGAGCCGAAAACATTGCATAGGCCCTAACTCAAATCGCCAGATATTCTACCAGGAGTCGAAATAATAACAAGTAGCTCTGCTGATGCCGAGACAGCTTCCGTTACTTACTTGTTATCGGCAAGTCTTGCGTATCGGCACACTGTGGCGCAACTTGCAAGACTTGCAGATAGCCAGTAAGTAAGAATTTGGAAATGTCAGTATTAGAATGTAGGCCCTACAGTACAAGCTGGTATGTTCGGACGAACGCAAATTATCTAAATGAAATAAAATAATCCTTGCGAATATCTTCATATTTTTTCGTAAGAGACCCAGGTCCACGGACTAAGAGGTGGCATAAAAAGTAACTCAGGGTTTCTCAAGGTCATTCGAAAACCAGAATTGTATCAGGTACTCTGTTTATATTTATGGTATGTTCACGTGTTGCGTTTTGTCAGCCGTCTATTAAACCAAGATTGGATTGGATTGGACTCAAGGAGCAAGTACAAGTCTCGAAATTACACCGTTGAGTAGGGCGTGTATAAGTTATTATTAGTATTGCATTCTAACTAAGCATCTATCTTGTACCGTTTGTGAGATATTCAACGTCGCATAATGGCGTGTCCTTGAAATATGAAGTGGTAGTAGTCATTCATGGTTACTGAAAATGGCAGAATTCGATAGATCATATACGACTTCCCATCAGTGTACCGTTGTAAGTTTAGCGATTTTTTCAGACCCACTTCTATACGACAACCCACTGCGGAAAACGGCTGCTGTTAAATATATTATGCAAAAGTCGTCTGTTTACTCACAGCTCCACCGCGTCACAATCAAACAGATTGACCTACAGACAGACAGACAGACAGACAGACAGACAGAAAAGCGATCTCAACAGCCAAGCGTTTACTATGTGATGCTCGCTATGTCCAACTGCACGCAGAGCAAAACCGATGAATGCGAAAATGATGGCAAACTTCGAGCAATGGGTGAATATATCACAAAGTCTGGGAATAATCATACACGTAGTTTATACTGGCTTCCCCCATCAGAAGTCTGGGAAGAAGCTTATGGACTTGACAAGTAGCTCTGCTGTCGCAAAGAGGCCGCGCGATGCTTCGTGTCTGTCAATAGTTAGCTTCAATAGTACAAAACGTCGAACAGAGTCTTTTATTGTTAGTTACGTACGCTACAGATTTATACTGCATGCGATTAAATGCTGTTCGGTTGTCTTTGGCGTAACGTTGAAACTTCTTATCATAAACATTTCGCCGTCCTTTCCCGCCATCAACAAACACCGCCGCTTACTACCAGCGAAGTGTCACAACTTATGGGTCGGTGGTCCGACCGCGTCGTATTGACAACACCTGGCCGGTAGCAGCGTTAACAGTACGCATTGAAGTCAGATATTGGCTCAGAATCGCGATTTCTGCCTACCCCATCTGCATTCGACGCCCCCGTTAGGGGGGTTCACGACGGAATATTGCTATACCGTTTGGTACGAAAAACTAGAATGGTGTGGCTACCACGTGGTGAAATTTTTTTGAAGATATGTTATTCGTTTTGACAGAATGTACGAACGTGACAGACACACGGACAGACAAGGAGACAGACGGACGTTGTCGGTTTAGACAGGAGAGCGATATGAGCTGTGACATGTTCAATGTATGGCCACTGGCAGACGGACGACGAGAGACACGGCCTTCGAGATCTGTATCTCGAAGGCCGTGCGAGAGAGCGGTCATATTACAAAGCCTGAGGCGCTTCAGTGACGGCATAGACAGTAAGGCTGTCGACCTATGGCAGCACGCCAAAACCAGGTTCTCCTTACAGCCGTAGCGGAAACTTGGCCGAAACCACGTTGGCCGAAACTGCAACCGGGCAGAAAGTCATTTCAGAGGCAGTTTCGGCGCCGTAACCAAAGTCATAGCCGAAATTCGGTCGGCCTCTATGACCGTCGTCAAAGTCATTTATGGTCACAAGTGCGATGCGACTACGCTAGAGGTCGCTGTGAGTTCTGTACGAGGACTCACAACGAATTAACATGCAAATCGGAAGCAAGTCGTATCAATCTCGTAGACCGTCGCAGTCGTTTCAGACTCGCATTGGCCCCTTTTTAGACGAACGTTACATTTGCCTTATGGCATACGCCGTCCGTCCGTCTGTCTGTCGTCTGTGACGTTGTAGCACCCTACCTACGGGGTTGAACTTTTCGGCAATATTTTTATACTTTCTAACAGCCTAGGGACCTAGGCAGTTTGTGTTAGAATTCTGGAAAGAATTCAGCAGGGTTCTAGGTGATCGTGCAAATTAAACCGAAGGGGGTATGAAAAATTTGCGTTTTTAACCAACTATGTCCACTGCTTCTCAGTAATCTTCTCTGTCATCTTCCACCGGGTATGGATGTAGGGATAACGTAGAGATAACGTAGGAAGTTATCGTTGGTCGCTGGTGGTTTCAAGCAGTCGATTGATGATATTCTGTGTGACGACGTGGAGCATTGTTACACACTGTGATTTATTCCGTCGTCACGGCTTGTACAACGTCGACAGATAATTTTCCAATTCCACAAAACCTGACCCCAGAGACTACGCGACGGTAGACTATCGACGAGTTTAGTCTGTTCAAGTCCGCCGACCGCATTGATGTTAGCCACAGCGTCGGCGACAGCGTCGTAGATTTGCGGTGTGCGCAGCTGGAGAAGTTTTGTCCGCTGTCAGTCCGCTATTCTATTGCCAGATCCGCCGACTGGTTTTTATCCGCAATAGCAAATGTGTGATTCTAGGCAGACGAAACCTCGTTGCGCACGCCATAGCATGGTGCTGCCACCTGGCGAATTAAATGTCACGATCTCAGAGCCACTGGTCGTCTGCACTGAAAGTTTTATGAGGATAGCTATAATCGTTTCCAATAATATGCATCTTTATTCACCATATCACTTGTAGAAAAATAGAAAAAAAAGAAAAATCAACAACATACTTTCCGACGACGAGCAAGCTGAACACTTGGCAAGTCAACAAAATGAAACAGTTCTTGGCATAATTGGACGATACGAATGTTGCTGGTTTTAAATAACTTCATAAAAAAATCTATTGATGATAGATAATAAACTTAATAAGCAATAAATTAACGTCACACAATGCTGGAAACTCTTTATACATCACAATATCATCATAAATGTTAACCGTCCGACATAGCTGATTCTGATGATTCTTAAATTTTATACTAAATTTTGCAACACGCTTAGAACAGCATAGGCAATTGGACACTGAAGTATACGACTGACAAGATTTAATAATGTCATTATTATTTTCTGAAACAGTTTTTTTTCATTAAAAACTTGTTAGCGTCGAAATCAAGGGAATTAATTGCAAATCTTTATTCGCCATTGAAATGACTTACAGACACTGATCTGTGTCCTTGTGGCGAGACCCAGACGATGTATGGTCGAATCCTGTCCCCTGACAAAACTGAATGGCGGCTTATCTCGGCTACACTCTGCGGATGAAGACGCTGTTTCGTGGCTGACCAATTATGGTTAATGACACGCATACGAGAAGAAGATTGAAATGGTAAATGGTAAAAAAACAAAGAAAATAAAAAGAACAACAACAAACTTAATAAGCATTTAAACGCAAAACTTATCTAAAAATACTTTCCGACGACGAACAAGCTGAACGAGGAGCAAGTCAAAATTGACCGTTGTTGGCATAATTGGACGATACGAATGTTGCTAGTTTTAAATGACTTCATAAAAACATACTGATGACAAAATATTTTTGTATGGGTAGGACCTCTAGACTATAACGTACAAGAACTTAGCGATCGCAAACAGATCGCGCGTCAGCTGCACACACAATACGTTCAGGGCACTCACAGGCATAAATATTACACCGTGACCTTGAAATCTAGCTTAAGGATCACTTAAGGTCACTGGAAACGGAACCATTGGACAGATCATACACAACTTATTATTAGTCGAGTTATTTGACGTTAAATAGTATAATAGTATCGTGACCTTGAAACGTGGGTTAGAGGTCACTCAAGGTCATTGAAAGTGGTACCATTTGAAAGCTTGGGTACGGTTTCCTATTCGACTTCCATAGTAACTATGGCCGTATCTGTAGCCATTTTGGAGATATTCAGCGTCAAAGAATGGCCTGACCTTGAAATATTGGTTTGGGGTCCTTCAAGGTTATTGAAAATGGCGCGGTTCGATAGACCATGTATGACTTTCTATTAGTCCGCCATTGTAACTATAGCTCTATTTTGTACCATTTGCGAGTTATTTGACGTTGAATAATACCGTGACCTTGAAATCTGGCTTAGAGGTCACTCAAGGTCGTTGAAACTGGTGCCATTCAAAAGCTTGGGTGCGGTTTCCTATTCGCCTTCCATAGTAACTATGGCGATATCTTGTATCATTTGCGACATATAGCGACTTATTGGTCCAAAATCGCGAAATTTTTATACCCCACCTGTATTAAGCGCCCCCGCAGGGAATGACTCCGTCGGAATTTCGTGAAGATGTTTGATGCTGGTAAAACTAGAATAATTGGGTTACCGTACGATGAAAAAGCTATGACGATATGTTAAGCCGTTTTCATCTGATACCGGAACGTTACGGACGGACGGACATACAGACGGACAGACAGATTTGCTATATCAATATCGCGCGTCAGTATGCTGACGCGCGATAAAATTGGTATGCATTTCTCGAAATAGGCTGGGGCGGAGCGTCCAATTTTATTAAGGAATTGCAAAAAAAATGCGGTGACAAATAAACAAAACATGATTACAAACACAGGTGACCAAGAACAACACCGTGTAAAGGTAAACGTCGATATTCATGATGCAGCTGCTGTAGCCGCGTAAGAATTGATAGAACCATCAGATCAAAGATTTCGCAACTAGGTCTAGTCAACGTGATATACTTACACTAACAAATATTATTAGTTAAATTCTTCTAACATAACCAAAATTATTACCTAAAACTTGACGTTTCGACCTTCACCAGAGGCCTTCATCAGAAGAAGCTGGTGCTCATTTCTTCCGGTTCTTGATACGACGGGAAGACGCCGTGTCAAGAAAGCGGTCGTATGCGTGGCTCAGTTGGTAGCTGCCCTCATCACGGTTCATGGCCATGTTGTCTTTCCTTTCGAATTTGTATGGCCTCTTTGATCCATCTGGTAAAATGCTCTGGCTCTCTGTCGATCACCGTCGCTGAAGACCAGTTGATGACATGGTTCCCTTGGGTTGCGTGGTCGGTGAGAGCGGATTTGTTGTGTTCTGTTAAACTTGATGCACGAAGGCTTCTAGTGAATACGCGTCCTGTTTTGGATTCCACTTCAGTCCTGTGTTTTTGTAATCTGACTCCAAATGTCCTTCCAGTTTCGCCGATGCAGGTCTTGTCATAATTGGCACAAAATTGGCACAATGAACTTTGTACACACATTCTGTTAAGTATTCCTTCTCCTGTTAGTCTTTTGGATGTACCAGTACATTCTTTAAAGTTTTGTATGGTTTCATTGCCACAGGTACGTAGTGCTTTCTCATTATTCTTGCTACGGCTTCAGAAACGTTTTCCACATAAGGAATAACGATCATTGGCCGCTGCGAAGAATCACGTTGCTTTCTGGTCTTCTTGTCCCTCTAGGACTGAATCTGGCGCCTCACTTTGTTGAAAGTCCACTTCGGATTCGGAGGGCCTTTTCTATATAGAAATCTTCCTGTTTTCTATCTTCAATCTCTGTAACGAGGCACTGACTTCTTTCCAACAAGGTTCTCACCACACTCAGTTTATGTTCAATGGGGTGGTGAGAGCTAAAGTTCAGATACTGATCAGTGTGGGTAGGCTTCCTGTATATCTGTAGCTTCAAACCATCATTTTCTGTCCTGTTTAACAGCAAATCTAGAAATGGTAACTGGCCACCTTGTTCCACTTCGTATGTGAACTTTATGTTGTGAGAGTCATCCAATTCATTTAGAAACTCTGTGAGTTTTTTTTTTCACTGAGCCTTTCTTTACAACCTCTAGAATGTCATCTACATACATATTTCATAATTTCGGTTTTAAATCTTCTGGAGCTGTGTCGAGGAGTTTTCGTTCTAAATGCTCCATGAACATGTTGGCCACTATGGGAGAAAACAGGGCTGCCCGTGGCTGTGCCAAATTTCTGCCTGTAAATCTGGCCATTGAAACAGAAGTATGTGGTGGTAAGTATGAACTCCAAAAGTTCCATGATGTCATTCTACCTCCAACAAAGTTGTATATCTCCATCCTGGATGGCATTGCAATCTTTCCCTTATTACCTCCAAAGATTCTTTGACCGGTGTACTGGTGAACAGTGACACTACGTCATGAGAGACGAGCAGTTTGTCTTCTTCCATTTGAACGATGGACAGTTCGTCAGCCAACTGCCTGGAATTTTTAACAAATTGTTTAGATTGGCCAATAAGTGGATTTAGAATATCTGCCAGGAATCTTGAAGTGTTATAGCCAACGGAACCCGTGTAATCAACTATTGGTCTGAAAGGAACATCTTTTTATGGATTTTAGGAAGGCAGTGCAGTTGAGGAATCTTCTCCGACGTAGGGTAGAGACGGGAGTAGAGATCATCACTCAGTTTACATTCGTCTTTTAGCCTGGTGAGAATGGCTACTAACTTAACGTCAAGTTTTAGGTAATAATTTTGGCTGTGTTAGAAGAATTTAACTAATAGGTTAACTTCCAACCAGATGAGTCTTTTCAGCGCGGCTAACAAATATTATCGGAAAAGAAAACGAAAAAAAGAAAAGTGCACACAGTGTTTGTAATGGAAACGTTCTGGGTCCGCAATCATTTTGTTTCCGCAACTTGTCTGTCATCATGCAGTCCGCGGTTCCTGACATTACTGTGGGTGGATCATGTGTCCGGACTCCGCACGCCAGAGACGGTTTGTAATCCTCGAGAAATTGATGGTTTTTATGTACAGTGGTAGTGAGGGCGACGTGGGTGACATGGTAGAACGACTGGTATACGTCATGCCAGCTGGTCACCAGTCGTTGACCATCGCCTGTTCGTGGCCAGTCTACCGTGACCACTGTAATAACAGTCTCCGTCGTACAATGCTTGTCCAGTAGTACATGTATCATCATCAGCTGCAGCAGCAGGCCGCCAGCAGTGATCGCCATAGCAACAGACGCCGCCAGTGTTAGCTGTGCAGTTATTGGTTCGGTTGGAGTAAATTTCAATAACTGATCGAGCGACGGGATCCGGACATTTCCCCAGGGCATATTCCCCGGGGGACATTTCCCCCTCATGGACAGTTTCCATCTGTTGTGCATGGTGTAGGACATATCCCCCTTCCACCACCACCCGCCATCTACATTATAAAGCGATCTACTGTTAACGTGTAAAAACTGATAGAGGTAGATCGGTTAGGGTGAGGAGTAAAGGTTAGTGCCAGTTTTCAAATTTTCGCTCTAACAACCGGGGGAATGTCCTAAGTGGAGAGCGAAATTTTCCGGGAGGGGGAACTGTCTGGTGAGTGAATATGTCCGAGTAGGGAAGTGCCGAGGGAGAAAATGTCCTGCACTCATTTCAAGCTGCAGCGTGTTACCAATGTACGAAGAGCCTCGCCCGCGGCAGCGCTGTCGACACTCGCTAGTTTACCGATATTCGCTAGGTATATACTACTCGACATTGAATCGCTGCTGTTTTCGTTGCAATTGTCTTGATGTCTTGATATTTCGGCTCGATTCGGCGCAAAATCAATATAGGCGTGATCGTGATCGATGAGGTGTTATTGATCTGTTTTAAAAGTTCAACGTCGATAACTGTAGCCGTTTTATCGTAACCAACACAGCTACAAACACAGTCACCAAAAATAATGTTTCTCAAATGAGGGATAACAGTGGTCTACAAATTTAATTCAAGCGCGCGACCACTGACCTGCAGTGGTAAACAATATGCATCAATCAAGTATTTGTACATGTGAAAAAGTCTCATTTTTTACTTCTCGTACTTTGGTGACAAAATCAGTTAATTACATTGAGAAATATTTCATCCGAGTCTAAGTTATTGTTTTATCCTCCTGTAAATGTTGTCTGTTGCGAAACAGTAGTTTCTGCTCGTGGCACAGCGAGCGGCGAATATCGACGAGCTGGTTCGGTGCGCGGAGAGTAATTCGCAACTAACGACTGTCATTGACAATGACAGAATGCAGTGAACCACAATCGAGTTAAGCGGCTTGTGCAATTTATTCAATCTGTCCGTCGGTTCGTCGGTCCACGTGTCCGTCGAACCGTCTGTATCGGCTTATCTAAGCTGGGGTATTAGCCTGTCGCTGTAACACACCTGCTGCATGCTCACGTTCATTGGCTTAACAATTTCACGACATATATTAACCCTTTAGAGTGTCACATCGAAGTTGGTACATTGGTCGTTGATCGGCGGGCTGTTACATTTGGTACAGCAGGAGGGGACTGGGCGGGGCTGTGACTGGCATCACCAAATTTTGGCTGTTGATGTCATAGTTGCTGTTTGGACACCCCACGCAGCTCCTCTTTTCTGTACCACATATATCGACCCGACCAGTGTACCAGTAACATTATTCCTGTAAGGCAGAACGTCTAAAAGGTCAAATGATACAAAATTTCATATAACGATAAAGGTCTTAACTAGGATTCAACGATTCACGCGACACATTGTGCAGGACATTTCGGAGGTCTATTAGTTAGGCGAACACGTGACTGTCTGGTAACTAAAACACAAGCGACTCCGCTCGACCATAACACAGCAAACTGACAAGTTGAGATACGCCGGTTGGTTTGGCATTGCCGCGCTTTACTTTGTCGAAAACGTCACCATCCAAACGCCATGCGCATAAACGAGCTGTATGTTTTTGAAAGTCGCAAGACGGTCAACTACTGTACTGTGTTGTAGTAGTCCAGGCAAGCAAAGCGGATAGAAGAGCAGTTGCAGCGATGAGACGGCTCATCGGCGGCCGGTATGGTCTATGTGGATTTAGACGCCAATACGCAATCAGCGATTTATGTCTGTATGCGTCTACGTTTTTGTACTTAGCGAGATGACGTGTCGTTGTCTGTCTTTCTGTACGTCTGTCTGTCTGTCTGTCCGTGTGCCTGGTCAGAGACAGGACCGGACAAGAAAAATGCTCGTTGATCGTGGCAATCGGTGCTAATGGAACGTGCAGACGGACAAGCGATAGGACACAGCGGCCGACAGACAGGAGGACAGAAGGAGATAAATAGACGGGCGGTCGGTCTGCTGACTGGTCTGATAACAAAGCACGATAGCGAGCTAGCGAGCGATACTTGGTAACACGAGACTCGAGTCGACAGCTCACACACAGACCGATACCGTCCCACTGGACTAAGCTTCCACCAAAAGCCCGCCCAGAACCTTATCTAATTTATCAAATATATCTGGTATACGACAATTTTATGCAGTAGATGTTGCTGAAAGTCTGAGGTGACATTATGGAATATTTTGTTGCGCTTACATACTGGCAACTATTGTCTTTAACCCTTTATGGCCACATTAAAACCGCAGAGCAAATGACCCTTAGTCCATTATACAGCAATACGTGATTGGTGCACTGGCCGTTGATGGGTGGGCTGTTGCATTTGGTACAGCGAGGAGGGGCCTCCTCGCTGTACCAAATGTAACAACCCACCCATCAACGGCCAGTGTACCAACTTCATATTATTTGATGTGGCACTATAATTGGACTCTAAAGGGTTAATGCTGTTCGTACATTTAACCTTCGCTGAATTCTTAAGTCAACTTTGTGATTGAGCTCCGAACTTTGAGCCGAGTGTATTTTCGTGTGCGACATCGTGTATGTCGCTTTGAAAGAACACCATCACTCGAACATTCTTCCATTCCCCCTGGCGGGCTTTAGTCCGGGGCTTCATGCTCCGGGGGAGGGTAGTGCGACACCGGAGCTATACTAGTAGGCATGTTGCTACTAGCGATGCGAGGGATAAAGATGCTGCTGCTGCTGCTGCTGCTGCTGCAGAATGTCCCGGTCGTAACTCATCAATGGTCGCTGACGTCATTCAGCCGCGAACACATCACCAGCTCTCCACTTCACGTCCGCCTTGCCGCCATACTGTGACGTCACCGTCACGTGACACTCAAGACGATGATATCATTTATTATACGTAACAACTTGACAAAATAAGCAAAACGAGTGGTGTCGGGCGCAGCAAATCTCGCTCCGCACTCACCTCATTGCAGGGTGCTGCTACCCAGGGCTACTGCCCGTCTACTTGTAACAGTTTGATTGCGATAGCTGAAACTGTTCTCCCGCAGTGTTACTAATAAAGTTACAAACGCTGTCGACCAGTAAGAATACCTCGCTGGTTGTGCGGGGCGAGCTATTGACGGGCCTCACAAACTGACACATCGACCCACTGAACCATGAGCCGGTGATCCTCGGAAGGAAATTCCGCTCAGACTAAAAGTAAATTTAGTAATAATATTTCTATTCGGCGCAGTTAAAACCAGTTCACACTGCGCCGTAGCCTCATTGTACGAAGAACAAGTAGCTCAGCTGTCGCAAAGAGGCCGCGCGATGCTTCATGTCTGTCAGTAGTTAGCTTCGTTGCTTCAATAGTACAATACCTCGAGCGCAGTTTCTTGTTGTTAGTTACTTCGACTTTGGATTTACCAGTGCGTACAATTCGATTCTGTTCTGTTGTCTTCGGCGTAACGTCGAACCTTGCTGTCATACACACGATTCGCGGTCGACCGTGATTGTGTACAGTGCGAGAGCGCACTTGGTCTGTCTCGCGTTGTAGAACCACGGCGACGGTGACTGGTTATCGCGCGTGGTGCTTGGTGGTCGAATACCTACATACCCGCAGTATACGACCAGCGATATAAGTGTCATAACTTGCGGGACGGTGGCCGTGGTTCATCGCCCTCCGTGTTGACAACACCTGCCTGTCGTAGCACACACAACTTTATTCACCAAAGCATGGCAGATACAGAATATAGATATAAGTATTAGAAAATAAAAAAAATATATATACAAACAAAAAATAAATAGATGTAAAATAATCTTAACTACTGTAAACTAGAAAATGAGTAGCGTTAACAGCAGGCATTGAAGCCAGATATAGGTTAATCGCGATTTCTGCCTACCCCACCTGCATTCGACGCCGTTAGGGGGGTCGCCGTTGGAGTATCGCCATTCCGTTTGTGCTTAGAGTGTCATTCTAACAAGATTTCCTCATAAGATTTCATTCTAATGAAATTCATTCTGACAGAACCCGTCGGGCAGTCACGCAATTGTAGGATATCCGGTCGTGTGTAATCATGCAACGTGACTATTCGTTATCAGATCACATAACGCCTATTCCTATTTACTGAATAGTTGAATTGCTGTTTGAAAGGAGACGTGTTGAAAACCAACAATATTGACAAAATTTGTAAACAAATGAATAAATGAATGAATTATTATCAGCTGAAAGGACGTTGTCTCATCGTGTCACGTGACACCCAGCTTGGCCCAGCCTGCTCCTCATGTTTCATTGTTCATCTGGATTGGAGACTGTATACCTGGCTCTAGCTCACCTTATGCCCATGCCACACTTACCACAAATCGGCGCCAAAAACCGGTACCGCTTTCTGACGCATCTGACATGCAGTTTGATACCTAATCAGTTTCTGATAACGAATAGGACACGTTCTATTTTCGTGCCGAAACATATTTCGAAATATTTTCGGTTTATGGTACCAGTTGTCTGGCACGTGTTTTCGGTGCCTATTTTGGGTTCGTGTGTCGTGAACATAACTACGTGACCCCAGCGACAGCCGGCGAGATATTGTTTTCGGTCGACTTTGTTACAGTGTTTGTTATCACTGTAACGTTAAGTAAGTAAGTAAGTAAGTAAGTAAGTAAGTAACAGTATTTATAAGGTGATGTGCTGGGAAACCGGTTGCAGCAATCGTTATGAAACTTTCAGTATAGACGAACAATCGCTCTAGGATTATGCCTCAGGTGGCAGCACCATGCAATGGGGCGCGAGGCGAGATCTGCTGTGTTTGGTACCGCGTGTTATTGAACGTGTATTACAAAAATGACAATCAACAATGTTTCCTCGAACGGCGACAAACCGCAAACACAATAAAACCCGTCACGTATATCTCACACTCTGGTTGTCTGTGGATTCAGCCGAATTATCCCTGTATAGTGCAGACTGCAGAGGCAATTATAGTGCCACAACGAACATTCGGTACAGCGAGGAGGGGCCTGGGCGGGCTGCGGGCGGCCCTGTAACAGCCCACCCATCAGCTGCCAGTGTACGAACCACCGCTGCTGTACAATGGTCCGTTGCTCTGCGGCCCATTAAAGGGTTAACTGCCGCGGAATAGCAACCAACAATTAGTCAAGCCGTTTGGTACTCACGCGGTTAGGGTTAATTAGAGTTACTGACTGCAGAGGCGTTCTCATAAGAACTGCCCGTAACAGAAAGAAATACAGAGAATGGCCGTCGCAGCTGCATTGTTTGAAATTTTCATTCATATCATGTTGGTTAATTTTTGTGAGAGTTATGCAAGAAAAAACTTCAGGATGCAGTTTTTCGAGACATAGTGTAGAAGTGCCGAAGGTAGGAACAGAGCGGAGTTTATGCGCAACGTGAATGTGTGTCAGTAAAATTTGTATCGTAAAGGATCCCAGTTTAACTTGATTGTCTCTTTTTAATATTTTTAGCAGAATGTAACTCGGACATAGGCAACCAGAAGCTGTTTTTATTTTTCCACGTCACCTAACTCCCTAAACAACAAACACAGAAATCGTATTTTGTCACTCGAATGTAAGGACGCCATCATTATATACATCTTTATTCGCTCAGAAAGAGCAGCAAGCAAGAAAACAAACAATAAAAGCAATAACAAACAAACATTAACAAAGCAGACAGGCATTTACACATCTTAGCACGTCTTCGACCATGGTATCATATCACCTGACATGCTACTTACGGGTCCTTACCGAAAAAAGTGTTCGCTATAATTTTTTTCACTTCATAGACATTGTGGATCTGACTTCCAAATTGAGACAAAATATTCTTCACGCCAATTTCTGCTTTCTTCGAGAATACACAGGTGTGGTTGTCACTTGACTGAAATTTCTGAAGAAATTTGACTGTACGAATGTCTATTGACTGGTAAAAAAGTGAAAATTTCTGACAATCAGTAACAACAGTAACGGAACCAGTCCGAAATAACTTCATAAAGGAGCGAGTGCACATTGGTTGTCAGACGATCAACCCGGTTGACAAGGTGCGTGACCTTGGCGTCACCATTGACGATGAACTGACCATGGACGCACATGTCGCAAACGTCGTTCGCAGCTGTTTTTACCAGCTTCGACAACTACGCAGCGTCCGGCGATCCCTGACAATCGACGCCCGGCACACGCTGGTCAGCACCTTCATAGCCAGTCGAGTTGACTATTGTAATGCCGTCTTGTACGGTGTCTCTGCAGAAGTCACCCGACAGCTACAGATGGTGCTCAACGCCGCCGCTCGTCTTGTCGTCGGCACTGGCAAGTATGATCACATCACGCCGGCTCTTCGCGATGTTCTCCACTGGCTGCCAGTACCTCAGAGGACTGAGTTCAAGATCGCTGTTCTCGCGTTCGACTGTGT
>Ga0209149_1000342_pt1 | contig 19030 bp, 12 predicted proteins | sample WorMetTyACAVOLI2_FD_187423 | JGI IMG/M metagenome (GOLD analysis project Ga0209149, IMG submission 187423) | Marine gutless worms symbiont microbial communities from Max Planck institute for Marine Microbiology, Germany - Olavius algarvensis... ... | reverse complement strand
CGCGGGTTCGAGGCCCGGCCGCGACGCTGCTGCGCAACAACCTTAGGCAAGTTGTTCACACCCTACTGCCTCTGTCACCAAGCAGTATAATTTGGTACCAGCAAAAGCTGGGAAGTAAACAGGCATACCGCGTGGTGCACCAACCCGTATCACGTGGTCTCGCAGTGTTCGCTGATGCCTGGCTGTCGGGTTGGCTTGCGGAGATCAGCGCCGACTTACGGGAAACGGTAGCTCATTATGAGTGGTGTTTCACGACGATGCGCTATACAAATCCACGACTTTACTTTAAGACTGTAAACTAAATTCATTGAGTGGCTTTCTCTTATGCTGGCTCACCATGTGGCAGCTAAGCAGTTACTTTCTTCAAATAACAGTTAAAAACTCCTCTTTTGACACTGCTTTCAATATTGACTCTGTAATGCTTTGCTTTTCTTAAGTTATTAATAATTGGCGCTTAGAAATGATGATGATGATGATCAGTCAGTGAAATTTTCAGAAATTTTGCTTTGATTTTCTTTTCCTTCATTGTCGTGGTTATCGTTAAAGCAGATATTGTTGCTTCCTTGTTTCAGTCTCTTTTTCTTTGTCTCTTCCATTTCCTTTCTTTATGGTCTATAGTCCTCCTCGATATCCAACTACACACTACCACTGCTGCAAACAATATTCGGTAAACAGGCTTTTTCATGTGCTGGCTGTGCCACGTGTTATAGACTGCCATATGAACTGACAGATACACATGGTCTTGCTACCTTCAATTTAAAATAATATGTTTATTTAGAAACTCATCTTTTAACAATGGTGTCAACATCGACTCTGTATTGCACGACTGTTCTTAATTTATTCGTAGTTGGTGATGAATCAGTCAAATTTATACAGTGCCAAAAATCATAATCAAGTCTGAGGAGCCGATGATGAATTTTGATGATGTTGGAGATGTTGATGGTGATGATTACGATGATGATGATGAATCAGACTAATTTACATGTATACTGTGCCAAAAATCATAGACGAGTCTGAGGAGCCGATGATGATGTTGGAGATGTTGATGGTGATGATTATGATGATGATGATGAATCAGACTAATTTACATGTATACTGTGCCAATAATCATAGACGAGTCTGAGGAGCCGATGATGATATTGGAGATGTTGATGGTGATGATTATAATGATGATGATGAATCAGACTAATTTACATGGATACTGTACCCAAAATCATAATCAAGTCTGAGGAGCCGATGATGATGTTGGAGATGTTGATGGTGATGATTACGATGATAATGATGAATCAGACTAATTTACATGGATACAGTGCCAAAAATCATAATCAAGTCTGAGAAATAATTGACTGGTGATTGTGGCGATGAGCACCACAGATTAAACTGCCTGGCAAAGTGTTAGGGCTGGTGTTGATTATGTGTCATGCCTTCAGTTGATATTTCGTTGTCTGAAGTGCACATAAGTGATGTTGCTGGCTTTGTGGCTAGGCGTGGTGACTGCACTGACGGCCGACGGTGTCAAATTCACGCACCCGCTCCATCACATCGGCAAAACAGTCGCCGACCTTCCACTGTTGGCCATCGACAGCTTTAGACACATGTATCTCTGGCGACACAACCCCAAGACCGACTTCACGTCTGTATACGTCGGTGCTTTCATTTTTACAATGTCACCAAGTTTTTGTGTAGTTTCCATTGCTAGATATGTGTTGATTTTAGCGTATTATCCACCCTGTATGCGTGATACATCTTGTGCACAAAAAAGTAATAATATCATCAGTCCGTTATAAGCAAGGATAATGTCCGATATAAGCGAGGATAGTGTCCAATATAAGCGAGGATAATGTCTGATATAAGCGAGGATAGTGTCCAATATAAGCGAGGATAATGTCCGTTATAAGCGAGGATAGTGTCCGATATAAGCGAGGATAATGTCTGATATAAGCGAGGATAGTGTCGATATAAGCGAGGATAATGTCCGTTATAAGCGAGGATAGTGTCCGATATAAGCGAGGATAATGTCCGATATAAGTGAGGATAATGTCGATATAAGCGAGGATAATGTCCGTTATAAGCGAGGATAATGTCCGATATAAGCGAGGATAGTGTCCAATATAAGCAAGGATAATGTCCGATATAAGCAAGGATAATGTCCGATATAAGCAAGGATAATGTGGCGCTGACCAGAGTATTTTGAATACTTTTGACACCATCAAATGCCATCTGAAAACTCACCTTTTCAAATAGCCCAGCAACACCATTTCCATGCTGCCCACCTAGTGACTGCCAGCGCCTCTGATTCAGTATCATCACTGAACTTGAGTGCATTATAAATACATGTATAATAATAATAATAACAACAATAATACAGCTTGTCTGAGAGTATTGTTTCCACAAAGTACAAATATAGGCCTATTTAGAGGGCGTGCCAGTCAGAAATTTCTTTAAAGATACTCTGCCTTTGTCTGAGAATATACAGTCTGTTTTACTTACTTACACACTAATTTTCTGTAAATAGAACGAAGTGGATATTATGCCTGTTACCTAGGAAATAGCTGTATAGATATTTTGGTGTTTAAAATATCCGTAAGTAGTCTGCTAGCACCGCTGCAAAGTATGTAGTGATATTGCTGACCAGCTGCAGCCGGTGGCAGCCTTGGAGTCACGCAGAAGGCTGCGATCCTCGGCCTCGGCCAGACAGGACATCCGGAGGGCGCTATGCCGCGACTGACTAGCATAGGCGACCATGCATTCTGTGTCACCTGAAATGTGAACTGTTCCATCGCTGTTACGATTTGTGCTAACTGATAGGCCTACACTGTTTTAGTGACTAACCCCACAACCGTCTCGTGAACTCAGTAACTTTGTAAAGTGTCCTAACAGTTTGTCCTTAACGATACGCCACTCATTATTTTCTTGTTTAATAATAATAATAATTGCTTGCATTATAAGCAAGGATAGTGTCCGTTATAAGCAAGGATAATGTCCGACATAAGCAAGGATAATGTCCGACATAAGCACGGATAATGTCCGATATAAGCAAGGATAATATCCGTTATAAGCAAGGATAATGTCCGATATAAGCAAGGATAATGTGGTGCTGACCAGAGTAGTCTGCTAGCACCGCTGCAAAGTATGTAGTGATATTGCTGACCAGCTGCAGCCGGTGGCAGCCTTGGAGTCACGCGGAAGGCTGCAATCCTCGGCCTCGGCCAGACTGGACATCCGGAGGGCGTGACGCCGCGACTGACTAGCATAGGCGACCATGCATTCTGTGTCACCGGTCCTCGCATCTGGAACAGTTTGTCGTCATCGACACAGAATGCACCTTCGTTGCTTGTTTTTAGGCGGCTGTTGAAATGCGAACTGTTCCATCGCTGTTACGATTTGTGCTAACTGATAGGCCTACACTGTTTTAATGACTAACCCCACAACCATCTCGTAACTTAGTAACTTTGTAAAGTGTCCTAGCAGTTAGTCCTTAACGATACACCACTCATTATTTTCTCGTTTAATAATAATAATAATTGCTTGGTGGAGGCATAAAAAGACGAGCTAGTGAGTGAGGACCTATACATCTTTGTGTTCAAGAGTTAAGTTTTGTCTGCATCATGTGTTATGTACAGAACTCCAAATCTGCTGCGTCAGTTTGTACTAGACCTGCAGTCGGGGAAGCTGCACAGAGAATTTCACAATGGACCGGATCCTGTCATTTTTATGGACCAAGTTAGTAGCTGCAGTAGCAGTAGTAGTAGCAGTAGTAGTTGTCTGACAGACCTGGGGTGGTTTAAATATTCACATTTCTAGCATAGCAATTTCTTCCTAGCCTAGCAAAAACAATAAATCCACTTCTAACAGTTGGGAAGTAATTCTTAGCCTAGCACAACATTTCTTTCCTAGCTCTATTGGCGACGTCCACTTGATGAATGAAAGGTTCATTTTTTCGTATTTGAAAATTTCAACATTTCTGCATAGTGTGTTTAAAATCTGGCGCTTTGAATAACATGTGAAATAAGACAATACGTATTTCAATGGTGATGGTAAGTAAAACCTAACGGACATTTTGCTACGGTGTGACATGCTGCACGGTGGAAATAGAAAGCGGTTAAATTAGTTTCTGACGTAGGTAAAAATTTATACGTTAGGAAAAAAAATTGACCGTTTGTATTTAACGCATCCCTGGTCAGTAGAACTTTGAATGTCAGATACAGGAGTGCTTCTGTAGTAACAATAATATTAATAATATAGTATGCTGTCGGACATTTTTGTATGACGATTTTGGTTGGTGAGAGGAACAGTGCTGGCTTGTAATGGTTAACAAAATGCAACAGTTGTTAGAGTCGGGCCTATCAGATATTATCTGATGTGTAGTAGTCAATTTATACCAACAAGACTTTAAAGCTTTCATTCTCGCTCACAGTTTGGTGTTTTACGTTGTCCCGTCAGACACGGCCAATGGGTGACTAAGTTTCACTAAAACCTAGTTCTTCACTTCGGTTTGAAACCAAAACCACTACATGTTTTGCTTAGACGACAGCATGACGAATGTTTTCGTTTGTGACAGCTGACGTTTTTGCTAATTGCTGAGCGCGTTTGCGGAATATTTGACTGTCATAAGTTGTACCGTTTTACGCTGATAATTATAGTGCAATAAATTAAACGTAAAATAACTTAAACAGCAAGTGTCATCTGCGCTTTCATTATAATGTATACCACTAGCTAGTCAGTCGGAAACCAGATTTCAAGCGTCGTTTTAAACCAAGTTTTATACCAGAGTTAATCTCGGCATCGATTCAAAACCTGAATTTAGCATTCAGAATAAGCTTTGGTTTAAAACCTTAGTTTAAAACTTTGGTTGTGGTGGAAACTTAAAGTCACCCGATGTGTGACTAGATGTTGTTTGTTTGCTTGTTTAAAATGTTACTACAAAAGTTACAGTTACAACTGTCGTCGTGAAACTGTCAGAAGTTGCTGACAGTGGTATTTATATACAATACAATACAACAATACAATATAAAAAACTTATAAAGCGCCATATGTAACAAAAAAGTTATTCGTAGGCACTGGGGTAACACGTGACTAGGCAATGCTAAAAAGATGACTTTTAAGTTTACACTTAAAAACGCTAACAGAGCTACAGTCTCTAATGTCATATGGTAGATCGTTCCAGTTAGTGGCGGCAGAGTGTTTGTAACAACGCGTAGATGAAACAGTTTGCATGTAACCAACAGAGAGGAGATGGCGAGAAGATGATAAAATCTTTATTCGCCGTAAGGCAGCAGACAGAAAATATACAATGAGAGAGAAAATAAAAGAAAAGAAAAAAGACAGACTAGAACACGCAACATAAACGGTAGAAAATATCCGGCAAAAATCACACTTCAGTCATCTCTCAGAGTTCTCAACCAAAAGAGCTCACCATGCCGTTGAATTCTGCATAAAAAGCTAAAAATTCATATGGGTGGCGCCATCTGCTGAGCGTTGGTAAATCACACAGGATGAGATTTGCTAGGTCTGTTGTGACTTGTTTGCTGGTGATTATGTGGTGCATGCTTTTCTATGTTTCATCAACTGTTTTACCCATAGAGATAGTAATATAAAATTTCTAGAGGCAATTCCATAGATATCTAGGATTGCGACGAATGTCATCAAAATTACCATCCCCAAAAATGGCGGACACTTCGAAAGATGAGCTGCTATTGGGCGGAGGAATACACCACGTCACAGTACGTCACTGTATAACGCGCACAGTAAATAAGTTCCTGCTGGCGTAAGTAATATTGTTTAAACGCGATAATTTTTGGCAATATTTCGTCTGCATGTGCGAAATAATATTTAATTGCTGCTGTATATTAATGTCAAGTTCAAGTTCAAGTTTGCGATCAAATAGCATGCGTTATCTCCGAGGTACTGCTTATCTACGGACGCCTTTTTGGGATGATTGCGGTGGTGACACTTTCTGTCATACATGCAGGAGCTGTGGTTTCACCTCTGGTCTGTGGGTAGCACAGTGAAAAGTACGAAATGTGTTTACTGCAAATTTATCTAGCAGTGTGTTTTCATTGGTTAAGAGTTTTGTAGAATTTGATGTACTATTATAAATTCTGATATTTGATTTATTTATTTTGAACGATACAGTACTATTGCATTGTTTTTGCGGGTTGTTTATGTGCCGACATTTCGTATCAATCGATATTTCATTTTTCTAGTCGCTGTCGGACTTTTGGTGTTTTCTTGATATTGAATTTATATACATTTCAGAAATTTATCTCATAGCTTGGAGTAGCTTTGTTGAAGTTGATATGAAGTTGCTTTCTCGTTGTTTTGCAGTTACTGCTTCATTTGTGGTTATGAGCTGTTTCCAGTGCATGACGATGTAGTTCTGGTTGCTGTACCCTACTCTGAGTTGGTACTTGCCATTTGATTTTTGGCACAGACAGACCTTATTCAATTCTCCATTGATTACGATAAAAAGTTTTTAAATTGGCTTGGACCAGCTGTGTGGTCGATGGCTTGCATGTTTTTATGCCTCCAACTGGCCATTTTGTAAACTGAACAACATTTGGCATGACAGAAAGTTGGGACTACCAATCAAGATTTGGCTGTACGCCTCCATTGTGAAAGCAGTTCTTCTCTACGGTGCTGAAACCTCGCCTTTGACCTGGACAGAGACTCAACATCTCGAGGCTGCACACCACAAGTGGCTGAAAAGGTTCCTAAACATATCGTGGACGGATATGGTCCGTAGTGAAAGTATACGGGAGCAAAATAACGACGAGAAGCTGGAGCTGTCAGCTCAGGTCCTCCAGGAATGTTAGTTGAGATGGTTGCGGCACGTGCAAAGGATGAGTGATGACAGAGTAGCCAAACAAGTGCTACATTGGATACCGGAAGAAAGAAGAAAACGAGGTTGGCCACGTGTCACGTGGCAACATGTGATCAGCAAAGACACTTCTTCTTATCGTATGCATGTCATGGACCACAACTGGTCAGCCACGAAACAGCGTCTTCATCCGCAGAGTGTAGTCAAGATAAGCCGTCATTCAGTTTTGTCAGGGGACAGGATTTGACAATGTGGAACATCGTCTGGGTCTTGCCACAAGGACACAGATAGGTGTCTGTAAGTCGCCATTTCCTTCTGCAGGCACCGCAGTGTCCCTGTTCCGTGCAAAAACACTGAGAAGGGAGGATTGTCATGGGTGGAAGCAGTGTCATTGGCTGCAGACAGAAGAGAGTGGAGGAATTGGATCACCCAATGTGCTCATCATGGGGAGGACTAAGGTTGCTAAGGTAAATGTTGCCTGGCCGTTGGAAGCATTATGTTTTCAGCCTATACATTCTTCCATCCATCCTTTCATAACAGCCATTATCAAACTTGTGACCGTAATATTTTGAAAGCAAATGAACCAATTTTGATGTAAATTTGCACAAGTGCTCTGCAGAGCAAGGTCATGAAATGATCAACTGTTGAGGCAGCAGGTTAAAGGTAAGTTCACACTGTGCCAAAATATGTTGCATAAATTCCTTTCGGCCGGATATCGCAAGAACTGTCTCACGAACTTCAACCAAACCTGATAGGCACATGTAAATGGTAGTTATGTCACACCAACCCGTATACAGAAGGTCAAAGGCATTCGTCTCCGAAATGACCTATAATGTGTCGAGTGGGACGTTAAACACTACTATACCATACCTATCACCATGAGGCTGAAGACAGATTTGGAGGCCTGGTGGAGGCATCATTCTGGACCCCGTAGAGTCGAGTACCTTATCCAGTTTCTGGTGTTATATCTATTGTCAGAGTTTAATTACTAAAGCTTGGCTCAGTATGGTGAGTCTGTACCACGCCTGTTTATAAGCAACAAAAACAAACATACTTATCATAGTGCCCATTCTGTATTCATTCACTGCATATTTGCTTCATTAGTGCTGCTCGGAGTGTTAGATTTGCATGTACATGTATAGTGTGTGAAATTAGTTTTTGTTCATCTGCTGGTTTGGCGTAAGGAATAGAAATAGATACACCACGTCTCAGAAAATGACCACTTGTCAGCATCAGTAACTTAGGTAAATTATAATTAATTGTGATATTTTTGCAACAACATATATATATATATATATATATATATACATATATATATATATAGGCTTTCAGCTGCTTCTCACATCACCTCATTTCTACTTTGCGACACTTGGAACCAGTTGTACGATATAATCATCCATTGTGGTGACGACGCCAAAGTTGCTCCTAGGAGGTGGGCCAGCTTCATTTTGCAGTGCAAAATTCTTGATCATTTTGTGGATTGAGAAGTCGAATCTGCTGCTTTGTCCGTAACAGCAACAGTTAAATTTATTTTGTCCTCATTTGTAATGTAACACCTTCAAGGTGGTGCCACATGTTGGCTCTGTGGGAGATAACTATCATTGCAGTCACCGTCAACCGACGTTTGTGTCCACAAAATACACAGTCTGGTAATTTTTTTGGGCATAATTTCAGTTAGTGTCGATGAATTTTTATAACATTTGGAGGACTTACTTCTACAGCCTTGGGATAGTACAGCTGTAACACATACTTGTGCAGATGCATGTACAGTCATGCATTTTTGTGATATTTTGACGATCCTCTAGAATCGTATGTGATGTCCTTGAGAAGTCCTTGTATTTGATTTTGAGATTAGAGTGCGAACTACACCATGTTCCAAAATTAGCGAGCCCCGGTGAACATGTTGTTATTAGTATTGTACACCAGTTTTCACGAAATTACAGCAAACTGGGCAGAGATTTGTCGTACACGAAAGAAGCTTTCGTCCCCACCTCAATGCTGTACTTATACTTTACTTTGCACAATTTAAACAAAATCATACAGACTGTGTTCTGCGCTAAATACCATTCTAATGTAAACAGCAAACCACTGACATCATCATTGACGTCAAAATGATGCCACCGCAGACAGCACTGTTAGGTGCAGTGGAAATAGTAGTATGCACAGCTAGCAAACCTTCTTCTCATACGACATGCTAAAATATTTATCAAATCTCTAACGAAATGTCAGAACTACATCACAGTGAAGTGAGGGGGTCGCTAATTTTGGAACAACGTGTATGTACATGTACATCCTTGGCGTTGTGTATTTTGCCTCGTCAGAACAATGAGACGCGGCAGGAGTCGAGTCGAGAGGTTGTGGCAGCGGTCGACACGGCGAAGTCATCCCACTACAACGTGGAGCATCGCGTCATCATGGATTCAGGCGGCGTCCGCATCCAGATCACACGATTTGTCAAGATCGGCTCCGACGATGATGACGATGATGACAACGGCGAGTTGGCTGACGAAGGTGCATTCGACTTCGGTTCAGAAGTTGAAAGAATGTTCCGCGCTATGGCCGACACAGATGATTCGGATGGAATGATTCCGGACCCCAATCCAGACGGGATAAATCCCAACATGCTTCCGGGAGAGGATGGTCGTCCGAGCGATGTCCGATCGCTCGAAGGATATCCGGACGAACACGACCGTGTTAGGCTGAAACTCGTGGTCGACAGAGCGGCAACTGATCCGCATCACGTGCAGATTCATCAGAATGGGGAAAACGAGTTGGAGACATCAACTGCCGTCGTGCATGCATCGCATGTTATTCGGCCACGTGATTCGAAACGGTCCACCGATCCGCCTCGCTCGGTCTTCGCAAAACTTTTACCGTCGCGTGACCGTTACACAATACTTAAGGACGAACTGTAAATAGCGCTTCTGATACGGCAGCGGTTATGGTATATGAGTTGTGGTTGTGGTTGATTTTCTGTTAATGACTGTGTGAGTTTGAGTTCACTGTTGTTTGGTGGTTTTCAGAGCCAAATGTTTGTAGACTTGCAAATCATGCTGTTGTTCAATAGTGTTACGTGTCAGCGACAGCCATGACAACCGTTATGGGGCACAGTAGAGCGAGAGCAGCCAAAATTAATGTCATTTTTACCTGCATCTTGTTATGCGTACATAAGGATATTGCGACACACGATGTGCATGTGTCGTTTGTTTGTTGGTTATGCGGATGTATTGTGGCGGAATGGCAGATCATGTTTGAGCGTGGTATAGGGGTTGGTCGATGGAGATCAGAAACAGTCAATAAGTCAATCAGCCCGCTGTGCACATGATTTATAATAATACACTTTCAGGAGAAAGAACAGTGAGGGGCTACCAGAAATGCAGACACTCATCTAGGCTGGTTGCTAATAATCTTTCATATCTGGGTGGATCATGCTGGAACATGATACAGGGATTGGTCTTCTATGGTCAACATTGTGTCAGATGGGGATTGGAAGCTCCGGAAATAGCGGAACTTCGGACCAAAACTATGTGTTGTCATTACCGGCCCTCTAGTGAATGCTTCTACACTAAAAAGTTTGATACTGGTCTGTACTTGTGCTGCCATCTGGTGAATGTGTTTGCAATACACAGATTTTGCAACATTTGTTTGGCGTTCTTGATCTAGTTCTACAGCTGCAGTTATCACATGGTACGTGACATGACAACGAATTGTAAATAACGCTCTATAGTTACGACTGCTCTTCTTTCTTTCTTTCAGAGCGTACTCCACTGGAACGTTGCTGTGTTCACAATATGTCGCCATTCATCTCGAGTAGTGGCAGTCGCGAGGCTATAGTTCTGAGGGCCAAGGTCTGCCTCAATTGCACAGAGCCAAGTGTGGCTAGGTCTTCCTTTTGGTTGCTTCCAGTCGGGCGGTACTTGTTGGATAGCTGCTGCTAGGGCTCGGTGGTGATCCTCGCGAGGTGAACTGCGAGCAGTATGGCCGAAGAGCCGCAGACGTCTATTAGTCACTATGACTGTTCTGGATTGTGTAAATTGTGGCACAACGTGTATGATTGTGGTTCAGAATCTTGGCAATACTTGCTCCATTGTGCTGTGTTTGACAGTTTTTATAGGCATATCTGTAAATAAGCTTATCTGTTATATGAGTTATGGGTCAGACGTTTCAGACGCACTTTGTGGACTCGCCTTCTGTGTGTTATGTAAGATAAAGGCATTGAATATAAGTCTCTGAATGGTGAAGATTTTGGCCAATTTAAAAAAAAATTTACTGAGCTACAGTTATTGGATTATTTCCGGACTCATTTTGTCATGCATTTGGACCACCCAGGCTGCAGCACTTGCACGATTGTACTACAGATCCCTATACAAATGTACTGTAGCATTTTGTTTGGCTACGTTGTATTATATAGCTGATGACATAATTTGTGTTGTATATTGAGGAACGGAAACTGCTGTGTGATGTTGGAAGGCTTACTCTGGTGTGATATCTAGTCAGAAATTCCCACGGCTGTTATGATTATTAAAAATTTATTGTTGATGTTGTATATTTTGCTGATTGCGTCAACTGGCATCGTGTGACGATGGGGAGATTGAACGAGATAGAACGATGTCTGCTGAAGACTTGGTGCGATAGTATCATGTTGGATACGGCATTGCCCCAGCCAAGTTATAGTACTTGAATGTTTTTCCGGAACACATCTTGTGGTATATAGGACCACCCAGTCTGCAGCACTGCACTATTGAATATGAAGTACTCACCAACAGTGACGAAGCACTGACGATATAATGCATGATAAATGGCAACCAGAAATGCAAATGAAATATATTCACATTGCAGAATTTTTTATATATCGTATGTGCTTCAGACTGCGAAATTAACTGGGGCAGTTTTGTGGACACCGTGTATGATTATGTTGACGCAATGTGTTCTAGGCTGCGCCAAAGCAAACGTCCGCGCCATCTTCGACGTTCGTTAAACTGGGACCATCTGCCCAGCGCTATACACTACTCCAGCCTCACGATGAGCTCTAGAACAGTTACCATGTCTCGACGTACTACATTTAACATGTCACTATCATGTCCTGACCAATTACGATGTGTGCCAAAAAATGAGACCCGCATAATCTTGAATATCTTGTGCAGTTGTAAGTCTGCTGCTATGTGATATCCTGATGACCTTAGCTATTAAACACATACATAATTTGCCACCTCACCTTTGTTATGTTTCTGCACTACCTGACATTACACAAAAAAATGAAACATGACATTGACGGGCTGAAGCATTGACACTTTGTCGATGATACGACAAAGCCATTGTCCAGTGGCAAACACGGCTGCAATTGCTGCATGCACACGTAAAGGCAAAGGGACGTCACTTCGAACACCTACTGTGATGTAGCCACACAACCGGCTCTTTTCAGAGCCACCTACATGCCAAATCAGTTTTTTTCAGAGCCACTTACACTATTGAGCGGAAGACAACATAAATTTTCGTTTTTTTGTGTAATGCCAGGTATTGTAGAAGCACAACTAAGGTGAGGTGGCAAATTATGTATGCATTTAATAACTACGAAAGTTATCAAAATATCACGTGCTAAATTTCATTGCAGTAGACTTACAACTGTACAAGATGTTCAAGATTGTGCGAGTCTCATTTTTTGGCACACAGTGTATGTTTGTCATGTTTCGCTGCTTTATGTTTGCTTTACTTGTGAGTTTATTATTGTCTTGTGTGGTTCTCTGATTTCTTTATTTATCACGCTTTATACGACTGTTTATTTGTAATCATATTGAACACTTATATGATAAACCATAAAAATGATGAATGGAAGGGATTCTGGGAAATGTTGGGAAATCTACGGAAACTGAAGGAAAAATCGTTGAAATATTGGAAAACACTTCGTGTTGTTTGCTTTTGTTGTCTGAGTGTTGATGGTTTCTTGTGATATTCGTCAGTAACATGATATATAATATAACTCATTGTTTTTGATGTTGTTTCAACATCCACATTATCTTCCACCAGTCTCCCCTGTCATATGCCTCTTCATCGTTGTTTTTGATGTTCTGATGTGTTTTTGATCAGCTTATACCATATATCTCTCTATTCTACCGTTATTGTCTGCCAGATCATCATCATCATCATCACATACTCAGCTTGTGTTCATTATTCATGCGTTCACTAGATTTGATTTTCGTATGTGACTTGTGTGTAATATCAACTCTTGTTCACATGACAGATTCTCAAGACTTGTCGATGTTTGGTGGTCGGTTTAAGTATTTATATAACTTTGTTGTTCATATTGTTGGTATTTTACAGTATTTTAGTGATTGGACTAGTCTACGTCTTTGTACGCTACTGACACAGCTGATTGAGGACTAAGTTAAATATGCTTTATCTGTCAGTCTCAGAAGTGGAAGTGGTCTTGCTATATCTGAATATGATCCTCAGTATAGATTTGTTCTTCTTCTCGTATGCGAGAAAAAATGATGGATCTCTGCCACTGACTGTATGATGTGACGTTTTGCTGCTGACAACCCCTCGACGTTTAGCTGCATGATGTGCAGAGCCAGACCTACGGCTTGAAAGCCCAGGTCGGCGTTATCGGAGGGGTTCTTCCTGGCTTTGTGACTGGGATCCATAAGGATTCGGTCCACAGGTGGAATCTTTGGTTTCTCTCGGCTGGCTGGTGTATTCGCGGAGGTACTCGCGGGGAGGGCGATGGGGATGCAGATTACCTTCCCCAGTAGATTTATTGAAAAACATATACAGTGAAATATGCATACAGTGGAATCCAACAAATTAATGGTGAAACTGTTATTTTGTACACACACTTACATTTCGACTGCAGTGTATTTCTGTTGCTTATTTGTTGACCTGTTTATAAACTTTACAACAAAAACCTTTCATTAAAAAAAATAAAATTTGATGTAGAAAATGTAAAAGTTGACTTTGAACATATGAGTCTCAATGGGCAAAAATGAAAATGATAGTTGACAGTATTGTTTGTAAATTTGATGTGTTTACATACGTAATAAAAATATGTATTCGTAGATGAAAACTTGGGCAGGCAGCTGTACCAGAAACTACTTTGCAAGTACTTTGAAAGTACTTTGCAGAACCTCACTAATCCACTAAATCGTTAAAATGAAAATGCAACTGAGACTCACTCATTATCATTGTTTATTACACTAGAAGGCAGCAAAATATCACATAAGAACACAAAAATATTGATGTCATCATCGCTATCATCAGCATCGATGAATCTTTAATATATAAAAATTCTCAGTATTAATGATATGGAAAAAACTACAGTGTGTCTCAAAAAAACCGGACCTCTACAATTAATATGACATAACTTCTTCACCAATTTACATTCACAACTTTCACTAATTATTTTTGACAGAGAGACCTTATTCAATTTTCCAAGGACTACGATAAAAAATTTTTAAATTGGCTTAGCTATGTGGTTTCCATAACAACAGTAGCGACTTTACACACCTGAACAGCAGATTTCTGGGCCAACTTCAAACAACGTATCATTTGCAAACAAGTGGCAAAACGATCGTGGGCCTGTGTCAGTGCTGAAAGACAGTATTCGAACACCTGTTGTAACTGTTAATACCACAAAATATTTTATTATTCCGAATTACGATAAAACATGTTTGTTTAAAAGATTTACCTTTCTGTTCATAAGGGAGCATAAACTGTGGAATGACACACATTTAAGGATTGCTATGGTAACTCGCTTCAGCTGGTACTTTGTTGCAAACACAACTGTTTTCTAAAGTTGTGGTTTAATTAGGAATATTAATATTAATGACATCTCTGAAATTTTATTTAAATTAAAGCACTTTTGATCGAGTTATGTCAAAATATCGTAGGGTCCGTTTTTTGAGACACAGACCGTCAAGTCGTTATGGTTGCCATGGAAACCACGCAGCTGGTTCTAAGCCAATTTAAAAACTTTTTAACTTTGTGAATTGAGAATTGAATAAGGTCTCTCTGTGCCAAAAATAATTAGTAAACGTTGTGAATTGGTGAAGTTATGTCATAGTAACTCTAGCGGTCCGGTTTTTTGGAGACACAGTGTATTAAACGTTTTACGTTAAACAGTAATATAAAGTAACTAGTTAAAAGTCTAAGGAAGTAAAATATTTCAAGCTCAAAAACGCCTTGTATACGCAATCACTGAAAATGTCTCCACACACTTCACATCATTCTGTGGATTTTGTTGCTGATTAAACGTGTTTGTATCATTTGTAATAACTGCCAAGTGTCGTATCGATACTGCTGTGTGACGTGGGAATTTCTGTTTCAGTTTACTCGACTCGTTGCTTGCTGTCAGTATTTCTACAAATAATGTTTATTCAGTGTGCAGTGTTTTGTGTGATTTTACGTGGGTGAACATTGGACAGTTGATTTAGCTGATACATCGGTGAATTTATTTCAAGACAGTCGAGAAATTTTCTGTTAAAATGTAGCTATATACATGTCTATTGCGTCATGGTAGATGATACTGCTGCTGGTTTCCAATATTTTCACCCTTCAGTGTTTGGACGCGGTCGTAGGGACGGTTCAACTGAGCCTGGCCATCCCCGTGGGCAGGTGCAATGAGTAGCAGTGAATAAGCTGGGGAATAAACAGACGACGCACGTGGTCTCGCAGTGTAAGCTGGTGAGGTGTCTGTCTGAGGGCTAATGAAATGAAGATCAGCGCCGCCGTATGTATAGGCTCATGTGACTCGGGAAGGACTTTGCTTTGCACGTTTTTGTAAACCGTGGTGATGGACCGCATATGTTGCTGTTGGTCTAGGAAAGCTGTTGGGTATTCATTTGTAGCATAAATTATGCAGATGACTATGTTACGTACTTGATGTCGTGATGCATCTGTTGGCTGTTGCGTTCACTGGTTGGAATACGAGGGTGACTGATCATCAATCGTTGTCAAGAGTTATTCCTAATACGAAGAAACTCGTCAGCTGTACTTCGACGCTTATACATTGTGTCCCAAGAAACTGCCCCCCCCCCTCCCTAAATATGTCTAAATTTCTTTAAAAATACAGAACTTTATTTAATCGTCATTTAGCAGCATAAATAAACATCTAGTTTCGATAAAACGACACATTTTCGAGATAATCCGTCGTACCATCATTGAAATATTAGCAATAAATTGGTACTCGAAAATTGCAGTTTCCAGTATTAACGTACAAACTTCTTACTTTACACAACTGAAAATATGTTACCTAATGAAAGCGTTTCGATGTCCGTGGCCCGTGGGACATCTTGATCATGTCTTGATTGTTTACAGCTCGATTGGAAGGGCGCTCGCCTGCGGATTGGTGCGTGGTTCAATCCCGCTGTCGTCTCATAATTTTTGTTTAGTTTTGTTCTGTTTCAGTTGGTTTCCTGTATAACTTTTCCATTGCAATGTGCCACTTATTCAGTTTAACGTCTCCTTCCGTGATTATGATCATAATGTAATCTTCTATTTCCATGGCCAAATATTCTAAGTAGTCTACTATGCTCGTTGTGATGTATGAAAAGTAAAAATGCACCCGTAGAACTCAATGAAGATAGACCCGTACTATCATCGGCAAAAATGGTCTGTAGTGTTCAGCGATAATAATAATAATAATACGACAACTTATAAGGCGCCGTAACATGTCCATAAAGTCACTATACAAGGGCGGATGTAGGCCTAAATTCACAGGGCGAGTGACCTCTAACATGGATTTCAATGGCAAAGCCATTATTCGACGTTGAATATTTCAGAAACGATAAAAGATGGTTACTGCAGATTAGTAGGCTAAGCTTAATATAAAGTGATGGATGTAGGCCTATGGCCTATTGAACTGTGCGATCGCCAATGAGTCCCTAAGCCTAACCCTTCAAGGTCATATCAGCTATTTTGTCTGAATGTAAATTACTTTTCCCGTTATATAATAAGTGCCAACGCCATCTTCACTGTCCTTGCCGAAAGTGACTTTAAACCACAACAGGTTTAGAACTCTCAAATAAATTGTCTCCAACAGATTCAGAACTTTGAGCATGTCATTGTTATCGTATCGTAACGTATCGTATTTAAAGAGCACGAAAACAAAAGTGGTGGCAAGGGACGCTCGCGCAGCAAAATTTCCTGCATCATAATAATGTCGGCTTGGCAGGTAGGCCTACCATGCCGTCCATGGCAACAGTAAACATAGTGCGTAATAATGGCGGACGTACGTGCTGATTGTGAAATTGTGACGAAATTCCTACTCGACACTTGCGGATTACATCGGCGGTTGAATTTTGACGCTGTATTTATGTTGACTCACTGTGAAGCGACTCCATGTGGATCGCCCGACGACAACGAAAATAAGTTCATTCCGCTGATAACAGGAAGTAATGCTGAATTCTACATTCAACCAATGTTGTCGTGTATCGATGATCATGATATAATGGTTCACAGTAGCGATGAGCTCGCAATACCAGCAGGAACAGTTCCACCCACACAGTTACCAGACGGGTTTGACAGCCGTGTTGAGGTGTATGAAATTGTCGACACTGAGTTTCCAGGCTACGTGTACTTGGTGTCGTCTTACTTACTGACAGAATGTATTGATAACGGCACGTACACCACTGTGGAGTGTCCACGTGCATACATTATACGTGTACATCGACAGGGACTTCATGGACCAGCATTTGTGACTGAATGGCTTAAACAACCTACACAGTCTGTTGCACGGTTGGCTGGAACAGGTAACACCCTAGACCTTGTCTGCTGCACACGTTGTCTCTTGTGGCCAACACAAGCAGCTGATTGGCCAACAAGACACAGAAACTACTGCTGGCCAGATCCAGCAACCGTTGATCGTGCTGTCAGCAATGGATGTGATGTGGTTCGTGTGGCACATCGTCAGTGTAGACGAGATGAATGGATGAGTCACACACAGCACAGACTGTCATTTTCAAGAGCAGAAATTGTACTGTTAAACAGCTGGATTCCAGTACAGCAGATTATCTACCATATGTTACGAGTTTTCGTCAAGATAGAGCGATTGACATGCAATACTACCTCTGATGCAACCACACTGAGCACCTATCACATTAAAACTCTGATGCTGTGGGCTTGTGAACTGCAACCAAGAAGCTGGTGGACTGATGACCTGAATGTTGTCAGACTCAGTGTCGAACTGTTACACACTTTGGCTGTTTGGCTGACTGATGCACGCTGTCAACATTATTTCATCCACAATTGTAATTTATTTGATCATCCTGACAACTGGGAGTGTTCTCCACTGCTGATTGCAAACAGATTAATGTCAGAAACAGAAGCATCGCTAGCCGAGTTGTTTATTAACAGTTATATACGCAGATGTGCACAGCTTTGTCCTGACAATGTTTCACAATTGTTTGATGACGTCAGTAACAGGACAAAACTACAGAATGCGGTTTCAGCGGTTGTTGACTGGAGATGTCGCAACTCGTTATTGGCTGCTTCGCTGGCCATTCAAACAGCTAAGTTCGTGATGCTGTCTTGTGTTTCTGACCGTTCTCTGACTGTGCGTTCATGTTTGTGCTGGATGAGACATCTGGTGAAGACTGACCATCGTTTATCAGTGTACTTTACTGCAGTCGCTTTTCTGCATGTTGCTTACAAAACAACGAGAGATCCATTGAAACATGACGTGCTGTTGGACGTTTTAGCGACAACGTGTCTGCAGTCTAATGATGCACGCCTTTGTCGGTATGCACGACACAACAGTGTATTGTCGCTAAGTCTAGCCGCCAAGTTGATGAAAGTCGTGGCGAATAACTCACACAGCACTGTGCAGCTGATAGAGATTGAACTGTCCAAGGAGTATCTTAACAGAGCATTGAGATGTAAAGACTCTGACAGCGACTCCATCTACTGTCTGGCAAATGTCTACTTGGCAGTTTTGTACTACATTACAGGACAATACCAGACGGCGATAGATCATTGTACACTGGTGACAAGGTCACAAGATCACTTGCAGTGTAGGCCTAGTTCACATGTTGTACAAGGAGAATTTTTACCGAAGATTGACGATGAAATCGACAGTGTATTGGGTTTAGCTGTGTTGTACCAGTACGTGCGGACAGCTGCATTGAATCAACAACAACAAAGACAACATGTCAGCGTCTTTACCACGGAATTGTTTGCACATTATCTGCACATCAGATGTCTGTCAATCACGAAGTGTCG
>Ga0209149_1000341_pt1 | contig 19042 bp, 12 predicted proteins | sample WorMetTyACAVOLI2_FD_187423 | JGI IMG/M metagenome (GOLD analysis project Ga0209149, IMG submission 187423) | Marine gutless worms symbiont microbial communities from Max Planck institute for Marine Microbiology, Germany - Olavius algarvensis... ... | reverse complement strand
CGAGCTTAACCTATGAACTGAATATTAATATATATAAACAGTGCCAGCCTTATTGTAACGTTTGCATATATTAATTGTTTGTTAATAAATATTTTATACGTAACAATACGCCTAATGCTTACTATTGATGCCAAACACAACTCAGTTTGAACGTCAACCGTATTCGATAACGTCCTACTCAGTCAATTCGGGTTTGACTGAGTGGATTAAGACTGTACCTACGGTCGGATAGAGATAAAACTCTACAATGTTACTTAAAAACTACACCTAAATTCGTTATAAGCAAACAGCGGATAGAAAGAAAATAAGACACCTAAATAAAAACGACCTCAACATCACTAAATTGGCACATGAGTAAGTAAGTGATAAGAGTTTAACATCTCCCAGGATGACTCTTTCCAGGCAGTCAACTGCACTGGTACAAGAACCAAATGTAACAAAAACTACACAAAAAAACTTATTGTAAGTAAGACAAACTGGCCCTAAAAAAGTAACAAATACACAGAAACTACCATAAGCCTTAACTTGAATCAACAGAAACCGTATGATGTAGACATTCACCATCTCATTCCGTTGTTCACCATTATAATTCACTGTTCAACAGGCTTTCAAGTTTGAGTCTAAAAGAATTAGGGCAAAAGTTTAACATTTTAATGACAGCAACGACACAAATTATGCAGATGAGAATGTCGATTCAGACAGATCTACAGTCTACACTGTAGAACACGATTATTACTCACATTTTCATACAACAAAAAAAACTGAACATCCTTATGAAAATGAATATCCACATCATTGATCTACTGATATGGATCTAAATATTAACCACTCTTTTTGTTCACCATTTTAATACAATGTTTAGTCTTTATTTGTTTAGTAAATATAAATAAATTCTGGTTTTACTGTGGCATAACAAATGCCACAGTAAAACCAGAATTTATTCAACCCAAAATGTGCTGCAGTGGAGTGCATCATCTCTGCAGAATACAATAATATGTGAACCGGCTGCAAAGTTCGAGTCTGAAAGAAGATTAATAGTTATGCTTTTCATAGTGCAAAAACCGAACATCTTATGAAACTAAATATCCTTATCATTCGCTCATTCATCTCAGTGTTGTGGTTTCACAAATCAGTCTACTGCAAAATAACTGGCAAGTGTTCATTCTGTTAAGCTTTCATGGCAGAACCTAGCTTCTGCACGACAGGGACTGTTGGCAGCTATAGGTTGGTTGGTGTTTAACGGCACTTTCAGCACAAAAAGGCTATATCATGCCATAGGAGAGCAGCGTGTTAAGACGTTCTGACGGGATGATCATGATGAGGATGAACAACTAAAACAGCGAAAAAGAAACTAAAAATATGATGAAAAAACCAAAACAGTTCATAAGAACTGTTTTGTTTAAAGGTTAACGGGTCCTGAAGCAACTGGTCTTTGCGGAGACTAACTCCTCGACATAGGCATCATTTGGACATGGTTCTGCTATCCAATTAGTTGGCAAAATAGCCAAACAAACCAAATCTAAGACAACCTAAGAAAAACCAACACATTCAAAAAACACAAGCTACCCTGGTTGACCCGGCCAGGAAACAGAGTGGCCTACTCTATACAGGCCCCGGGACCACACGGGCCAGGCTAGGCTAGCAGGTTCACCCGTTTCCTGTCGCCAGCTCGAGGCCGAGGCCGGCAGTGTATGTTGGCAACTATAAACAGTACGTTTGTCATTCACACACGCAGTTCAGAGTGTGTTAGGTTATATGACTTCTCTCATTAATATGCTGTAGCAGAAATTGTCAGTTTGGCTATACCGCAAGTTAAAATGCTCTATGCACTCAACAGCAGCAGCATCTGTTGATGCAGAAAATGCAGGCTACCTTTTAGCCGAATGCAGCTGTTATGACTATTGCAATAACAGACTGACCAGTTTTGTACTATGTACACAAACCATTATGATTAAATATGGTATGCACACATTGGACGACTTCGATGTACTCAACAAGTTAACAAATCATCACAGACATGTGAGTACACACAATGAGCAAATGGCACTAAATTATGTTCATCACGAACTCTTATTATAACAATCACGTATCAGAAAATTCTTTGTCAGCTAAATTAGGTTTAACATTCGCTTGCACTGGCTGTCTCTAAACAAAATGAGTTTGACACAAAGTATACGGTATTCTACAAAACAAATAAAGAGCATCACGTGAAAGTGCAACACATGGAAGATCACAGCACCTTGTAATGTGGCAGTCAAAAGAAATACAAGCAACAACTATTTACGGACGCTGTGATATCAGTGCAACATATGATAACGTTTATACAAGTCGGCAACATTGGCTGTCTACTAACACTGACTAGCTACCAGCACCTTCACACTTGGCTGAATGTATATATACGTACACGTTTATATAAACTGTCAAATTATGAAGCACACATAATGTAAACAGCCTGAACACACCTCAAGACTGAAGTATACAGCTGTTGTCCCAGTGCAAACACAAAGAATGTATCTCACAACGTCTGTATAGGTATAGGTACAGTAGGGTTTGATGACCCACTTGACACATAGGTCATTTTGTGGACGATTTCATGGGTCACATGACCCAACCAACAGTGTCATTGCACTGAAGGATAATTGTTAGTCAACTGGCTAAAAGGCCAATTCCACCAGGCTCAGCTCACTAAAAGGAAAGTACAGAATGCAACGATGCCTGAAACAAAACCTGCAGAAAAACAAAAGTTGCATAGTTTTTCACTGAGCCAATTAAGGTCACGCTGACAGTATGCACTAACAGTCTGCAGTCATCGCTGGTTGTTACTGCAACCTTCCACAATCAGTCGCTCTGCATCTCTCATTGATGCCACTGAAACAATCCGTTTTCGTTTAGCAGCATCCGCAGCCAATGCCGACCAATCTGCGTTTGCCTGCAACAGCAGTAAACAGCATATTAACTGCCAGCATATTAAACTACTGTGAAACATGCAACTTTCAATGGATGTCAATTTTCACAAGTTCAGAATCTTTGCAACTTCACACAGTTAAAACAATGTCTAAGTCTGCTCCTGTTGCTGTAAAACTAACTTTTTGAGAGTGAAATCTGTTAGCAGATGCTAAGAATTCTGCTGCTTTTGAGACTATCATATTTCACTGCTGAAACAACTCCTTATGTCTAGTGTCTGGCCTCGAGGCACCTCAAGGCAAAATTTTTAGGGCCTTGGCCTCAGGACCGATGGCCTTGGCCTCAAAGGTCAAGGTATTGGTCATGGCCTTGACAGCTGCATTGAAAAATTTTTGGCATCACCCTCAAACTCAAGGCCCGATAACTACTGCTAAAATAAAGTTAAAAGTTACAATAATAACAAAAGCAATCAAAATTTAGTTCATAACATATCCTGTCAGGCTGTCAGACGTACTGCATCTCTTATTTTCTGCTCTGGCCAAATGCTTAAAAAGCCTTGGCCTCGGGACGTTGGCCTTGGCCTCGAAGTTCCAGGCCTTCACTTTGGCTTCAAGATTTTGGTCTTGACTTCATCACTGCTTATGTCATAATAATCGCAAGCACAATTCAATTACCAAATGCAAATCTTGTAGTTAGTGTTTTCTGCAAAAAACAACTACAATTGGTGTGCAGTTCAACAATTACTTGTGGCTGTACCAACTCAGCCTTTCATCCTCTCAGGGTTGATAAATGAGTAGTAAGCTGCAATTAGATGTCTGTGACTACAGTCAGTGGTAGCGCAACCTGGTGAATGCTTATGAGATAGAGGCAGGTATGGTGTTTGCAGGTAAAGCTGTGTGACCCGTGCCTGAGCAGAGAGCACCTTAGAGGTTTCACAACTAGGCGTTATATAAATCAACGTTAACTTACCTTATTTCTGCTACAGAAATCAAAATAATTTTTATGATTTTTAACCGTGTGCCATTCCTGCATTACTGTTTGCTGGCATGCCAGCCAGTGAACTCGAGGACAGGATCGGCACAGGGTGGGAGGGTAACAGGGCCATGTGAAATCCAGAATGGTTGACTGTTGTGGTGCTGCCTCACAGGCTTAACCCGGAGAAAGGGCTGTAAAATGAGTTTGGCGGAGTCATGCAATCATTGTTGTTTGTGTGTCTCACTCACGAATGCATTTACAGATGTCGAACAAACATGGTAGTAGGTATGGGCAAGGAGTGACCCCCTTACAAGTGGTTAAATTTTGGGTGTTGACACGGATCTGGATGTGGATCTACCATCACTTTTCCACTTCCATCTGCAGATCAGGCTTTATACAATGTATTCTCACTCAACAAAGGGCACCACTGCACTTTTCTCCAACTATGCAGCCGCACTCTCCCCGACAGTGCAGGAGCCTTGGAAGAGTTGAGCTCTCTGGGCACATCCTGTTGCTGTTGTTGTAATTTAACCCTCATATTTTGCTAGCTTGTGTGACATGGGCATATTCTAAGTACTTCACAATATCCCAAAACAAGAGTAAACCAACAGCCTTAATAATGAACTTGCAATCAATATAAAGTTATTTCTAAATGCATACAATTGAAATACATTAATCTGGTAAGCTTAGACACTGTACAATCTAGAAATGATCATGTAATTAGTAAAGAATTAGCAGAAACACCAGACAAACCTGTCGCAGTGTCTGCATGTGACCAACAATATACAAAGCATAGCGAGCTCTTGTTAGCGAAACGTTGAGACGTCTTCTGTCCTCCAGAAAACTAAAAATATGGCATTAACACGCAACAATCAACAGGAAGTGCAAATTGACATTTTACAATATATGTAAAAACTTTAGGAAAAACATGATTCAAATGGCTCTCCAACACTGCACCAGAAACAAAACTGGACTCACAAAAATGTGCCATCTTCACTAGCACAAACATTCAGAACAAAAAGTACACCAACATGGTAAACCAGCTGAGATGTCCCAAGTACTCACTCAGTACTCATACCATACTCATTCTCGAACTCGATCTGCATTCAGGTCCCAACTACATACCTACCAAATTTCATGTCTGCATCTCCAACGGTTGCAGTGGCATTGTGCTAACGAGATTTTGCTGACTCAGCAGAACAAATATACCTACACCTGCCCTAATACGTGCAACCACTTAAAAACACTGGTCCATGCTACAAGACGCGTCTCCGGAACCATTTTTTGATTTGTTCACACACATACACAGACAGAGATGTTAATAACAATAACAGCTTTTGCTATCGTGGCTGCTGATAATACAAGAAGCTCAGCTATCGCAGAGAGACGGAGTGACGCTTCCTGTCATTGAATATTTTGCTAAGTCACTCAAGATCACATTTGAAATGACACTGTTGAGTAGGGCGTGTGTAAGTCCCTATTAGTATTTCATTGAAACTATGTCTGTATGTCATACCGTTTATGAGATATTAAGCGTCAAAGAATGGCATGACCTTGAAACTGGGGGTAGAGGTCGTTCAAGGTCATTGGAAATGGCACCGTTCGATAGATCATATACGACTTTCTATTGGTCGGCCATTGTAACTATAGCTGTATGTTGTACCATTTTCAAGTTATTTGATGTTGAATAATCATGACCTTGAAAAGGTCACTGAAGGTCATTCACACTCGTACCATTCGAAAGATTGGGTGCAGTTTCCTATTCGCCTTCCATAGTAACTATGGCCGTATCTTAACTGTTTATGAGATATTCAGAGTCAAAGAATAGCGTGACCTTGAAAACTGGGTTAGGGGTTGTTCAAGGTCATTGAAAATGGTGCTGTTCGATAGACCACATAGGACTTTCTATTGGTCCGCCATTGTAAATATAGCTCTATCTTGTACCGTTTTTGAGTTGTTTGACGTTGAATAATATCGTGACCTTGAAATCTAGGTTAGAGGTCATCAAGATCATTCAAACTGGTACCATTCGAAAGATTAGGTGCGGTTTCCTATTCGCCTTCCATAGTAACTATGGCTCTATCTTGCATCATTTGCGAGATAAAGCGAGATATTGGTCGTAAATCGTGATTTTTTCATACCCCCTTGCATTCGATGCCCCCGTTAGGGGGGTTCCCGTCGGAATATTGCCATCCTGTTTGGTATAGAAAAACTAGAATGGTGGAGCTATGCGACGGTGAAAAAAACGTTGAGGATATGTGTAATCGTTTAGACACAATACCGGCATGTGACGGACAGATGGACATCTTGCCATGGCATAGTCCGTGCTATGCATACGTGTCGCGCGGTAAAAACACACATTTATGCAGCGCAAAATAATTTCCACTAGTTTCAGTCAGTCTCTGAGCAAATGTCTTCATGGACGAAGACTGAATCTGCAGTTACATGTGACAGCCATGAGTTTTTACTAATCACTTATTACTGCACAAATGCAACGTGTTCACAGAGGCTGAGTGACAGCATAGTAGACATCAATCATAAAGTAATACCACAGATCTATCCAGCTGTTAAAACGTATGCACAGAAAAGCTTTAATGTAATATATAACATATAACAACTCACGAAAGTGCAATAACTTACCCAATGGTACCGCTACGATTGGCTCGGACACAAGATAGAATAATGACATCCTTTTCTCGGCCTTGAAAGCCATCTACAGTGCCGACTTCAATTTCACCAAGACTTCTACAACAATTCTTAAACCAATTACTTTGTTCAAATACACAGTGTACATAGAACATTAGCAAACTTCTAAAATTTACATTCTTTACGCTCTTCATTTCTTGCTTATAATCTTCACTTTTGTCTTACAACACAACATTTACATCAAAGCATTCTACACATGGAGTTTGTGTGTGTTGCTTCCTTATATCCTCATCCATAACTATAACACCTGACGAGAATAAGCTGCCCTGTGCAGTCCCTGGGAGCTGAAGAATAGGCCCCATCCATTTCCTGACCGGATGGCATAAAAGGCAAGCTGAAGCAGGCTTTAGTTTCGTTAAATTTAGTTTTCAATGTTTGTAGATTTCACTAACTGTTGTTCAAGGTTTTGTGTTGTCACGTGGTTGCGGTTATGTCTCTTTTGCTAGTATCAGCCAAGTGACTGGTCAGGAAGACCAATTTTTTGCACCAGTCAACTGACTGGCAAAAAAGGTCATCCATCTCCAACATGACCTATAATGGGTCGAGTGGTATGTTAAATATACCTATACTGGCAATAAGCATGCAAGCAATCTACAACATTTTAACTACAAATAAAAAAAACAGAAACAGGTCTACTTACTTAGCCAGCAGTTTATATCCAGTGGTTATATAAGGCGTTGTTAATTTTGCATTATCTACAGTTTAAATGTACTGAGTGATAATGTGGACAAACGACTCTAGAACATTTCTTGATCAATGACAACTAAAAGATCACGAGTAGCCAGCTAGTTCACCAGCTGCTCAGTATTTTGTAAAGTCATATCAGCCACGAAGCTGACAAACGATGCACTAGAGATGATAAAGTTTGTGGCACCACCTTTTGCAGTCACTCATCTGCTTCGTAACACTGCATTATATCATCTTGAACTTTGTGCCACATTACAGAGAGACAGAAGCCTGTACGTGTTACATGATCACTGAGAGAAATTAAACCTGTGAGCCAGTTGGTCTTTTAGTATCCGTTGTTGCCGCCTGTATGGAGTTATGATACCGATGTTATTTAGGATCTTCTTTGGGCCGAAGTACACACCAAGATGACTGCATAACATCACAATGAAGTCTGCTTCTGCTCGGTTGTACACGGAAGTCCTGGACACGCAACATCAAGCAGACTTAAAACCAGTGTTTGAACTGACGAGGGGTTTGGGTTGCACGATACAGCTTAAACAATAGCACCATTTCATTAGTAATAATCTATAATAAACCTTACTGCCTCCAACTGAAACCTGGTTCAGTTATTTCTCATGTCATATACACCAGACAGTGGTCGTCTCCTCAAAATCTAAGTACTATTCAGAAAATTAAGCACAAAACACACTACTCGCAGATGTTCAAATATCTCTGTATGATACAGTCACATCCCGTACCTGTAAATACAATCAACTGACCCATTCAAGCAAAAAACAAACACCAGATATACTGCCAAACTGCACATGAAAACTCGCTGAATAGATTCATCTGGTTAGAAGGTTTGAAAGAAGACGATCTGTTCGTCTCTCATGATGTAGTGTCACTGTTCACCAGTACACCAGTCGAATCTTTCGACGTCATAAGGGACAGATTGCAACGCCATCCAGAATGGAGATATAAAACTTTGTTGGAGGTAGATGACATCATGGAACTTTTGGAGTTCATACTTACCACCACATATTTCTGTTTCAATGGCCAGATTTACAGGCAGAAATTCGGCACAGCCATGGGCAGCCTGTTTCTCCACTAGTGGCCAACATGTTCATGAAGCATTTAGAATGGAAACTCCTCGACACAGCTCCAGAAGATTTGAAACCGAAATTATGGAAAAGGTATGTGGAAGACATTCTACAGGTTGTAAAGAAAGGCTCAGTGGAAAAACTCAGAGTTTCTAAATAAATTGATGAATTGGATAACTCGCACAACATGAAGTCAAGTGGAACAAAATGGCCAGTTACCATTTCTAGATTTGCTGTTAAACAGGACAGAAAATGGTGGCTTGAAACTACAGATCTACAGGAAACTTACCCACACTGATCAGTATTTGAACTTCAGCTCTCACCACCCCACTGAACATAAACTGAGTGTGGTCAGAACGTTGTTGGAAAAAAGTCAGTGCCTCGTTACAGAGACTGAAAATAGAAAACAGGACGATTTCAATGTAGAAGAGGCCCTTCGGGCATGCGGGTATCCGAAGTGGACTTTCAACAAAGTGAGGCGCCAGACTGAGTCAAAGAGGGACAAGAAGACCAGGAAGCAACGTGATTCTTCGCAGCGGCCAATGGTTGTTATTCCTTATGTGGAAAACGTTGCTGAAGCCGCTCCAAGAATAATGAGATAGCACAACGTACCTGTGGCAATAAAATCATACAAAACTTTACAGAGTGTACTGGTACATCCAAAAGACAAACAGGAGAAGGAAGACTTAACAGAATGTCTATACAAAGGTCCTTGTGCCAACTGTGACAAGACCTGCATCGGCAAAACTGGAAGGAAATTTGGAGTCAGATTACAGAAACACAGGACTGAAGTGGAATCCAAAACAGGACGCACATTTACTAGAAGCCTTCGTGCATCAAGTTTAACAGAACATAACAAATCTGCTCTCACCAACCATGCAACTCGAGAGAACCATGTCATCAACTGGTCTCAAGCGACGGTGATCGACAGAGAGCCAGAGCGTTTCACCAGATGGATCAAAAAGGCCATACACATCCGAAAGGAAGGACAACAGGCCATGAACCGTGATGAGGGCAGCTACCAACTAAGCCACGCATATGACCGCTTTCTTGACATGGTGTCTTCCCGTTGTGTCAAGAACCGGAAGAACTGAGTACCAGCTTCTTCTGATGAAGGCCTCTGATAGAGGTCGAAACGTCAAGTTTTTAGGTAATAATTTTGGTTGTGTTTGATGAATTCAACTAATAATAATTGCACAAGACAACAACTAACGGGAACAGAATAACACGTTTTACACCACCAACTGCGATGGCAATTCCTTACTCTGCTGCATCAAGTTCATCACGTGAATCCTGAAGATCAAAAACTGTGTAGTGCTGGAACGGGAAATATGTTCTTTTCTTTGCGACCTCACTGTCACCAACAACAAACACTGCCGCTGCAACTAAGTTTCTCATGTGCTTATAATACTGCTATTTGTATGTGACCACCTCAAGTGATTCCAAAATATACACATCAAATGCACGTAATCTTTTTGGAAATGTTCTATTACAAATTAGATAAATGATAAAATTAATTATCATTATGGTGGACAGACACATGTAACATGAAAGCTGCTTACATGAGTACAAAAATATTGTCTAGTGTTACTGATATATGATTCGGTAAGTATACTCACGGATCTGTTAACAGAAAGCCACCATACACATGTTTGTTTGGAAACATACAGATGTCCTGATGCATCCGATACTGCGTCGTCAGCATCATGATTGGACTATGTTCCATCATGCGAAACTGGCTATACAAGCGCTCGAATAGCGACTGTCCATAGTTCTTTTCAGCAGCCATCTGAAAGCATGTACAACATCAAGATTATACGACAAAATGGGTTAAAGAGATGGCATGATTAGTTAAAGAGATGGCATAATGAGATGGCATGATTGTTGATTATGTAACATAAAACTGAATGTGCAGCCCAATAAGAACAAACGCACGGCCCGATTTGATTTTCTTCATGTGTTGGCTTGTGGCTGCTCTATTTTCATCATGTGACTTTCCACATAAGAGCAGTAATATCAACTTGACAATACTCAGGTATTATATAGCTTCTCATGTTTATCAACTACATATCCTTGTGATAATGGAGAAGAGTTATCACACAGCTTCTACTGCCTATCAGCAACTAATGTCTTCTGCATTAAATGTTAGTTGATCATGTCTTGGTTACAATGTCTGTTGGTTCACTTTGACAAATCCACACACAAAAATGTTACAAGTCTTGCTTCCAAATTCAGTAAATGAGGTCACGTTTGATCAATGTTTTATCTTCAGGAAGATCTCAATTCGCCAGTACTACACACAGCATGCACATTTGTTTTGATACTTGTTAACCAACGCTTTCAACACTAGATGAAACTCTTTACACTCATCAGGTACATCAGTGACTAAAAGGTGACAAGACACACAATAGATTATCCCTACCAAAATTGTTCAAGACGTCATCAAACAGCAAAAAATAAAAAAGAGTACCTTGGATAAAACAGTGGGTGGGAGCTGTTCTGGATCGCCAACAAGAACAAGCTTCGTAGAACTGTACTGGAGTGGAATCAGGTTGTCCATTTCTGTGCACTGGCAAGCCTATCAGCAGCAAAACAGCAACAGCAACAAAACGTAAATTCTTTTTTCATGCATTGCAATTCCGTACTTATGCCATCATCACACCAATCACCTGCACATCACAATGGTGAATACTTTACTTTGTATATACTTGCTGGGTCTCTCGGTCTTTTGCTACCAGTTTCAAACTATATAACTAGATGTTTATTATGCCCTCAGTCACTCTATAGCAACGACCAACATCAGTCAGTCCACCTGTTAATAAACATATTCTTAGGCACAAAAAATTTTGTTTCCACATACCACATAAAAATGACAAACAGAGAGCAGTCTAAGAGTACATAACTCTTCCAACTCCAAGTACAGTTAACTTTGGTTGCCACAACCAAAAGTGATCCAGGATCTGAATCCAGATTTCCAAACTGATCTGGATCGGGTGTCCACCATATTGCTCCAAAGCCTTGTCAGTGTCAGTCATTTCACAGAGTTTCGTAAAAAGCGGCCAGTGACTGTATGAGAAATGCAAATAATTCACCAGAAGTTCATCAATTCTTCCCACTTGCAGGCCCAATCATAACATCAAGTCTCAATCGAATCACCTCACTACTTTTGCAGTAATCCTACTGACTGACACACACACATAGACAGGACCAATTATATAACCTCTCCAACCGCAGTTTGCACAGGTAAAAATCTCTGACAGAAAAAAATGATTAAAAAATCAGACTGAAAAATGCCAACAATCACTCACTTGGAGTGATTTTTAGCACTGGCAAAAAATTGGTCCAGTCTGAAAAACCAGCCATCAGTGCCTAAATTGAGTGCCCTAATTGCCAACTAGCATCTAATACACAAAAATCAGCAACTTAAAGTGTAGACAACACTCTAGTAACACAATAAAAAGAGTTGTTTTTCAGCTATTGCATTAACACCTTCACAATATCACATTATTAAGTTGCTGGTCTAAACTACTTACTTAACAAATTAACGATCAATAATGCAGCTTCAATCTTGTACCTCATCTACAATGATGCATCCAAATGGAACTGTCGCACGGCCACTGTTGGTGAATGGTTTCAGGACATCGAGCAGAAGAGAAGAACCGCTGTGGTTCAGTGTAGTGCAGACAACACTGACCGACAGCAGAACTTCACGCTTCATGCGCTGTTCATCACCAGCATTCATTTCCTGCACACACAGCAGTATCAAGTAATTAATTCTCTTGCAGATACTTGTGTATTTCATAACATGACATCTGATACACAATAACTACAAAGTGCAGCGTGTTTCTGTCATCACCATAAATATCAATATCATCATAGCTGTTAACATACAGCAAAAAATCTTATTGCCAAATCAGCAATGCAAGCCTAAAAGCAGGTGTCTTAACTCCGCACCAGAGATGTTGCTGAACAGAACCATGCAGATGTGCCACAACACATACTCTACATGTGACTAAAAGTGACTGTGTGTTGGTTCAAAGCGGCTATTGCATCAGCTCGGCTTCTAGATAGGCAGAGCTAACGCCAGCTTTCAAGCTTAGCTATTGCACATATCTCTTACACCAAGGAAGTATGCAGCTACTATTGTTATAATATTACAATGACAGTGCATGTAAATCACAGAATCAAATTGGCACACAGTCAGTAGTACGCTATTTGATATTGTATAAAAAAAAACTACAGATCAATTTCAGCACCAAACTGTGCAGCTCACTTTCAGCTTGGGGTTAAATGCTTGCATTCTTCTTCTGCATTTCGCCAATTCACTGTCAATGCGACCGACCTACACAACATAAATCACTCGTGCATGATTAGTCATAAACCAGACATATGCCGAAATGGCATCACATATGACAGAAATCAACAGTGGTTGTTACACATCTGAAAACACAGCCATACTAGTGGCCACTGGCATGCAGAATCACACACTGTCTCAATAAAACATCACATGCTAGCAAAAACTGCCCCATTAATGTGAATTTATGCTGGAGTCTAAGTCTAAATACCAACCGTTCATTTAAATTAAGGCTGGTTATGATTAAACTTTTCAACGGTTAATTTGTTCCAACAATTAACAATTATCATTAGCATCATTAGTCTTAATGATGATTTTGATAAGATTTTCCACAAACAGCTGTTTGGACTATTATACTTATTAAATTTTAATTTAATAAACTTGAACAATTAACTCCAGTATTCTGCATAGAAAACATTAAAGAAACACTCAAAACTGTTTTGCAGTCAAAACTCACAGATAACAATGGTTTTCACTGGCTTACCTGCAAAAATCATTACAAGTAGCTGTTATTACTACATTTACAAATTAAATTATTTTTAAAATTTTAAAAATATTCACAGTATAATAATTTTAAAGTTGTGCAACCCTAATATGTAACTACAATGTAATGCCAAACTACAATTAATATGTAAGCCAGAAAATAAGAAATTTGGCCAATAAAAATATATTGACCGACTGCTGATAAAATATGCAGCACTCCCTGCTATATCAGGATTGCATTGATCTGTTGGAATCTCTTGATACTGACCATGTCACTACTACAGCTTCTTGTTGTTGCTTTATAAGCCACGAAACAAGGCATTGGCAATAGCAATAATTTGACTTCATGACCTCGATATCGAAAATAATGTCAGCTTAAACAGAATGAAGTACACTACTGTTTCAAGCAAAGAAAAATTAACGTAACAAAACTGCCTAAGGACTTCACAAAATATGCCACACCACATATCTCTCAAAGACAATCATAAACAGAGCATCGTCGCAGCATGGGCGTTCTCCGACGCCAGTCCGATGGTCTGGAATGCGTTGCCTGACGACCTCCGAGGCCCGTTGCTCAATGCCGACAATTTCAGGAAGACACTAAAGACGCATCTCTTTCGGAATGCACTTGGACACTTAGCGCATTAGAGGCATTGCGTAATGCGCTATATAAATTTAAGACTTACTTACTTACTTGGAGCACCATCCCTATAACTCTGCATGGCTTAGACAGTAGGCACAATAACTGGAATACATACTACAGAATACAATGGACTACCACTAGCACATACTTCAGACAGCTTATTGGCACTGACACACTGATCTCTCTGCTTCTGCAGCTTTCCTATCTTTTTCTGTAGCTCGTCCTTATCACGACGGATGCTACTCAGTTGTGGCTGCTGCACTGCAAAATCAAGAATTACAAACACCGAGTTCGACAGTAAAGCGCCGTTTAAACACTACTGGTGACTTGCAATTCTAGGGCTTTTCTACCAGTAAAACAATCCAGAGAAATTAGAAAAAGATTGTATTTTTGTGTTGACAAGTTTTATACTACATACAGCAAGTCCTGCACAAATTAGATAAACAGTCATATAAACAAATCCATACTAGTTTGGACTTCGTAAGTATTAATAACAGAAAACTCTACTTCAGTGTAAAGTAAAGCAGACAAGACTACAAAAATTGAACGGTAAACCAGCATACACTTTCGAAATCGATCCCTGGCCAACTCAGACAGACAATATCGTTTTATGTCATCATGAACCGAGGTAACATTGCCGACACGAACAAAACTGATTCCAGCTCTCTGAGCTACAACATATCACAGCAGCACAGTTGACATACGACAACACAACAGCAGTTTGACGGCCCTTTGTCCAGGACAACCCAGGTGAGCTGGAACCAGAGCTCTCAGAAACACTCCCAACCTTCCCTCCTAGGCCTCCCACTCAACCACATCTAGGAGAACCTGGGAAAAACAGCTGAAAGAACATAAAGAAACCGAGGACAGTATACATACTTCCTGTATACTCGTCCAATTCTGGAGTTGATGGTTAATCACTGGTCCCCACACTCACTCCTCTCACTGCATCACGACAGACGAGAGCAAGAGAGCCCAGCCATGAATGTCAATGTCAATAGCAGATCTATATAGCGCAGATTCATGAGGCATCTCTACTTCGCAGTGTGTGCTGAGTAGTAACATCGAAATAGATTCATCTTCAGCGACTGTCTGAAGCTGTTGCTGCTGAGTGACGGGTCACACAGACTGTCTGGTAGCGAGTTCCAGACCGTAGGACTGGCGACAGAGAAGGCCCGACAACCGAAAGTGCTGAGCTGGCAACGTGGTAGTCAGGCAATGATGAGTGGCTGACCGTAAATGACACTAGCTAGGAATGTCTGAGACTGGTGTACAGTAGTCGATCAGGTACTCAGGAGAATTGTTTCACAGACAGCGGTGCACTGCGACCCCCAGCTTGAACTGGATGCATTCCCAAAGTATTTTTATGCCGTATACTCTTCCTGCCGCAACCCTCCCTATTTCTGGGTTTTGGGACCAGCTCAGTATATGCTGGTTTGCAAGGCCTGAGGCTAGGCTAGGCACAGCAGCAATGCTGAGATATGCAAACACTCAAGCAGGGCACACCATCATTAGACAGATATCGTCAACATACATTGTCCACTATTGCACAAACATAAATAAAGTAAATGATGAAAATGGCCGACTGACAACATTAGACACAGAGGCAATTAAAAATCAGTAAGTAATTCACATATACCTAATTAGATGCAACGACTGACTGTCACGGTGGTGGTGGCAGCACAGGATAAAGAGATATAAGGAAGTTATTAAGCAAATACTACAATTCACATAAGCCAATATAACATACAAAAGGATAAGCTTATCTGATAACAGGTGCTTCTAAACATACACTGCATTGGCCATAAAACTATTAGTATGGAAATGACTACTAGAAGATAACATGTAGCTATGACAACAACAAATAAACAGGATGTGAATGTGTGTTAGTTTTAATAAAGCAACATAAAAAAATCAGGTGTAAAACCATTTCGCTGTTTCAGCCTTCTGCAGAGTTCATCTATGCCTGCATTCGACGGAGTGCACAGCAGAATTCTTCGACAATCCGCATTTTTCTGTAAACAAACTACCACAATTATTTTGCAGATAAGAAACCATACATCTGCAAAACTATCAATAAATCAGCTGTACAAATCAATATTTAGCAACAGTCAATTTTCACAGCAAAATAACACATCGAGATAACAAAAATACAAACATTAAAGTAGCACTTTAAGTGTCTTTAAGTGTCCATTAAACAATATTATTGAAACATGTAACAGTCAATTCAATTGGTTTATGTCTTAGTTTCTTATTACGTCATTTTTAGAACTGAAAGTCAACTTTTTAAACTTACAAAACGGAGCTAAAGATAACAAGTAAAATGGTGTAATATGAGGTTTAAAGTGGAAGTAAGTTGTAATTCACAATGACAGTGACACACAAACACAAAATCAGCAAATTAAACTGAGAATGGTTGCTGCATCATTCATATAAGAGTCCTTAATATACAGCAGATCACACACCAGCTTCTGTTACTAAGACATCCACATTTGGCGCCCTTGTAGTGACTTTATGGACATGTTACGGTGCCTTATAAGTTGTCGTATTATTATTATTCTATGCCAATTTTCACTTTTTCTCGACAATGAAATAAATGTTAGGCACAGCACACAAGTTACCTGTGCAAGAATATTTTCGACCAAAGCAATGGTAGTCAGTGACTTTCCTGTGCCAGGCGGACCCTGCAGTAGACAGATCTTCGAACTAACATAAGGCTGCAGCACCGCATTAGTAATGCAACTTACTGCTGACACCTGTGAACTATTCAAATGGCCCTGTCAACAAAACGACCAAATTTCAAAATTAACATCACTGACATGTTTGTGCAATGGTTGTCATATTGGTTGTTCACACACATTACTTCTGTCACCAAAAATATAATTCTTTTTGTACCGGCCAAAGGGGTGTTGCTGTGGGACTGAAAAGTAACCACAAGTCTGGTAGCAAGATGACCATAGTTGTTCCAGCCGAATACTCGTATCAAGTACGCAACAAACTTTCCTTTTATCACAAATGAAAAATTTCCACTATTAAATTAATATTCTTCTGTTTACGAGCAAAGAGATGCAAATTAATAGTGACAACCACAATCTATGTGCTAACATTATTTATTCACTCACCATGCAACATATTCAAAATTTTAACAAAACATACTGCACACAAATCGAAAACGTTTGGGACAGCCAGCAAGAAGCAGCAGAACTAACCAGATTGGCAGGTCTTTGTCTGGAAGGGTTCAAATTGTGAATAAACACATGCTTGTTGATCGGGCGGAGAATGTCTCTCGCAAGGTGATTGTGAGGCAGGTTTACAAGTGCTGCAAACTGCCGAACAGTCGTCACCACAGATGCAACATGCTGCAATACATAACAGACTGCATATCAAAGTTGATCAAACTGATTAGAACAGCAACAAACTGGCAACTACATCTAGAAAGGACTACTACAGACGACCAAATTCCAAACTACTACAAAACATTAATAATGCACAAAATTTGCAGTCGTGCTATGAAATTTTATATCAACGTGTTATCAACTTGGATCTGAATTAGTGAGTTACGTGATTAACCGCGGGTTGTATTTTGAACATATGAACTCATTAATAGGCCGTAATGCTGTTTTCTGTTCTCTGCGTTATGGTATATCTCTTAACCATATTTGTGTAACGAATTTTAAACCTAACTGTTTTAGACAACTGTTTTATGCACAGTTGAATTCTGATGTGATTGCTCGTGCTGATAATGCATACGAGATCATTCTGATTCATGAGAAAGTGCTGTCTCTGCCAAATTTTTTGATTGAAAGGACTGACTTTGCTTCGTTGTTGGACATGTTACTTAGGCCACCATAGATTGTAGTTAAGTTTTTTCTCTAGTTAAGTTTTTTTTCTCCTTTTTTTCCTTTTTTTGTTGTACATATGTGTACGATTTTCATGTTATAATAATATACGGTTTGGATCAGTCACCAGGTTTACCTCTGTCTACACTGTGACCCAAAAATAGCCACCGACCCCAAGTAAAGTACAGTAACACTCATAATACTGAACAGAAATCACAGGCTGCGCGGTAGCGCCAGCACTGTGTTAACAGCGACCAGCCAAGTCAATGGGAGATGGCGAATTTTGACCCCTCACAGAATCGAAACCCATGAGCCGACTGCAACAAAATTCCGCACATTTGATTATGTCCGCGAGGGGACCCCCTAAGCTAAATTTGGTACAAAACTGGGGGCTTCTTGGCATATGGGTGAAATATAACGTTTTTGTGCCTTTATTTATTTATTTATACCTTTTTTCCTGAGACTCGTGTACAGGTCAGACCGGTTGATGGATTTTTACATGCGATAGCTCATTAGACGTGAAATCACGCAAAGATGTGCCTTTTGGGGGTCTGAATGATGTGCCCCTAAATTCTGGGGGTAAAACTCCCCAAAAACTCAAATTTTGGGGGCATGAATAGGACTTTCAAGCCTAAATGACAAAAATTTCAAACCCTTATAACTTGAAAACTACTGATCCGATCATGACGAAATTTTAACAGGGAGTACGCACCACGAGTGTGCCTTCGCGGGTGGTACTATGGCTCCCCCCAACAAATCCAAGATGGCGGCGACCGCCATCTTTAATTTCGGCAAAACGTCAATAACTCCACATTGGATAAAGATATCTGCACCAAATTTCACAGGAAGATGCATCACGGCCATGCACAGATGACCACGTGACCAAAGTCGAAACCGGAAGTTATTTCGCGTGACGTCATCAAATGAACGTTTGAAGCATAAGTGCGTCGATCTCAGTAACCAGTGCATATATTTTAACCCAATTTAATACAGAACACAAATACCACACTGTCAACACACCCGAATAGCCAAATTCACATAATCTGAAAATCCAAGATGGCGGCCGCCGCCATCTTGAATTTCGGAAAAATGTCAATAACTCCAGACTGGATAAAGATATATGCACCAAATTTTACAGGAAGATGCATCACGGCCATGCGCAGATGACCACGTGACCAAAAGTCAAAACCGGAAGTTAATTCGCGTGACGTCATCAAATGAACGTCTTAAGCATAAGTGCGTTGATCTCAGTTACTATAACAGATATTTGAACCAAATTTGGTACAGATCTCAAATTTCACACTGTCTACACGCCGGAATGGTCAAATTCACAACCTCAAAATACAAGATGCCGGCTGCCGCCATTTTG
>Ga0209149_1000340_pt1 | contig 19051 bp, 9 predicted proteins | sample WorMetTyACAVOLI2_FD_187423 | JGI IMG/M metagenome (GOLD analysis project Ga0209149, IMG submission 187423) | Marine gutless worms symbiont microbial communities from Max Planck institute for Marine Microbiology, Germany - Olavius algarvensis... ... | reverse complement strand
TAACCTGAAGCACAGCAGATTGCTGCTTTAACCAATTTTTCAAAGAACATTGACCAAATTTAAAATGTTGGACCTACAATTTTGTAATTTATTCTGATCAATTTTAAGTTTATGCGCAGGCTCTATAATTTATCCACCCAAATTCAGTTCTTTTTGAAGCGCTCTCAATACCAGCTTCAAACAGGCATTCAAAGTTCCGCCGACGCCGTCTCCTATCAAAGCGGCTCCCGGCATAGAGGGAACCTTCAGCTGTCGATTCAAATCGTGCTGCATTTGTTCGAGCGGCATGAGTTTAATATTGGCATCCTTCAGATCTCGTTTGTTAAATTGCATAACCAGCGGCACTTTAAATATGCTGAGGTTATAATCTTTTAAATTTTGCTGCAGGTCTTTTAAGGCCAGCATGTTCTTTTCGCGGCGAACTTCAAGGGAGTCCGCAACAAAAATAATACCATCAGCCCCTCTCAACACCAGTTTGCGTGTCGATGAATAGCGCACCTGCCCTGGAACGGTATACAACTGAACCCGAACCTCACAACCCATGAGCTTGCCAAGTTCAATCGGCAGAAAATCAAAAAAAAGGGTTCGATCGCCATCAGTATTGATGGAAACCATTTCCCCTTTTACTTGCTTTTTGAAAGCCTTGTGAATATATTCAAGATTGGTCGTCTTACCACAGCGCGCCGGCCCGTAATAAACGATTTTACACTCTATTTGCCTTTTCTTTAAATTAACTATCGCCATCTGAATTAGCTCTTAAATACAATAACTTATCATAACATACTCAAGCCGGGATCGAAAGACAAATTGATAAATGCTTTAACTAATAATACTTATCCTATTTTGGGGTATTCTGTCAATAAGTGACGATCATATATATTGGGTTGACAACATAAAATAATTGTTGAATATCAATGTGTTTGGCTCGTTGTGAGGCGGAGACCGCTCTTACCGGGCTTGTATTGGAAACCTATAAATCAAGGAGGAGATTGTTATGGACAAGAAAGTTACCGTAATTGGTGCCGGAAATGTCGGCGCAACCGCCGCCCAGCGACTGGCAGAGAAACAGCTGTGTGATGTTGTATTGGTAGATATTGTGGAGGGCGTCCCCCAGGGGAAGGCGCTCGATCTTACCCAGGCGGCGGCGATCGAAAAACATGACTCTCATGTTACCGGTGCCAACGCTTATGAGGACACGAATGGATCTGATATCGTAATAATTACCGCCGGCATTCCGCGCAAACCCGGCATGAGCCGGGATGATCTCATCAGCACCAATGCCGGCATTGTCGGCAGTGTAACGAAGGAAGTGGCCGCCCGATCACCCGAGGCTGTCTTGATTGTCGTCAGCAACCCGCTGGATGCCATGTGCCACGTTGCCTTTGATGCCTGCGGCTTTCCCAAAGAAAGAGTCATCGGTATGGCCGGCGTGCTGGATTCGGCCCGGTTCAGAGCATTTATTTCGATGGAACTGAATGTTTCGGTTGAAAACACCCATGCCTTCGTCCTCGGTGGACACGGGGATACCATGGTGCCGCTGCCCCGCTATTCCACGGTAGCCGGAATCCCCATCACCGAGTTGATGGCCCAGGAGCGCATTGATGCCCTGGTGGACCGCACCCGCAACGGCGGTGCAGAAATCGTTGGTTTGTTGAAGACGGGAAGTGCTTTCTATGCACCGGCCTCGGCTGCCGTGGAGATGGCGGAATCGATTCTGAAAGATAAAAAGAAAATTTTGCCCTGTGCCGCCTATCTCCAGGGGGAATATGGCATCAATGATCTTTTCATCGGCGTTCCCGTGAAATTGGGAGCCAAAGGCGCCGAAGAGATTATAGAGATAAAACTGACCGAAGATGAGAATCAGTCCCTGCAAAGGTCGGCCGCAGCCGTGCAGGAACTCAAGGATCTGCTGAAGACATTGGGGTAATTAGAGAAAATGACTAAAATTATAAAATGCCTAAATTGACTAAAATTTCGGTGTCGTGCCGGAAATTTAAATAGACTTCGCCGAAGGCGAATCCATAATTTTAGATCATTTTAGTCATTTTTAATTTTAGTTCATTTTTAATCGTTCAAGGCCTTCTGAACCGACTCGGCCACCTTGCGATTGAATCCGGGCAGTGAACATATTTGTTCGAGGGTTGCTGCCCGGATATTTTTAATACTCTTAAAATGTTGCAGCAGGATCGCTTTTCTTTTCCGGCCGACGCCGGGTATAGAATCAAGGGCGGATTGCAGTGTTCTTTTGCCGCGGCGTTTGCGGTGATAGGTGATCGCGAAGCGGTGCGCTTCATCTCTGATTCTCTGCAAAAATAAAAGCAGGTCCCCTTCCCTGCCGAATCCTATCGGATTGGCTCTGGTCGGTATAAAGATCTTATCCCGCGTCTCACCCTTTTTTTCGTCTTTTTTAGCGATGCCGGCAACATCAAATTCTTCTGAGAGGTTCAACTCTTTTATCACTGCCAGGGCAATGTTGAGCTGTCCCTTGCCGCCATCCACCATCAAAAGACCCGGATAGGGATTGGCTTCGTCGGTTTTCCTAAATCGCCTTTCCAGCACTTCTTTCATGTAGGCATAGTCATCATGTTCGGAAACCGTTCGGATGCGGTATTTTCGGTAGGCAGACTTTTGAGCACGCGCCATTTCGAATACGACCATCGCGGCCACGGGATCCGTCCCGGAAATATTGGAGTTGTCGAAGCATTCAATTCGTTCCGGTAGTTTGCGCATTTTAAGTTTTTTTTGCAGCCTGAGTAGCAGGTCCATTTCGGCGGATCGCGATGCGATTAGATTTTTCAGCTCATTTTGTGCGTTGTGTTCGGTCAGATTTACCAAATGCGCTTTTTCTCCCCGCTGGGGCCGGAGGATGACTACTTTTTTCTTTTTAATGCTGCGCAACCATTCGGCCGTCAAAGCGGCATCTGCCAGGTCGACCGATATCAAAAGTTCATCGGGAATAAACGCGTGTCGCTCAAAATATTGCCGCAGGAACGCCGCCATCATTTCCGGATCGGTGGAAATGATCTCTGGAAAATCATAGTGCCGGGTTCCGGTAAGAAATCCTCCGCGTACGGACATCACCGTGATCACCGAGCAATCCGGTGCCCGAGCGATAGCAAAAACATCGCGGTCCTTGAAATCAGTGGTCACCGCGATCTGCTTTTCGATCGTGCGTTCCAAAGCAAAGATCTTGTCTCTTAGCCGGGCGGCTCGCTCAAATTCCTGGGTTTGTGCGCAGGTCTCCATTTGCTTTTTGACTTTACGGATCAAATTCGGTGTTCTACCCCTTAGAAACATGATGGCCTCATTGACCTGTTCCTGGTACAGAGCCGGGTCGACATCGCCGCAGCAGGGTGCCAGACAGCCTTCCATCTGGCAGTGGAGACAGGGCCGGGTCCTGGTTTTAAACTCGCGGGCTTTGCACTTGCGCAGCTTGAAGGTTTTATTGAGGGTCCGCAGGGTTTCGCGCACGGCATACGCCGAAGAGAATGGTCCGAAATATAAAGCATCATCCTGGCCGATCTTTCTGACGATGGAAAAATTAGGATAATCTTCGTTTAAATCAATGCGCAGCGACGGGTAGCGTTTGTCGTCTTTTAATACAACATTATAACGCGGTTTATGCCGCTTGATGAGGTTGGACTCCAGGATCAGCGCCTCTTTCTCGGTCCGGGTGATGACGGTTTCAAAATCCGATATCTTATTGACCAAAATACTGATTTTAGCATCCATCCGGCCTGAATTTTTGAAATACGAAGCCAGTCGTTTTTTCAAATTGCGGGCTTTTCCGACATAAATGACCGCACCCGTGTCGTCTTTCATCAAATAGATACCGGGCTCGCCGGAAACGCGGGTCAGTTTCTGTAGGATATTATTTTCGGGATTCATGAATGATTATAATTAGGTTTCAGGTGTCAGGTTTCGGGTGTCAGGGTTATAAATTGCTATTGCTCTTATGAAACTTCATGGAATGACGAATGAATAATGACGAATGACGAATGGTGGAATCGCTTCGCTCAATCAATTTAAAATGGACAGAATACCTTAAATCCAAAATCCGCATTCCAAAATCCAAAATTTGCTTTTGGAAGTTTCTTTCACTATCAGACTGGCCGTCTTTTTGGCCAGAGGCAGCGCTCTTGTGAAACTTCGGTGAATGACGAATGTCGAATGACGAATGTTGGAATCGCTTAGCTCAATCAATTTGGAATAGACAAAATGCATTATTCGATGCTTGCAGTCCGCCTTCGGATGATTCGATGTTGGACATTCGACCTGCCCGCAATGCCCTTATCTTTCTGACCTCAGTCTTCCGTCATTTGACCTCTGTCTTCTGACCTCTGCCATCTGTCTTCTATTATCTGACCTCAGTCTTCCGTCATCTGACCTCTGTCTTCTGACTTCTGTCATCTGTCATCTGACCTCTGTCATCTGACCTCTGTCCTCCGACCTCTGTCCTCCGACCTCTGGCCTCCGACCTCTGGCCTCCGACCTCTGGCCTCCGACCTCTGGCCTCCAACCTCTGTCCTCTGTCAACTTACATCACGACCAATTTCTGCAGGGCCCTGATCTGGTCTCTTAAATTGGCCGCTTTTTCGAATTCGAGATCTCTGGCGGCTTCATCCATTTGCTTGCCCAGCGACTTTATTACGGAATCAATGTCATCTAACGAATGGTAATCCGCGATGGATTCCGCAACCTGATCCATCGCAGGCGCTTCCTTGGCATTGTCAAATTCAAAAATGGACGTTATCTCTTTTTGAATCGTCGCGGGCGTTATGTTGTGCTTCCGGTTATAGGCCCGTTGAATTTGCCGGCGCCGGTTGGTTTCATCCAGGCATTGCTGCATGGACCGGGTGACCTTGTCGGCATACATAACAACCATGCCCTGGGCATTGCGGGCCGCCCGGCCGCAAGTCTGTATCAGGGACCGGGCCGAACGCAGAAAACCCTCTTTATCGGCATCCAAAATGGCCACCAATGAGACCTCCGGGATGTCAAGCCCTTCCCGCAACAAATTGATGCCCACCAGCACATCGAATTTGCCCATTCTCAAATCTCTGATGATGTCCATTCTTTCCAGGGTGCTGATATCGGAGTGAAGATATCGCACCCGAATCCCCAGATCGGAATAATATTCCGTAAGATCTTCCGCCATCCGTTTGGTCAGGGTTGTTACCAGGACCCGGTGATTGCGTTCCTGATGAAGCGAAATTTCATCCAGCAGATCGTCAACCTGGTTTTGGGCGCTGCGCACCTCGATCAGCGGATCGATTAGTCCTGTGGGGCGGACAATCAATTCTACCGGCGGTCTTTTGGTATGCGTCATTTCATATTCAGCCGGCGTTGCCGAGACATATACTGCTTGGGAGATTCTGGCCTCGCTTTCTTCGAACCTCAACGGCCGGTTATCCAGGGCGGACGGCAAACGAAACCCGTATTGGACCAACGTTTCCTTGCGCGATCGATCCCCGCGGTACATACCGCGCAACTGCGGCACGGCGATGTGGCTTTCGTCGACAAACAGCAGAAAATCTTCCGGGAAGTAGTCAAGCAAGGTGGGTGGCGGTTCTCCAGGCTTGCGGCCTGTCAGGTGACGGGAGTAATTTTCTAATCCATTGCAATAGCCAAGTTCCTGGATCATCTCAAGATCGAAATGGGTGCGTTCTTCGACACGTTGGGCTTCGATCAATTGGTTCTCGTCGCGAAAGTAGTTAATCCGCTCTTTCAACTCTTCCAGAATGGTTTGGGCGGCTCTTTTAAGGGTGGTTTTTTGGGTCACGTAATGGCTGGCCGGAAATATGGTAATATGATCCAGGCGCTTATTTACTTTGCCCCGCAAGGCATCGATTTCAGAAACAGCCTCGACTTGATCACCGAAAAAATCAATGCGAATGGCCCGCTCTTCTTCATAGGCCGGAAATACTTCGACCCGATCTCCTCTTACCCGGAAAACCCCCCGGTGAAAATCCATGTCATTGCGTTCATACTGCATCGCAATCAATTTGAACAAAAAGTCATCGCGGCCGAGCTCCATGTTTTTAGCGATGTCGACCCGCATGCCCAGATAATCTTCCGGGGCACCGAGTCCGAAAATGCATGAAACACTGGCCACAACCACAATATCCCGGCGTGACAGTGTTGAGCGAGTCGCGGAGTGCCTCAATTTGTCGATCATTTCATTGATGGAGGAATCCTTTTGGATGTAAGTGTCGCTGGACGGAATATACGCTTCCGGTTGATAGTAGTCATAATAGCTGACAAAATATTCAACGGCGTTGTTTGGAAACAACTGTCTGAATTCATTATAGAGTTGAGCTGCAAGGGTTTTGTTGGGAGCGATGACGAGGGTCGGTTTGTTGATGCGGGCGATAACCTGGGCCATCGTGAAGGTCTTGCCGGACCCGGTCACGCCTAAAAGCACGTTGTGGCGTTCGCCGTCGGTCAAATTATGGGCCAGTTGATCAATCGCCGCCGGTTGATCTCCGGCGGGTTCGAAATCCGAGATGAGTTCAAATTGGGACATGTCGGAGTTATTCTCTCTTGGTAAAATGAGTTCGACAGATTCAGGTCAACACTATCCAGTTCAGCCTGCAATCTGTTAATGGAGTGTTGGAGCGCTGGAGTAATGGAATGCTCAAAAATGGTCAAATGACAGTCATTAAATCAGGATATTGACAATATCATTATTATGATCCTTTGCTTGGCAAATATAGCTGAAAATTTATCAATTTGAATTCAAATGAAAGTAAGCAATTCAAGATGTTCGGTAGAATACCTGCTGAATGGTTTTTCCAATACTCCAGCACTCCAGCACTCCAGCCATCTGTATACAAGGTGGACATATCGAGCAACGCTAAGCGTCCTTGCATTTAGTCCGAATTCCGTATATCCACCAGCAGTGCTGCGCACATGGCCGCGATGCCTTCCCCGCGGCCGATGAAGCCGAGTCCTTCGGTGGTGGTGGCCTTAATATTAATGCATCCCGGGGCGACTTCAACGGCGTTGGCCAGGTTTTCCTGCATTCTTTCGCGGTAGGGACCGATTTTGGGTGCTTCAGCAAATATTGTGGCGTCGATATTGCCGATCTTGAAACCTTGAGCACGAACCAGCGCAAATGTCCTGGCCAGCAACTTCAAACTGGATATGTCTTTAAATTTAGGATCGGTGTCGGGAAAATGCAAGCCGATGTCACCCAGTGCGGCCGCGCCCAGCAAAGCGTCACAAACGGCATGTGCCAAAACGTCGGCATCCGAATGGCCCAGCAGTCCCTTTTCAAAAGGTATCACAACCCCGCCCAACACCAGTTTGCGGCCGTTTACCAGCCGGTGAACGTCATACCCCATTCCGATATTCATCGAGCATTCCTCGCAATCGATATGCCATTGACACTTAGAAATTCGCATCAATATATTTTTTTGAGATCGATGGACCAATTCTAATCGCCGACAATTTAAACTATCATAAAAACCACTTAGCGTAAACCGGCCTGAGGCTGAACCTCAGGCGTCCGGACCCAAGGATAAGGCCCATTAAATATTGCCTTAATCCCTAAGACGAGCAAGAATTTATAGACACAATCTAAAACCTAACATCGAAATTCAGCCTTTACATCCATGGTTGCGGGATGACACACTTAAAAAAAATATGATGTGCCCCTGACGCCGAAAACCTAAGACCGAAGGCCATTTCTTGAACGGCATAAATTTGTTGTTTAGCCCGGGCAGCTTTTATGTCTACTTAAATATGGATTTCTCAGTATCTGCCATAACGCTTCCATAACCCTTGACCGATGTGAAACTAGGGGTATATGCTTGGTGTCGGAGATCGGCGTCTTTACCAATAGTCAATGATCCAAAAAATAATCATGATAAAGGAGCATTTAGTGGGATCAGAAAAATCCGCCATGACAGATCGCGAGGCCAAGGAACTTTTGTCAAGATACGGAATTCACTTTGTTCCGGAAACCTATGTTGATCGGCAATCGGATGTGACGGCGGCCGCCCGTAAACTGGGGTTTCCGGTGGTGGCCAAAGGGATGGGCCGCAACCTGTTGCACAAGTCCGATCGCGGACTGGTGCACCTCAACTTGTCGGATGTTGGCGCCGTTGAAAGGGCCGTCAGGGAAATCGTCGCCGCCGCGTCGCAGGACCTGGAAGGCTTCTCAATTCAACCGCTCTTCAAAGGGCGGCGTGAACTGGTGGCCGGCTTGTTTCGGGATCGTCAGTTCGGGCCGGTGGTCATGTTCGGCACCGGTGGTATCTTCACGGAAGCATTTGCAGATGTAAGTTTTCGTCTGGCACCCCTGACCGAGTTGGATGCCCTGGAAATGCTGGATGAAATCCAGGGCAAAGCCCTGCTAAATGATTTCAGAGGGGAAGCCGCCGTCCAACGCGATCACCTGGTTGAGTCCCTGCTGGCCTTGTCCCGCATCGCCGATGAACATTCGGATGTGGCCGAGATCGACATCAATCCCCTGCTTGTCACCCCGGACGGCCGCGTAGCGGCGTTGGACGCTTTGGTGGTCCGCCGGCATGCGGCCCCGGAGCCGGATTTTTTGCCGCCGGTTCCGCCCGATGCGATCGGGTCGCTGTTTTATCCTAAAAGTGTTGCCATTGTAGGCGCTTCAGCTCAAATCGGCAAATGGGGGCATTCGGTGCTGACCAATACGATCAGCGGCGGATTCAAGGGTGAAATATATCCCGTCAACCCGGCCGGCGGCCAAATTGCCGGCAAATCCGTCTATCGATCCGTTGCCGAGATCCCGGGACCGGTCGATCTGGCAGTTGTAACGATTCCAGCCGCAAAGGTTCCTGACCTCGTTGCGCAGTTTCAAGCCAAAAACATTCGGAACATGCTGCTGATTTCCTCCGGCTTCGGGGAGACCGGTGAACCAGGCAAACTGCTGGAAAGAGACCTGGTCCACGCCGCTCAAAAAGCGGGGATCCTGGTATTGGGTCCCAATACCATGGGAATCTGCAACCCGCACATCAACATGTACTGTGCGGGATCCCCGGTCATGCCTCGGCCGGGATCCACGACCATGGTCGCGCAATCCGGCAATATGGGGATCCAACTGCTGGCCTTCGCCGAACAACAGGGTATCGGAATCCGGGCCTTTTGCGGCTCGGGCAACGAGGCCATGATGACCATCGAAGATTATCTGGATGGGCTGGAAGTTGACACCCTCACCCGAACGGTGATCCTGTATGTCGAGAGCGTTAAAAACGGCCGACGGTTTTTTGAAAGTGCTTCGCGGGTCGGGCGCAAAAAGCCGATTGTTTTGCTGAAAGGCGGTCGCAGCCACGCCGGCAGCCGCGCCGCGGCCAGCCACACCGGCGCCATGACATCGGATGTAAAAGTATTCGATGCCGTCTGCCGGCAGGCCGGAATCGTCAGTGCGGACAAGCCGATGGATCTGCTGGATCTGGCGGCGGCCTTCTCCTCGCTGCCCTTGCCGGAAGGCAACCGGGCCGCAATCATGACCCTGGGCGGCGGCTGGGGCGTGGTGACGGCCGACTTGTGTGCGGAGTTCGGCCTGGATGTGCCTGATCTTTCAGCATCGCTCATCGCCGGAATTGATGAGATGCTGCCGAGTTATTGGAGCCGTTCCAATCCAATCGATCTGGTGGGAGACCGCGATCCCGACGTGCCCATGAAAGTTATGGAAAAACTGATGAAGTGGGATGGATGCGATGCCGTGATCAATCTCGGCGTCTTGGGCCGCCGGATTATGGTGAAGCGATTTGGGGAATCGGTCCTCAAGGCCGAATCCGGTTATTCGGCTGAATTCATCGACCAGGTCAACGGCAGATTTCTCGAATTTGAAGCGGCCTACATCAAACATATCGTAGCTTTGATGGACCGGCATCAAAAACCGGTATTCGGAGTCAGCCTGCTGCCGGACGAAAAAAACCAGACCCTGTACCGGGTTGAGGGCAGCCCGTTTAAAGGCGTATTCTACCCCACGCCGGAACGGGCGGTCAAAGCATTTTCAAAGATGGTGGGATACCGGCGATTTCTCACAAGGTCCATCCAATCTTAGATTTCGGATTTTGGAATTGGGATTATGGAATTAAAGTATTATCTTTGATTTTATTGATTAATTTAGCAAAGCAATACCCTAGATCTAACATTCTAAATTTGAGAAGATGCCCCGGATTTTGACTTGCGATATCAGATGTCGTATGATAGGAAGGCGTTCCTTCGGATTTTGGAAATATTAGATTGCATTAGATAGAACTCAATTTCTATCTGAATACAATGGTGTGAAATACAATGACAAAAAAACCTTTTAAATTTAAATACGATTTCGAAATCGGCTACCTGGTAAAAAGCCCCTGCAAAAAATGCATCTACCAAAAGCGCTTCCCCAAGTGTTCCGATCAATGTGAGATGTTGGACAAAATCCACACGATACTGACGGAATCCGTTTCCTGCACCCGCCGTAAATAATTACCAATCTGAGCGATTTGCGTCTTCGGGAACCGATCCGGGCGGGCATAAAGCCCGCCGTTGCGGTACTCGGGTCTGATAGGGAGGCGGCACGACTCTATTGCGCTCCTATGAACTACATTGGAATGACGAATGTCGAATGTCGAATGACGAATGATGGATTCGCTTCGCTCTGACTATTTTAGTTAGAATTAAATCGATAGAATACCTTACTTCGAAATTCATGATTCCTTGTTCGATATTCGATATTCGCTTTTTCGAAGTTTCTTTTATTGATCAGACTGGCCCTCTATGGCCAGAGGCAGCGCTCTTGTGAGCCTGTTTATTCCATTGTCGAAAACCTGGTTCTCTGGGCCCGGATTTTTACTCGTCCACCATCTCTTTCAATGAAATTAAGAACAGTACTATTGTTCTTCGGGTTCTGTTTTCTTTGGGTCTTTTGAAGGTATATCATTCTCAGAGAAATGACCCTGCATACCCTTTACACGGTAGTTTAAGTCTTTTCCTGTGTCCCGATTTACAAGTCTCAAAATAAGGACTTTGCTTATACATCCGATAAAACTTACCGCGTTCTATCAGATGTATATCCCCCGATATTGCAATAAGTCCCGACTGATTGTTAATGAATTACTTTCGTGTTTAAAGCTTCGAAAGAACGGCCCCCCAGGTCAATCCGGCCCCCAGACCCAGGAACATAACCAGGCTGCCCGGCCCGATCACTCCCATTTCTAAGGCTTCATCAAAGGCGATCGGGATGCTGGCCGCGGTGGTGTTGCCGTAGCGTTGAATGTTGTGAAACACTTTGTCTTCGGGCAGCTTCATGGATTGCTGAAAAAACTGGTTGATGCGCAGATTGGCCTGGTGCGGAATAAAAAGATCGATATCCTCGATGGCCAAACCGGCTTTTTGCAAGGTCTCCCCCACCACTTCGGGCAACTTCTGGACCGCCAGTTTAAAAATGGTTTTGCCGTCCATTTTGGGAAAATGCCGCCCTTCGTCGATATCCTCCTTGCTGATCCGGGGATTATTGCGGGAGGCGCCCAATTCAACCGACAGGCTTTCGGCATACTTGCCGTCGGCGTGCAAGGCCGAGGCCAGGACGCCAAGGGGTTGCTCCGAATCGACACCTTCCAGGCAAACCGCTCCGGCGCCGTCACCGAAAATTACCGCCACATCCCGGCCTCTGGTGGAAATATCCAGCCCGGTACTGTGAACTTCAGCCCCCACCAGAAGAATTTTTTCGGCCAGCCCGCTGCGAATATACGCATCGGCCGTGGTAATGCCGTAAAGAAACCCGGTGCATTGCTGTCGGATATCCAGGGCCGGCGTGGACGCCAGGCCGAGCTTGTGCTGCATCAGGCATCCGGGTCCGGGAAAGAAGATATCAGGACTCAGGGTCGCAAAAATAATCAAATCGATGTCTTCCGGCTCCCAGCCGGCCCGCTGCAAGGCGATGCGGGCAGCCTCCAACCCGAGATCGGAAGACCCGACGCCCCCCCGCTTCAGGCACCCAGTGCCGCTGCAGGATACCGGTTCGCTGCCGGATCCATTCATCGGAAGTGTCCATCCATTGCGTCATGTCTTCGTTGGTAACCACGCGCGGCGGCAGATAGCGACCGGATCCTCGAATTACTGTTCTTTTCATTATTGTTGCTCCAATCGTAAAGGTTCAGGGTTCGCCGTTCAGGGTTAATATTCCTATAGATCATTAATTTCACTGCAGATAGGTCCTAAGCTTTTTCCAAGACTACGCGCTCGGAAAAAGGGGCCCCTGCGGTGCAGCTACAGCGCTATTCAAAGAATTTAGGTGTCGGGTGTCAGGTGTCGGGTGTTAGGTAACCGAGTTGCTTAATCCTGACACCTGAAACCTGACACCCGAAACCTTCAGTAACTTACAACATGTTGTCAAAAAAATCCTGCTAAGGGCCTTATTTCAGAACTCATAATTCAGTGTTTCAGGTAAGGTAACAACTCCGATTCTTCCAACGCTGAACCTTTGATCCCTGAACCCGAAAACCTGCTAGGTCCAAAGCGCCTCCCGCAGGCCAGAGGTTCTTTCAATCTTGCGGCCTAATGCGGTTTTCAGAACGGATTCCGGGCCCCAGATAGAAACCGTTTTTTTAGCCCGCGTCAATCCGGTGTAGATCAATTCCCGGGTCAGCAGCGGATAATCCTTCTGCGGCAGCAAGAGAATGACATGATCGAATTCAGACCCCTGGCTTTTATGAACGGTCATGGCATAAACCGTTTCATGGCCGGAAAGCGTGCGGGTCGGAAACCGTTTAAATCCACGATCAGGGTCCGGAAAATAGACATACAGTCGCTCGTCCGCTGAAACCGGATCCGGCAGCGTGATCCCGATATCGCCGTTGAAAAGACCCAGGCTGTAATCATTGCGGGTTATCAAGACCGGCCGTCCGCGATACCATGGTTGGCTCCCCCGTTGAATGCGCGGCACCAGGCCCGCCTGCCCCAGTATTTGTTCTGCCAGAACATTGATGTGCTCGACGCCGAAGGGTCCGATTTTCAGGGCACACAAGATCTTAAACCGCATAAATTCACCCATAGCTAACATGGGGTCATGGATTGTCAAGTATTTTTTATAGCCTTCGACAATGGTCCGGCTGAGATTCGGCAGCAGTTTTCCATGGGAGATAAAATCATGACAGGCAATGGATGTCTCGGCCGGATCATTTAGCAAGCACAGCGCGGATTCGGCGTCGCCCCGATTGACCGCCCGGCTCAATCCCCCGATGCCGCTTTGCGGCTCAAACCGATAGTTTTTTTGCAGCACGGTGATGCAATCCTGCAGACCTGAGGGGTTGGTCGCGTACGGCACCCGGCCGTTTTGCTCAATCCGGCCAAGGCGTTTGATTTTATCCGCCAGGCTTTTTGAGATCCCGGGGATGGGTTGGCGGCCGCAAATATCTCCCAGAACCGAGCCGGCCTCGACCGATGCCAGTTGATCTTTGTCTCCGATCAATACCAGGCGGGCTTCTCGGGCAACCGCCTGCACCAGCTTGGACATCAAGGCCAGATCCACCATTGACGCCTCATCGATGACAATGAGGTCGGCAGCCAGCGGGTTATCTGAATTGTGGCGAAAATACGGGGTGCCGGCAATCGGTTTTAGCAGGCGGTGAACCGTATGCACCTCATTGGGAATGGCGTTCAAGAGGGCGGACGGGTAATCCAGCCGGCGTTTGGTTTCCGCGATCGATTCTGCCAGCCTGGCAGCTGCTTTTCCGGTGGGTGCGGCCAGCCGGATCGTCGGCTTTTCCTTCAACACACATGCCAGCACCAGGGCCAATAGGCCCGTGATGGTGAAGGTTTTGCCGCTGCCCGGTCCCCCGGTTACAACACTGAAGGGCTTGAATACTGCTGTAACAGCAGCGACCGCCTGCCAGTTGACCTCGTCGGTATCCAGCGACGGAAACAATTTTTCCAGATATACGGATAGATCGGCCGGATTGAAATCCTGCAATTCCGTCCCCGCCCATTGCTCAATGGATCGGGACAGGCTGTCTTCATATTCCCAGTAGCGGTACAGGTAGAGCCGATGTTGGGCATCGAGGATCATAGGGCGTTTCTGGCCGGGTTCTCCAACGGCCGGGCTGGCCGTGAGCATATTGTGCCAATCAGCCAGCGGCGGACAAACCACCGCATCCGACCCGTCAGGCGTTTCAAATAACCGGGTAGCGGCGACGCCTGCAAGATCCAGGCAGATATCGCCCTGGCCGGTTGCACGGCTTGTCAAGGCCGCCGCCAGGAAAACCCCCGGCTCCGGTCCGTCACCGAAGCGTGCAACAAACCGGCCGAAATGGATATCGATATCCGAGAATATGCCGGCCGTGCCCAGCAAGGATTCCAGTTTTTGTAGTTGTCCTTTTGGCATATTTTTTCGAAACATCTGAATTTTTGATAAAATTGACTCCTATGATATTTGAGGCTGCGTTACGGCAATTAAATAACTGCGATGTTTGATATTCCATAGTTCTGATTTCTGTTTTTTAAAGATAAGCTTGAGCGAAGCGATTCCTTCAATCTTCAATCTTCAATCTTCAATTTTCATTCTCCGTTCCCGTATCCCGGAACCAGCGCTTTACCTAACCGGTGGATCAGTTCCGGCGCGGGAAGATCAAAGAATATTCCGTTTCCGGGGCCGACCCGGGGTTCCACGCCCCTGATAAATACATAAAATACACCGCCGAAATGATCTTCATATCTGTATCCCGGTTGCTGATAACGCAAATATTGATGCAGGGCCAGAGCATAAAGATGGTATTGCAGGGTGTACAGCTCCGTGTGCATGGCATGAATCAGGGCGGTCTGGTCATAATCAGCCAATTCGGATCCAAGATAATTTGATTTCCAGTCCACCAGGTAAAAACGCCCTTTATGCTGAAATATCAGGTCAATGTAACCTTTCATAAAGCCTTGCCGGGGTCTGAAGTCAAGTTTTCCCAGATGGCTGGAAAAAGATTTCGATTCCCCGGACCGGGAAACTTGTCCGAATACGTTTACTAAATCGTGAGGGGCAAGATAATTCAAGGGGAAATAAAATTCCATTTCATTGATCCTGGCACCCATTGGAATCGATGAAAGCGTCAACCCGGCCAGATCGGAGTGCAGCGAAATTGAAAGAACCTTATTCAAGGCCCCGCAAACGGTCTCCCGCCAGGCTGGATCGAATCCATACTGCTGCAGTTTAATGGCAGTCAGCTGTTTCAGCGCTTCGGCATCTGTCTCAGTGAAGTCATAATGTTCCAATATATCATGGAAAAATGTCCCGGCCCGGGCACCTTTCGGAAACGAGAAAATCGCGGCTTCTTGTCGGCCGTATTCTGCGTTTGAGGTGGGCAACGAACTAGTTTGATTCGGCTCCAGTAGATTGCGGGCCAGGTCCCGGTCGGGCAAATCAACATCAGGCAGACCGGAAGATACCAGGGAAGAATAGCTTGAGATTTTCCATAAACTATCGATATTGCCTGTGTAATTACGGGCAAAGCATGGTGCCTCACTTGCTTCAGGCCGCCGGAACCCGTCCCCGTTCTCCGCGCCGGTTGCCACGGGCAGCGGTTCAAGCAGGATGCTGTTTTGAGACTTGCCGGCCAGTTGCTGTAAATCGGCGACAAATTCTGCATCCGTTTTGGCCTTAAATATATTTTTCGTTTGCAGCGCTAAATCTTCAGTTGGAAAGCCGGCAGGGCGATTCGCATTTGTGTGCAGCAAATAGGCCAGGGCCGATGTCTCGGCGGTATTGATACGGCCCCAGGCCAGGTAGCAGCGGTTCTTGGCGCGCGTCAGCGCTACATAAAGCAGTCTGAGATTTTCAGACAATATCTCGTTTTGAGCCAGGGCACGGTGATGACTGCTTGCATGCGAGCCCAGATCGAGGGTCAGCCGCCCGCCATCTTCGATGTCATGAAAAGTAAACTCTTCATTTCTGGCCAATGATTTTTCCCATGCGAATGGACAAAATGCAATCGGAAACTCCAGGCCCTTGCACTTGTGAATGGTGACGATTTTGACGGCTTTCTCGTCACTTTCAAGCCGCAGCTGGTATTCTTCAAGCCGCGGCGTCGCGGGGTCCCGCTGCTCGGCCAGCCACTTCAATAGATCGGAGATGCCCGCATCGTGGTCCACCGACCGGCGGTGCAGGACCTCCGACAGGTGCAGGACATTGGTCAGCCTTCGTTCACCATCGGGCATGCTTAACAGCCGTTCCCGAATTTGTTCCCTTGCGAGAAACCTCCGGAACATGCGGATAAATCCATAGCGGCCCCAAAGCTCATGGTATTCACCGAACCCGGCCAGGCGCCGGTCCCACTGCAGAGATTCCAGGTTGTCGGAGATTAAATCTTCGGCCGCCATACCCAGCATGTCGGTTGCCAGAGCCGCTTTAATGCGGGCGAGATCCAGCGGATCTGAAATTCCCTTCAGCACCACCTCCATTTCATAGGCTTCGCGGGTGTCAAAGATATGCCCGGTGCTATAAAGAATCGAGGGGATGTTGCGGCCGCTCAATGTGGTTTTCATCAGTTGAGCCTGGTCGTTTGTGCGTACCAACACCGCGATGTCACCGGGTGCAACCGGATTGGATGCGACTGTGAGTCGGCTGATTTCCGCGCCCACTGCGTCGGCAATCAGCTGAATTGCGTCTCCTTTATTAATCGGTTTTTCATTGGCGGCAAAACGCCCGGCTTCCAGATACCAGAGAGTGAAAGGCGGGCCCGAGCGTTGATTTCGGTCTGCCGATTGAGCGGCAGGTTGGCCGGCAGCAAAGGAAATCTGATCATAGACGAAGGGTGCCCTGCAATTTGCGAAGATCGTATTGACTGCCGTAATCAAGCGGGGTTGTGAGCGCCAGTTTTGCGTGAGGGTGAATTTGGCCGCGGCCCCTCGGGCAGCCTGCATGTATGAGAAAAGATCGGCACCCCTGAAACTGTATATGGCTTGTTTGGGATCGCCGATCATAAACAGCAGGCTGTCTTTTTGCGAGAACAAGCGGGTTAAAATCCGGTACTGGGGATTGTCGGTGTCCTGAAATTCATCGACCAGGGCCGCCTTGTATTTCTGACGAACCGCGGCTTCCAATAACGCCCCGTGTTCGGATTGCAGGGCGTCGAGCAGGGTTGTCAGAAGATCATCGAAATACTGAACATTGTGTTCTATTTTCTTTTTTTGAAGGTCGGCGGCCGCAACTTTCAGCAATCGGCCTTTCAAATACACCAGGTAGGTTTCCAATTCAACACCCAGCCGGGCTTCCAGACCGTACAATTCTTCACAAAGACCGAAAAAATCATGGGTGGGTGGTGTAGCATTTTTTTTGGTGGATTTTTCGATCTTGGCCGTCGTAAATCTTTCGAAATTTTTAAATAGCGGAAATCCGACGCTCATCGGATCGGCCAGATTATCCATGGCCTCGACCAGAATGCTGATACGCTGGTCTCTTTGGGATCGGCCGGGGTGATTGGGGGCAACTTTGGCACTGCCGTAGATGTTGGCTTTCAAGCCCGGATCCGCCAGGGCCTGAATGACGGCCTGGCGACTGGCGGGCCAGGCGTGTTTCAGGGTTTCCAATGCCGTCCGAAAAATTGGGAGTGTTTGCAAGGTCGGCTCAGCCAACACGGGTACAATTTTGACATCCGGCGTGCTCAACCCGGTCAGCAGCCGCAGGAAATAATCGGGACCGCATTTTTTTTTCAATGCATAACTGATCAGTTCCGGGGGGGCATGATAAAATGATCTGCGCCAGAAATCGTCCACGACTTCCTGCACCAACCGCGTCTGGTCGGTGACAAGCTCCGTATCGAATAGGCTTCCGGTCTCAAAGGCATACTCCTGCAAGACCCGTCTGCAAAAGCCGTGAATGGTATAAATAGCTGCTTGATCGAAATCGATGAGGGCATCGTGCAGCCGCACCTCAGCTGCCTTGGCAACCACGGAATTTCCCAAAAGGGCTGCGATCAGGGAATCCTCGCTGGTCCCCCGGGCAAATGCATTTTGGGTCTTGGCCAGCTTCGTGCGGATCCGGTCCTTCAGTTCTTCAGTGGCGGCGTTGGTGAAGGTCAGCACCAGTATCTGGTCGACCTGCAACTGCATCTCCAGAACCAACCGCACATACAGGCCCTCGATATTGTAGGTCTTACCGGTCCCGGCACTGGCCTCAATCAGGTTGATTCCCTCAAGCGGAGCGTTGAGCAGGTCAAAGGGTTCCATGCGTGTTGCGAGTTGCGGGTTACGGGTTACGGGTTGCGAGTTACGGGTTACGGGTTGCGTGTTACACGTTACGGGTTGCGTGTTACGGGTTGCGTGTTACGGGTTGCGGGTTTCGGGTTGCGCGTTACGGGTTGCAAGTTTCGGGTTGCGTGTTACGGGTTGCGGGTTTCGGGTTGCGCGTTACGGGTTGCGAGTTACGGGTTTTCGGGTTTTGAACCGAAGCAGCCTGAAGAACGGGATTGGAATATACATGAATTACCGGATGGATTCAATCGACTTTTCCATCTTCCAGCGGGCATCCGGCCTTTCGATTTGGGATTTCGGATTGCGGATTTCGGATTGAAAAAATTACTCAACATCCAATATCCAGCCTTTCGATTTGGGATTTTGGATTGCGGATTTCGGATTGAAAAAACCGCACGGTCAACCAACACATTGACTTGAGATCGATTAAGCATAAACCCAATCAACTAAATCCACTATTAAATCCGGCAATCATTACTCAACATCCAATATCCAGCCTTTCGATTTGGGATTTTGGATTGCGGATTTCGGATTGAAAAAATTACTCAACATCCAATATCCAGCATCAAGCATCCAGCATCCAGTATCGAGCATCCAGTATCAAGCCTTTCGATTTGGGATTTCGGATTGCGGATTTCGGATTGAAAAACCCGCACAGTCAACAAACACATTGACTTGAGATCGATTAACCATAAACTCAATCAACTAAATCGATTATTAAATCCGGCAATCATTACTCAACATCCAATATCCAGCCTTTCGATTTGGGATTTCGGATTGCGGATTTCGGATTAAAAAAATTACTCAACATCCAATATCCAGCCTTTCGATTTGGGATTTCGGATTGCGG
>Ga0209149_1000339_pt1 | contig 19066 bp, 11 predicted proteins | sample WorMetTyACAVOLI2_FD_187423 | JGI IMG/M metagenome (GOLD analysis project Ga0209149, IMG submission 187423) | Marine gutless worms symbiont microbial communities from Max Planck institute for Marine Microbiology, Germany - Olavius algarvensis... ... | reverse complement strand
GGAACACTAATAGGAACCCCTACCCCAGGAATTCAATGGTACAAATTTCGACCCCCTGGGGTGACCCCTAACCGGGGAATGGGCCCCCCGTGAGGCGCTTTTTGTCAAATTACTTTGACCTCTTGTTTTAGTTTCAACAGGACGGTACCTCATGTGCATCAGCACGGGACACCGTCGCTTTCCTGGAGCGAGCGAGATGCGAGAAACGCGTCGTCGTCTAGGCGCTTGTGTCCGTTTACGGGGCACACTTCGAGCACAGATTCTGACAATTTTGAGCCGATGTGTCATAACAACATAACTCTGCTAAATAATCCATATTCAGTTTACTGTGTGTATCACTCGTCAGATACTTTGTTGCAAATAATACATTTCAACGTTATGGAACAATTGAGAACATCTGGGTTTCGCAAGGTAAGGCGGTGATGTGGGTCAGGTTAGGTGAAAAATATTTATACACCATACAATTTCAGTTACTTTGCCATCTACCTACCAAAATTTATTAAAGTTGGTGGAAATTTGTCGAAGTTCTGACAGAAACAAAAATGCACAGTTTTTTGAGACACGGTGCATGTATTAACTTTATCAACCAAAGTTACACATTATTGTTGCACAAAATAAAAATGTCTACACAATTAGGGTGGACATGAGCCTAAATATGACAGCAAGTGTTCAACTGGCTTTCTTTTACATCCACACAGGCCTGAAGTCTGTTAATACGCCATTTATCAATAGCACCGTCGACAATGCAACGAGCAATGAGCGTCAATCAAGCGCTGGCTTAGGTCGACCACGTCTTCAACTAGCATCTGATAATTCCATCCTGCATCACGCCCCATATTTGATAGTCGACTGGATTAAGATCAGGGCTATTCTGAGGCCGTAAGTCGGCAGGAATGAACTTCGAAGTTTCACACTGTTGTCCGCTCGATCGTATATTCAGGCGTACCGTTAATGCCGTACTTCCGCCCAGGATGCCACCACGCGTGTGGTCCCCGGCAGATAGGCCCGATCCGTTTCCTCTCCGTATGGCGTAAAAAGCGATCTGAATCAGACTTTAGCTTTGTTAGGTTTAGTTTTGCGGATTATTATTTTTGAATCAATACCAGTGTGTGACAGACAGACGGACGGACGAATAGACAGACGGACACGCCGCCTATAGCTATCTATGTCGCGCATATGCATAGCAGATGCGCAACAAAAATCGCGACAAAATTGTTGAAAATAAAGTGAGTTCCTGAATGGACTGCACCTAGCTAAAGAACAGGTAAGGTTGAAGCGGCAGAGATGAAAGGTAACGGCTGAAGTGGGCGTTACGCCTAGAACTATAATTAGGTGGAGCGTGTCGCTGTAGTCGGTGATCCAGGTAGAACGAAACATAGTGTGTGTTCAAAGCGGTGCGCGTTTTTGGGGTGGTTCAGGTACATCGCGATCTGTCATCCAATGCGCGCCCATGCAACCAACACAATGCGCCGAGCTCGCCGAGTCATTGTCTGTCTCTGGACCGCCGGCATCATCTACTGTTCTCCGTGGCTGGTTCTGTCAACCACGGTGCCGAGACTGCTCGACAACGGCCGCTCCATCTCGACGTGTACGTTCACGCTGCCGCGCGGCCAGTATCTCATCTACTACATGGCCGACCTCATCATCTTCTACGCGGTACCGCTGTTGACCGCCACAGTCCTGTACGGACTCATCGCCCACACGCTCTGTTCCGCGGCCGGCGGTCCGACGCCATACGTCGACAAAGGTTCAACGCGCTCGACCGGCGACAGTATCGGCGTGGGCGGAGAGGCGTCGAGGTACCGAGTGTCAACGTTTCGTCGTAGCGGCGTGGGTGGAGTTGCCCGTCGACGGTCGACGTTCTTGCGTCAGCAGAGCAGCATCTCGATGTCTTCAGGCAACGCAAGTAACTCTCGAATCCAGGTTTGTCAGCTGTCTTCACGCCTTGTCATCGGCACTTTTCGGTAATCGTCGTCATTGCTGGTGTCATGCGTCACGTAGGAATTGGAATAGTCAATCACATTGTACGCGCTGTTAGTGCAATTATAACTGACACATAGCAGTGCATTTCGCAAGAGAACAAAAGGAAGGTGTATGATTTGTGAGCACGACGTACATTACGTTCGAAAAAAAGAACCAGTTTTATTTTTTTTGCATCTGTGGGACGGTAAAATGAGTATCAGCTTTCGGGCTGAGTAATAATAAATGGCGATGGTGGGTGTAGTTTCTGGCAGCCTGTACAGGCGGACTCACAGCCTAAGTCGTCTGGCTTGGTCTTGGGTCGGCGGCCGCTTGTCGCCATTCTACATTCATCAAATGAACCGGGTGACCTCTCGCAATGGCTCTGCCATGATGACAGCACCATAAACATTGTCGTGATTATTATTATTATTATTAACAAAATTAACCAATCTTTGAGAATTTTAGACAATATAGGCATATCTCAATGAATGCTGATTGTATAGCTGAAAATAAATTGTCTTTTGGTTGAATGTTATTTTTGCTAAAAAACGACGTAAGCTAAATGAAGACGTGTTGTTAAGTGGCTCTAAGCGAATAAAATGGGAACAAAACTTTTGCTCAAGATGTTTCACGACAGAGGAAGACAGTCTTATGAACTAAAATCACTGATGAGAGAAAATGAAAGCAGTGGCAGCGTTTAACGTCCGGGTGGTGGTCGACCGCACACTGCCGCACAACTGAAAAAGTTATAAATTTCACACGATTTTCTTGATCAGTGTTTTCTTTAGTTAACGGAGATTAACGCGCACCCCTCAGTTTTTTAATACCATCAAGACTTTCTTTATTGTCAGGAAACATTTTTATACAAGCGGTTTGCACCATAATTTTTACTTACAACCAGTTAGTAAACTACAGCAAATCCCACAGTTGCAACTACAATTTACTGACGTCCTCGTTACGTTGCTCCTGGCAAAGAATATTTAACCAATAGATAATTTTTAGACACCTATACTAAACATTCTGTGTGTTGTGTTATGATCAGAGATATGGAATAAAACATCTCTGGTTGTGATTGATTGATTGGTTAGTCATGCAACAGAAGTGTGAACATTACGTATAGCGTAGGTGCACATTTTGCACTTTGTGCTGTTTCGCACATACAAAGCACAGATAAATGAATCCAGCGATTAAAAGTCATTATTTGGTCCAAATTAATAATTTTAATTGAAGTTTTACGATGTACTTAATTTTGCGACTGCGATGAAATTGACGAAAACTCCTATTTTTGGACACTGTCGCTGAAACATGGCGACTGAAGATACAGGACAAGAAAAAAGAGGACCATAAATGGTGAATAAACGGAAAATTCAGGACTGAAAGTGTGGGACCAGAAAAAAACAGCACAGGAAAATTAAGGACCAACGACCGGAAGCCGATTACTTAATTTAATTACTATGCAGTGATGTGAAACCTTAACGTTATACGTGTGCTCTGCAGTGGAAATTTGCGTGATTGTGAACTAGTCTTACCACGTGTAGGCGTTGTCAGCAGGATCTCGACTCGTCAGCGCTGTTATCCAGGGTTGGTTAAATGCGAACGGCACTTTTCCTAAAGTAGACATTTTTTCTACCGTAGAAACTAATTTGACCACTTTCTGTGTCTGCTGCGTAGCACGTCACGTGACCGAAATGTTAGTTACGCTTTTTATTGACCACCGATAAAATAATTCACTGTCTTTCATTTGGCATGTTATTTCAAATGGCCATATTTTAAACGTACTGCTCACAAATCTTGAAATTTTTAAATACAAAAATAATAAAAACAAACCTTTCGTTCATTGCCGCCATCTAAGTGGGCACGGCCATAAAAGCTGGCAAAGAAATTTTGCGCTAATATTTTTTCTAACGGTTAGAAGTGAGTATAATTGTTTTGCTAGGGTAGGAAAAAATATACGTTAGAAAATGTGCGTATTTAACCCGCCTGATGGTATCTGCAGCGGCTGTGTGTCCATGATGCTGTGGCTCATAGCACCTAGAAACTGCATCGGGTGTATTCGCCGTATAGTCGGAGCACTTTTGCAGGCGAGAGTCGTTCTTCCGTTGCTGTTTCTTCCGCGGACAACAGATTAGGCGAACGTTACTACGTTACGTTCGCCTTTTGGGATGAGCCGTCCGTCAGTCGTCTATCTGTCGTCTGTGACTTTCGCGTGCCCTGCTTACAGGGTTACACTTTTCAACATTTTGCTCCACCTAATAGCTCAGAGACGTGGACAGTTTGTACTAAAATTTTTCGAAAAAAATTCGAAGGGATTCTATGTGACGGCGCAAGTTCAATGGAAGAGGGGTATGAAAAACTGGCGTTTTTCAACCAATAGATTGCTTTATTTCGAAAACGGTAAAAGATTCGGCCATAAACTTTGTACGGAAATGCTTAAATTGTGACAATATTTTAGTGAATCTCGTGTCACGACATGCAGTATTTTATAATCGAATGTGCTCTGTTATGGGTCGTAATGTGCAATATTTCTGTGAGCGCTTTGGTGCATGCAGTCAGTCTTGATGTAATTGACTCATCTAAACAATGGAAACTTAGGGCTGATGAGGGTATAGTCTCTCGTGCAGGAATGATTCAAGACCTGGTCATGGTTAGGGATGGTTTATTGTGCATGTCTACGGATGACTTCAACGATGTGCTTGCTATGATTGAGCATTTGTGTGTAGACTGATTTTATACTTTTATGTTTTTTGTTTTCTTTTTTGCTTTCTTTTTGTGTACCTCGTGTACGATTTCTATATTAATAATAATAGTTACAATGGAAGACGAATAAGAACTCGTATGCGATCTATCGAATGGTGCCATTTCCAATGACCTTGCAATGACCCATAATCCCGATTTCAAGGTCATGCCATTATTTGACGCTAAATATATCTGAAACGGCTAAAGATACCCCCATAGTGGCTATGGAAGGCGAATAGGAAATCGTACTTAGGCTTTGTAATGGAACAATTTTCAATGACCCTGAGTGGCCCTTAACCAAGATTGCTGGTCACGACACTCTGCACGTCAAATAACTCGAAAATGGTACAAGATAAAGCTATAGTTACAGGGCAGACCAATATAAAGTCGTCTAGTATTATGATCTATGGATCTGCGCCATTTTCAGTGACCTTGAACGACCCCCTAACCCAGATATCACGATCATGCCACTATTCGATCGACGCTTCTGCTTCTATCGATACAAGATAGATACATATAATATAGGCCTACAATGGATAACTATAATTCACACGCGCCCTACTCATCGGTATAATTTTGAATGACTTTGAACGATCTTGAGTGACTTGCAACATTTTTACCGCGCGACGTGTATGCATAGCGCGGACTATGCCGTGGCAAGATGTCTGTCCGTCTGTCTGTTTGCCACACGCCGGTATTGAGTCTAAACGGTTATAGATATCCTCAAAGTTTTTTCACCGTCGGGTAGCCCCACCATTCTTAGTTTTCCCACACCAAACGGGATGTCAATATTCTGACGGCAACCCCCTAACGGGGGGAGGGGCGTCGAATGCAAGGGGTATGAAAAAATCATGATTTTCGACCAACATCGGGCTTTATCTCGGAACTGATGCAAGTTAGAGCCATAGTTACTATTGAAGGCGAATAGGAAACCGCACCCAAACTTTCGAATGGTACCAGTTTCAATGACCTTGAGTGACCTGTAGCCCAGATTTAAAGGTCACGATATCATTCAACGTAAAATAACTCAAAAAACTGTACAAGATTGAGCTATATTTACAATGGCGGACCAATAAAAAGTCGTATATGGTCAATGACCTTGAACAACCCCAAACCAAGTTTTCAAAGTCACGCTAGGTCACGCTATATTTTGATGCTGAATATCTCATAAACGGTTAAAGATACGGCCATAGTTACTATGAAAAGCGAATAGGAAACCGCCCCCAAGCTTTCAAGTGGTACCCGATTGAATGACCTTGAATGACCTCTAACCCAGATTTCAAGGTCACGATATTATTCAACGTCAAATAACTCAAAAACGGTACAAGATTGAGCTATATTTACAATGGCGGACCAATAGAAAGTCGTATGTGATCTATTGAACGGCGCCATTTTCAATAACCTTGAACCACCCCTATCTCCGGTTTCAAGGTCACGCCATTATTTGACGCTGAATATCTCATAAACGGTTAAAGATACTGCCATAGTTACTACGGAAGGCGAATAGGAAACCGTACCGAAGCTTTCGAATGGTACCGGTTTGACTGTTCTTACGTGACCTCTAACCCAGATTTCAAGGTCATGATATCATTCAACGTCAAATAAGTAAAAAAAACGGTACCAGATAGAGCTATATTTACAATGGCGGACCAATAGAAAGTCGTATGTGATCTACCGAACGGCACAATTTTCAATGACCTTCAACTACCTCTACCCCCAGTTTCAAGGTCACGCCATTCATTGACGCTGAATATCTCATAAACGTAATTTTTTTTACATTAATCTCATAAACGGCCATAGTTACTATGGAAGGCGAATAGGCAGCCGCACCCAATCTTTCGGATGGTACCAGTTTGAATGACCTTCAGTGACCTTTTCAAGGTCACGATTATTCAACGTCAAATAACTTGAAAATGGTACAACATACGGCTATACTTACAATGGACGACCAATGACCTTGAACAACCCCTGCCTTCAGTTTCAAGGTCACGCCATTCTTTGACGCTGAATATCTCATAAACGGTTCGACATACAGACATAGTTTCAATGAAAAACTAATGGGGACTTACACACGCCCTACTCAACAGTGGCATTTCGAATGACCTTGAGTGACTTGAGTCACTTAGCAAAATATTCAATGACACGAAGCGCGCGCGGTCTCTCTGCGACAGCTGAGCTTCTTGTTAGTTTATAAGCAAGCGGTGATCGAGATACTGCCTACGCCAGTAAATTATGCGCTGTTAGTCAAAGTATTATTAATAGCACATGTTATTTATAAAAGTACTGTAGATATGATCAACAACAAATTCCTCAGTAAACAAGTAGAGTGGCCGCCGGGTTCGGCCGACATGGTATGCCCCCGACCGCTTCCCATCCTGACCTTTGACCGTTTGACCTTGAAACTGGTATGCAAGTCGCATCTAAGTGGGGAACTTTCTTTCCGAATTTGGGCACGCTAGACCTTTGCATTCTGAAATTATTCGCTATGTACGCGACTGACGGACATACAGACAGACGGACACACAGACAGACGGACAAAAACAACGCTTATTGCCCCTTCCGTACGGTCGGGGCCATAATAAGTAAGCCATATTTATAAAGCGCAAAATCAGAAAAAAAGTAATGATTTGCCAAAAAGTCGCGATTCGCCGATGAGATTAGGCGAACGTAATGAGGAAATTGAGTACAGGGGTGACAGAGTTATACAACAATGGCGTGGTTCAAGCGGTAACGTTCGCCTATCTCATCTACTGATGAATGTCTTGTCTAAACGTTGCATGTGGCTCATGTAGTCCACGTCCACGGTGGCTTGGTCGGTGTAGGTGGCCGAAGAACTACACCACAAACACATTCGGATGCGAGACCTGCACATCACGACGCCATGCAATTATGACGACTTTCAAGTGAAAACGTCAAAGCCTAAGGTCACAATAATAAATTAAGGACCAATAATGTTCAAAAGTGAGTATTTGACGCCCACGGCAGAAAAACCACACGTCGTTCACGAATCACTTGTATAGACCGGTCGGGATGTCGGCGGCAGGCAACAGTGGCAGACCCAGGACGCAGCGAATAATGTCCTTGTTGTCGTGGCGGTTCTAGTGATCATCTTTGAGGCCGAGCTTGTCCACGCGCTTCACCAGTAGTGAAACCAGCAATCGGATTGTGATACTGCCTTCTGAAAAGCAGCAACGGACGCCTCTTCAAAGTCAGTTATTACGTGCTGAGGGACAGACTCAAAGACAAACGTTGCTCGATACAATGCGCGCTTTTACCACATCATCAGTGCCTACATGACAGGAAACGCCGCAGCGCCACAAGGGACGAACACTGTTAGCAGCTGAGAGTAAAGCCCGGAACGACCTTGAACATGGCATCGTGTGGCCGTATTTCAGTCTATATTTTAAACCGACTACGTCTTAAGCGGCCTTGCCGCATTCCGTTCTTCAAAGACATCGTGCCATCTCAGTGGTTCACACCACGTGTTGATTACGTGCGTTACTCGGCGTTGTTACATGCGCGACAATTTATTGTCACCTGTCGTGTCTGCTCAATGTATCTAGCTTAAAAGGTTCGCCACTACGTATTCATGGATTTTCCACCCCTGACATTTGGTCCCGCATTTTCAGGTCCTGCATTTTCCACCCCCCCCCTAACATTTGGTTCTGCTTCTTTCATATCTTGCAATTTTACCGCGCGATGCTATGCATAACGCGGACTATGCTGTCGCAACATGTCTGTTCGTCTGTCACACGCCGGTATTCTGTCGAAACGGCTGAACATGTCCTCAAACTTTTCTCACTATCGGGTAGCCACAACATTTTAGTTTCTCCATTCCAATCAGCATGACAATATTTGTACGCGGACCTCCCAACGGGAGCATCGCATCGAGTGCACGGGATACGAAAACATCGCGATTTTCTACTCTACAAATATCTCGCTTTATCTCGGAAATGATTCAAGATAGAGCCATAGTTATACTATGGAATGCTAATAGGAATTTAGGAAAGCATACCTAAGCTTTCGTATGGTACTACTTTCAATGACTTGATGACCTCTAACCCAGATTTCAAGGTCATGACATTTTTTGACGCTGACTATCTCAGTAACTGTACGAGATACAGACATACACCGTGTTTCATAAAATCGGGACCCCTTTGTATTTTTTCAATAGCATTTTACCTTGTGAGCCAATTTCAATAATAGATATACCAAACTGTTCAGCAGAAAATTGCCGTTAAGGTGAATGGGTAGTACTATCGAGACATATTGCTTAGGAGAGATCTTCTGCCAGATATTAAGCAGAACTCCGATTACTTCACATTTCAGCAGGATGGGGCCCCGGCACATCGGGCTCGCGAAACTGTTGAACTCCTGAAAGTCGAGACGCCAGACTTCATTCCACCAAATTTGTGGCCACCCAACAGCCCCGATCTGAACCCAGTCGACTACAAGATCTGGGGCGTACTGCAAGAACGGGTTTACAAGACAAGCATTAAAGATGTTGACGAGCTACGACCCCGGATTGATGAGGAATGGGACAAGCTGGAACAGCGCATGATTGATAAAGCAGTTGGAGAGTGGCGAAAGAGACCTCGAGCGTGTGTGGCTGTGGGTGGAGGACAGTTCGAACACAAGATGTGAACACTTATCATTTCTAATTTTTAGACCCAATTCTTTGAAATACTGCTGTTCTGTTCAGTAAAAACTGGTTGTTTTGTTGAATACAATACGTGTTATGTGCTTCATTTTGTAACTGCAATTATATTATGCTATACAAAGAATATTTATAAAATATGCAATAGCAAACCACAAATTTCCTAACGAATACAGTGATGTAATTTTCATTCAAATCGATCAACATTTGAAAATGTTATTGAAAAAATACAAAGGGGTCCCGATTTTATGAAACACGGTGTAGTTACAATAAAATACTAACAGGGACTTACACATCACCCAAGGATGTCATTTCGAATGACCTTGAGTAACCTCGAGTGACTTAGTGAAATATTCAATGACACGAAGCATCGAGCAGTGTCTCTGCGACAGCTGCTGAGCTTTTTGGCTGGCCGTGCTTTTAGCGCTTCCTGGATGGAAATTTATCGAGCAAAAGAACAGAGCAAGCAAACCAGGTGACTCATATTTGCGTTGGTCTAAACTGCGGACATTGCCGAATTGCTTCGAATTTTCTATTCAACTGCAGTAACACACGAATGTCTACAAGATGAAGAAAATAAATCTATTTCCGGATAATACAATGAATTTAGTTGAACGCCGAATTCATGATTTCTGTATGTGATTTCTATTCTCAATTTTCAGATACCTAGTTACGCAAGCTATGCTTCACTAGCTTGGATGAGAAATAAAACACTATAGCAATGGCGAACATAGCGTGACAGAGTCGAGCCAAATAGAATGCAGTACATCAGTTCGCTGTTACTACGACAGCGCAACGTTGATCGGTGATTAGTAGTGACCAAGGGCGGTTCTATGTGTCTACCGTACTTCTACGTGAAAGCCTCGGGGACAGGCTCCCACATATTGGCCAGCCCCGAATTTTTATGGCTGATTTGATGACAACGGGATACCAACGTTTATACCATATTGTATTGTATACCATATTATAATAACAAGTGTGTCGGACTCCTGCTCGCTGCTGGGTGCTGCCACCTGGCGAATGACTTAACACGTTTCACAGGCGACAGACTATATAACGAACTGACGAACAGACAAACCGAATGACATCACCATCGCGTGAAGCCGCCGCATTTGCGACCGAGGCGGGGTTTAGCGGGGACGAACTTAATAAATACGAGTGATTGAAGTTAGGCCGCAGAACATGTTCGTCTGGAGCCGCCCATGCAGCTGTGGCTCGTTCACCATCACAAATTGCTCCAATTTACGCCGATCTAACGAACATGACGACGATTCGGTGGACGTCGGCGTGGCGACTTGTCGGCGTAAAATCAATTGCAGCCGCTGAAGCTCGCGTGCAGCAAAACATCTAATGACACAAGACTTCGAACCTGGCTAGCGGCTCGTTGCTCGTTGCGATGCAATTACTGATGCAGCTGAGCTGCATCGCATTTTCGCTAAACGCTTGCGTAACAATCGACTCACATCAAAAATAGATACAGTGCCAACGGCAATGCCGTGATTGACATACTGCACTGTTCTTTTCAGCAGATATCTTATTTATTAACAACATATCTATACGTGGTTGAAGCAAAGACGTGTCACCAAGTCAAGTGATTTTTAAAGGATTGGATAAAATAAGTTAAACCGAAACGAAACGCGACGAAATGAAACAAAACTTTGGTGACTTCTCTAGACGCATTTTCTGCTATAAAAGGATAGTCCAGCCATGCCTCCACACGCTGTTACGCTACTTTATTACACAGTGTGTGTCGACTGTCGAGGCCCAACTGCATGAATACTACGATGAGGCAACCTAATGAAGCTCGTCTCCGAAATGACCTATATAACGTGTCGAGTGGAACGTTAAACCCTACTACACCATACCGTATAATGAAGCCTTGCCAGTGAACATATTGTAAAACACACTCAACAGTCTGGTGGCCAAAAATATCCTGCGTCATATCCTGGACCACTAGTGGAGACGATCTCTTTCCATGCCATTTCGCAAATGCTAGGCCCCTATATGGCAATTTTACGCAACTTGATCTAATCCAACCAGCTATTTCAGGATCCGTGATGGCCGGCTGTCGCTATACCTGCTTCGCGCCTAGCTACTGTTCGCACTTCTGCATCTTACCGTTGACAAGAGATTCTGTTGTCGCTGACACAGTGCGCAGAATGTGCATTTAGCAAGTATAAACTCGCATGTTACGCATGTGCGGAATGCATTTACTTATTAACTAAAGATGAAAACATTGCAACATATGTTCCACTTGGAACTGCGGTATAAAATTTGTTTTACCTAGAGAGCTAAATACCGCCTGTGGTCATTTGATGCCTCAGCAGCAGTATATGTATAATGGACTTGCCCGCCTTGCGAACTATTCCATTTTGCACGAGAATGGACTCACCCTCCTGCATGATTATCCGACAGTGAAAACAGCATGATCCTACATAAAACATACACGGGGTGATAAAAAAGAACTTCAAATAAAATATGGACAGGGAAACATTTGTCGGTTTATGTAAATCATTAGTTAAAAGCCATCTCGAATATGCAGCAGCTCTGTGGTCACCTCATGTTATAGAGCAAATTGAAGAATTTGAAGAAGTGCAAAAAATGGTAACAAAAATGGTTTATGAATGTAAGAGATTACCATATTCAGATTGTCTGAAGTATCTAAATCTGCCCATCCTGCGTTTGAGAGGTTGTAGAGGTGTCATGATCGACACATTAAAGATAATAAGAAAGATTTATGATGAGGAAACGGTACCAAAATTAACAACAAGCTTAATATAATAATACCAGAGGTCATCAGCATAAACTACTAAAAAGTGTAAGGTATGACATAAGAAAATATTATTTTACGGAAAGAATTGTAAATATAGGTGAAATAGTTCACCAGACGTTGCAGTAAACTCAGTTGGTCTAGACAAGAAATGACATATGATTTCAAGGCAGAACTAGCAGGAATTTTAAGTAGAAGTAATGTATAATATAGATCATCAACCGACTAACTAAAAGAATTGTTATTATGGTCATATATTTGATTTACTCTTTTTATTCAAGCACTTAGTTAAGATGCAGGCGAAGAGGCTAACGCCTGTGCCCTCAGTTTCTCGTTTTTATCGCGCGTCAGCATACTGACGCGCGATATTGATATAGCAAATTTGTCCGTCCGTCCGTCCATCTGTCCGTCCGTTACGGTCTGATATCAGATGAAAACGGCTTAACGTATCGTCACAATTTTTTCACCGTATGGTAGCCCAATCATTCTAGTTTTACCAGTATCAAATATCTTCACGGAATTCCGACAGGATCACCCCCTACGGGGGCACTAAATACAGGTGGGTTATATAAATTTCTGGATTTTTGACCAATAAGTCGCTATATCTCACAGACGATACAAGATAACGCCATAGTTACTATGCAAGACGAATAGGACCTCGTATGCGATCTATCAAACGGTGCCATTTCCAATGACCTTGAACGAACCCTAACCCTGTTTTCAAGGACACACCACTCTTTGACGCTAAAAATATCTCACAAACGGCTACAGATACGGCCATAATTACTATAGAAGAGGAATAAGAAACCGTACCTAAGCTTTTGAATGACACCAATTTCAATGACCTTGAGTGACCTCTAACCCATATTTCAAGGTTACAATATTATACAACGTCAAATAACTCGAAAATGGTACAAGATAAAGCTATATCTACAATGGCCGACCAATAGAAAGTCGCATAATGGTCTATCGAACAGCGCCATTTTCAATGACCTTGAACGACCCCTAACCTGGTTTACAAGGTCACGCCATTCTTTGACACTGAATATCACAAACGGCTACAGATACGGCCATAGTTACTATACAAGGCGAATAGAAAACCGCACCCAAGCTTTCGAATGGCACCAGTTTCAATGACATTGAGTGACCTCGGACCCACATTTCAAGGTCACGATAATATTCACCGTCCAACAACTCGACTAATAGTAAGTCGTGTATGACCTACTCAATGGTTCCGTTTCCAGTGGTCTTGAGTGACCGTTAAGCTAGATTTCAAGGTCACGGGGTTATCATAGATGCCCTCGACATATTGTGTGCGCAGCTGACGCATGATCTGTTTGCGATAGCTAAGTTCTTGTTGTTTATGTTTATGTTTACATTTAGTTGTATCGCCATGGTACGGGATTGTGACAGACGGAAACACAGACAGACATATACTCCGCCATACCTTAGACGCGCTATGTATAGCTGACGTGCAAAAGTTTCACAATGTACCGTACACGGACGTTAATATAAGATATTGCTGAAACGTTACCTAGCTCACACATCGATCAAAACGCGAGTTTTTTCGACGACCTCGCAAACGAAACAAGACTATCGCAGTCTCACTGCCGAAACAAGCTTGCCCGCCTCCTATACGACTTCAGCCTCGTCGACACAGCGGACAACGGTCGTGAACAACAGATTCCGACCGTCGCACTCCGTTTACAACTGTTCAGCAACGGCAGCGAGACGACTGTCGTGCTGGTTTGTGGTTTCACAGCAGCTGTGGTCTGATAGTCTGATACCAAGTCTAACAGGAGGCCGTGTTAACGTTGGCACATATTTTTCCTTGAAACCAGAATATCTTCCTGCGGGTAGGGAGGATTCGGATGCGCCAACAGAATCAGCGATGCCATCGTCTAATAGTATTTCATAGTATCTATGCGTCGACCTTACTTAGCGTTCGTTTACCCACCCTAGTCTTATTTAAGGGTCACGCTCGTACTAATCCCCTGAGAGCTGCCCTATAAAATTCAATGACGAAAGTAGAGTCCCCGGGCTATCCGACGGTGAAAAGTGCATCATTCTACATTCATCGTTTTCTCGAGATTGTTAGAACAAAGGCCCAAAAATCGCTAATTTTACACATAAAATGCTCCCTTGACGCGGTGACTCCTAAGAATTTGTACACAGTGTGTATGTCACTGAATCTGTGGACCGGGGCTATATTTTGTCGCTAACAATTTGGGTCTGTCTTCATTCACTTTTTACACAGCGAGCTCTTTAGAAACCAATGTAAGTCAAAGTGCTTCGTTACGGTCGTTCAAGTCATTCAAGGTCGTAGAAATTGGTGCCAAATGAAAGCCGGTGTGGAATTTCTATATAACTGGCCAATAGCAACGCTTATCTTCAACCGTTTGCAATATATTGCGACGAAAAGATCGGAAATCTGTGTTTTCGCCGTTTTTACCCATCTCAGTCTCGTTTGAAGCCTTCACAATGAGTTTCCGTGTGACCTACGGTACGAAACTTTTTGCCAAAAACCGGAATCGTTGGGCTATCAAATGGCGATGACCGCGCGATCCTATGATCATATGTTTCGACACAGTATCAGACCGATAGCCAGCCGGCACCTCTCATCGGTATAATGCGTTCTGCCTATATAGAGGATACGATAGTGTGTATTTAACGTGCACTAAAAGGGTAGCCAGGTTAGTCCACCACACGGAACAAAAAAAAATAAAATGTGAAACTAAAAATAAAATGATGAGCGTGATAAGTCCAGTTCAGTCCCATTAGCATGAAGGCAGTCCTGGCAGTAGGTAAAAGATGTCTAAGGTGGGAAGGATTTGTTGAAAAGGTAGGTTTTGAGCCTGGAGTGAAAGAGTGAAGGAGTGATGGACGGTCAGGATGGTGATGATAATAGAGATGAGCTGACAAGTGAATGAGGAGGTGCCGCCCGTAAAACAATGTCAAGTCGTTCGAAGCCAGCTGAAAGTTTTAATGGCAAAACACGTGTAACCACAAAAATTTAGCTATCCCTAATAGGTCACGCTCAGCATCATACAGGAAGCAAGAACGCAACTCCAGTGTCTTTAAGGGCCTCGCTCAGACTGATCCCTTATGAACTGTTATGTGAAATTCGAGTGGGACGTTAAACCCTACTATAAACAAATACCGAATGTATATTCGGTATTTGCGAAAAGCTCCACTGTCTCACAGAGGCCCCGCCGTGTCACAAAAGATCACGCGAAATTACACCTCTGAGTAGTGCGTACGTTTTTGTTTGTATTCTATTATAACTGTGTCTCTGTCTTGAACCCATTTGTGAGATGTTCAATGTCAAATAATGGCGCGCACTTGAAATTTGGGTTACGGGTCATTCGAGATCATTATTGTATAATTTTTGTGTTAATGTAACTGTAGTGATTGAGCATATTGTTTTACTTACGGCAGCTCGTGCACTTATTTCTGTTAGCTATGTTTATCTGCGTCTGTTTTTCTGTCTTTGTCTGTCTTTCCTTTCTCTCTTTATTACGTAATTTTGAGTTGTATGTACATCATCATAGGCTACCAGCTTTGATGGACATTTCTATCAGCCTGCCTTTATTATATTATTTCAAAGTTATTACTACTCTGTATTTACTTTTGGCAAATAAAATATCTGATCTGCATGAGATCACTGGAAATGGCACCATTCCATAGATCGCATACGAGTTCCTAGTGGCGTTCCACACTGAAGATATGTATCTTTCCAAGACATTAAACGTCTACTAATGGCGTGCCCTTGAAATTTGGGTTAGGGGTTAATGGGTTACTCACCCTGCGAATTCATGCACCAGCACCACCTGTACATCGCTGAAATCTACAGAGCTACGGCTATTTTTTGCCGCTGACAATATGGGTCTGTCTTCATTCAGTTCCACGAAAAGCTGTATAGGCCCTACAGGGTAAGATAGTGCGCGTTATTGTCATTCAAGGTGATTCAAGGTCATTGAAGTTGGTAGCAGTCGAAAGCCCGCATGCGATTTTTCACGAGTCTTCCATTGTAATAATGTGCTCAGAGGTCGTTGCGGGTTTAATTTTTGGCAGACGGACTCGACCCGACCCACTGAAATGTTGACCCGCTCCGACCTGATCCGACCCGACCCATAACGGTGAGGTCGCTTATGATCCGTGACCCGAGCTTAGCCCATATAATAATGCTAGCGAACCGGGTTTGGTCGCTTATTCAGACATTAGGACAGGAAATGAATCGGGTCCATTTGACAAAGCTGCCGGTACAGTTGCTTATCGAGTACATGCGCGGTATCAATGAGAACCGCGGCGATCGTTGTCGCATTGGGTTTAGATCGACGGAAACCGTTCTCGACGGCGACGGACGGGACGGCGCAAGTTGAGTTGTCTAGAAAGACGGATCAGCGTCCGTGCGTGCATTGTCATTCGTCCAAATCGCCATGGCGGTGTTGGTGCCGCTATGTGCCAATTACGCATTCTGTCTGATAGACAGTTACCATTGTCCGTGCACCGGATGCAGCCGGGTGTCGGTCAATTCCGTCCATCGGTCGGTCAGTCGCACGTGCCGCTAGACCGGAGACCGTTCGCCACGACGATCAGCATCGGCAGCGTTGAACCAGACTCATCATTCATCGCTGTCGTAACGACTTTGTTGTGTGCTACCCACGTGCTGACCTTCGCCAGTGCTTGGCTGGTTCCGCCGTGCTATCGCTAGTGCTTTCGCTCGATGCTCGATTGCTCGCTTCTGTCGACCATTGCTTCTATTCAATTAAACTTTCAGCTTCTGGCTGCCTGCACTCTATGAGAAACGAAACGATCGCTCTTCACCTCGTTGGCTGCTTAGAATTTTATACATCAGCAGAATCGTTTTATACTAGGGCTGTAAAATAACGCGTTAACGAAGGCGTTAACGCGTTAAGGAATTAATCGCGCTTAACAAAATTAACGCCGTTAAAAAATTTTAACGGAAGAAAAAAAGTACGCAAACCAGCGGTACCAGAAGTGAATACAAACATTCCGAAATCCAACCTTTCTCAACGCTAAACGATAGTGTAAGTCATTGTCAACTGTCGATAAGTTCCGTGATCTACACTAATCTGTCACTGTAATCAGTCGTCAGTACAGAGTAAATTAGAGTTCAACAGCAAAGGGCTGACGACGTCTACCTGCAAATGGAACACAAACAAATTGAAAAATTCAACAAACAAAATGTGCGTTAAAACTGCGATTAACGCGCGATTAAAAAAATTAATGGCGCGATTAACGCGATTAAAAAACTAGACACTGGCATGTGACGATATCATGCCAACCGGATGGACGCCTGCCGCTATGGCAAGCGGAATTAACATTTATTCGTTTTTTCAGATATCCAAAAAGTTATTCTGGATATTCGAAAAAGAATTGTGATATACGAAATAAATGTTTTTTTCGGATATCCGAAATTGTTATTTTGGATATCCAAAATAACTTTTTTGGATATCTCAAATAAAACGCCTTTTTGGCATAATTTCTGATATCCGGAATAAATAACAGTTTAGTTATTTGACGTTAAATATTATCGTGACCTTGAAATGTGGGTGAGGTCACTCAAGATCATTGAAAGTGGTACCGTTTGAAAGCTTCGGTACCGTTTCCTATTCGCCTTCCATAGTAACTTTGGCTGTATCTACAGCCATTTCGCAGATATTCAGCGTCAAGGAATGGCCTGTCCTTGAAATCTGGGTTTGGGGTCCGTCAAGATCATTGAGAATGGCGCGGTTCGATGATGGACCATGTATGACTTTCTATTAGTCCGCCATTGTAACTATAGCTCTGTCTTGTACCATTTGCGAGTTATTTGACGTTGAATAATACCGTGACCATGAAATGTGGCTTAGAGGTCACTCAAGGTCATTGAAGCTGGTGCCATTCAAAAGATTGGGTGCGGTTTCCTATTCGCCTTCTATAGTAACTCTGGCCGTATCTGTAGCCGTTTGTGAGATATTTAGCGCCAAAGAGTGGTGTGACCTTCAAAACAGGGTTAGGGTTCGTTCAAGATCATTGGAAATGGCACCATTTGATAGACAGCATACGCGTTCCTATTCGCCTTCCATAGTAACTATGGCTGTATCTGCAGCCATTTCGCAGATATTCAGCGTCAAAGAATGGCCTGACCTTAAAATGTGTGTGTGGGGTTGTTGAAGGTCATTGAAAATGGCGCGGTTCGATAGACCACGTACGACTTTCTATTAGTCCACCATTGTAACTATAGCTGTATCTTGTACTGTTTGCGAGTTATTTGACGTTGAATAATATCGTGACCTTGAAATCGGGGTTAGAGGTCACTCAAGATCATTGAAATTGGTGCCATTCGAAAGCTTGGGTTTGGTTTCATATTCGCCTTCTATAGTAACTATGGCCGTATCTGTAGCCGTTTGTGAGATATTTAGCGTCAAAGAGTGGTGTGACCTTGAAAACGGGGTTAAGGTTCGTTCAAGGTCATTGGAGTTGGCACCATTTGATAGATCGCATACTAGTTCCTGTTCGCCTTCCATAGTAACTATGGCGATATCTTGTATCGTTTGCGAGATATAACGACTTATTGGTAGAAAATCGCGAAATTTTTATACCGCACTTATATTTAGCACCCCCGCTGGGGTGACCCCGTCGGAATTTCGTGAAGGTGTTTGATGCTGATAAAACTAGAATGATTGGGCTACCGTACGGTGAAAAAACTATGACCATATGTTAAGCCGTTTTCATCTAATACCGGAACGTTAAGGACGGACGGACGGACAGATTTGCTATATCAATATCGCGCGTCAGTATGCTGACGCGCGATAAAAACAGTCGAGTCTGCCGAATACACATGTCAAAGCCAACAGTGCAACAGTACCAACAGTGCTGCTATCTTGCGAATGGAAATAAAACATGTCGCAGCCTATTACTTTTTAAGAACAATA
>Ga0209149_1000338_pt1 | contig 19070 bp, 6 predicted proteins | sample WorMetTyACAVOLI2_FD_187423 | JGI IMG/M metagenome (GOLD analysis project Ga0209149, IMG submission 187423) | Marine gutless worms symbiont microbial communities from Max Planck institute for Marine Microbiology, Germany - Olavius algarvensis... ... | reverse complement strand
TGTGGATATGGATATATCCATGGATATCCACGAAAAATCTGTGGATATGGATATGGATATGGATGTGATATTTCATATCCACGGCAACCCTGGTGATTTTGATACTGTTTGTGTCATCAATGCTCAACCTCACGTGACCACAAACCTGATGAAGCTCGCCGTTGGCGAGCGAAACGTCGCAACTAATTTAGGTATAATTTTCAGGTTGTGTTGAAAAATATTTTTTAGCCTGGGCGGGCTGCGGTTCCGCCCAGTCTCTCCTCGCTGTACGAAATGTAACAGCCCACCTATCAACGGTCAGTGTACCAACGTCATATTATTCGACGCGGCATTATAATTGCCTCTGAATTCTGTCAACAACGCATGGCATCACGCGTTCCGAATATTTTGGGCTGGATCTAGTTTTAGAGTAGTAAAGTAACATAAAATAAACGCGGATTTGTATAGCGCATCGTCTCGAACACGCCTCTAACGCGTTACCGCTTCCCGTACGTCGGCGCTGATCTCCGTTAACTAGTCCTTCAGCCAGACACCAGCCCACAATGGAAGACCACAGATACGGACTAGTGTATCACGCGATTTGCCTGTTTACCTCCCCAGCTTTAGCTGGGTACGTTTTTGTGCCGACCCACGGAGGGAAGGCTCAGGCTGAGTAGACATGGGTGCCTCGTTCTGTGCCGAGGTGGTTTACCCGTCCAAAGATGGTCGCCCATCCAGGCACTGACCGGGCCAAGCATAGAGTAACTACGCTGATCGAGACCAACGAGTTACCGCTAAGCCAAGTCGGCAACGGGTCAATTATTCTACATCGGCCGACTGAACGTACGACGCCACGTTGGTTGGTGTAGATGCGCCTCGACTCTGCACGTAAAATGCGTGTCTGTCGTGATGACAGCCAATTACAGTGGTCACGACGACCGCGTTTTGACGTTTTATAGTCGAACTGTAAGGCTCACATCCGACCAACACAATGTGATACACACCTTCATCGAACACGACTGCACAAGAAGCTGATGAAATTACAATTGCAATCAATCAGCGTTGTATTTTTATAAGAAATCTGTAGACCGGCAGACGATAAGTGATAACACTAGGCTATAACATCACTTTTCAATTTCGATAACCGTTTACCACATGAATGATGTTTTTTTTCTGCCTTGCACCAAGTCTTCTCGTGGATTCATCATGAGTCCACGAGAAGACTGGGTGCAAGGCAGAAAAAACTAAAACCAACGCGCCTCCGATTGCGTTTTAGGACGTAGTTTGCGTGCGCTAAATAAATTTTATAACTGATAACTGATAACCATCGATTACTACGCAGTACAAATTCCACGTGCCAAAGAAAAACTCATAAAATTAAGATGGTGAAACAAAAATAAATAAAATTTAACGCAAATATTTCCATTCCATTCAATCTTTTTAATCAGACCACTAGGGTCCATACACAAAAAGCACGCAAACCAATGACATTGTTTAGCAGCCGGTGAAGTAAGGCCCCCTATTGGTTTTTTTTTGTCGCGTTTGTTACGATGTTGTTATACGATGTTTGCTACTATTGCAACAGAACGTGAAGACGGCTACAGCTAATTGTTACGACAACTTTCAGAATAGTGAATAGTACGTCAATTGTATTGGGATCATGCTACTGAATTCGCCAGGTGGCAGCACACTGCAACGGGGCGCGGACGACGTTTTTTTGCTGACACCACACGTTTGATCTAAAGTCCAACACAAACAGCGCGTAAATATATTTTATAAAGCGTTCGCGAATTATTATGCTGTGCGCGATACTGATATAGCAATTCTGTCCGTCAGTCCATCCGTCTTTTCGTCTGTCACGCTCCGATATTTTATCGAAGGCTTAATCTATTAGCATACATTTTAGAGTAGCCCCATCATTCTAATTTTCCCAGTACTAAACGTCTTTGCGAAAGTCCGACAAGGTAACCCCCTACCGGCATATAAATTTCGCGACTTTATACCAATATCTGGCTATATGTGGGAAACGATACAAGATAGGGCCACAGTTCTCGTGGAACGGTAGTAGGAAATGATATGCGCTCTATCGAACCGTGACATTTCCGATGACCTTGAGTGACCTTCGAAGGCCACTTCAGTGACATAATTACTGCTGTTACTTTGTGTGCACAGCTGATGCGCGATCTGTTAGCGATAGCTAAGTTTCTTATACAACAATCAGCTTTTACGTACCACGACTTATCTTGACGTTTTTGTCGAAATCGTCCACGATGGACGTCGCGTTATTTGCACGGCGGTCCTGACGTCTGTTCTGCCGGGACCTTGTGGACACGTACGTTCTGGAGTTGACAGTAGGTCCTTTATCAACCTCGTCTGGTGACTGTTCCGGGTCGCTCAGGTAGATCGGGTTCTCGCGACTCTGTCGGTAGCGACCGTGAAACATGTTGGTGTTGTCCTCGGCGACAAAAGCGACGTCTGATTCAGCGTCGCTGTCGCCGGTGACGACGTCGATGTGTCGCGGCAGCCCTGTCGTGTCGATCGAGTTGCGTATAAGGATGCTGCCCCTAACGACGCGCGGCAGATCGTCGCCGGCACGAGTTCTGTCTGCACCGGTTGTTATCACTGAACGATACGTCTCGGCGTTGTGATTTACCACGCCGAAGACTTCGTCGTCGCCGAAGACTTCGACGTCGTTGCCGACGTGGTCGGAGTTGCGCGACGGTCGAGAGTCCTCGTAAACGACCGGGATCTGGCGCCGCCTCCTGGACGGCCTCGGAGGCGGCTCCGGATCAACGACTGTTTTCTGTCGCGACGTCGCGACGTCGTCTTCCTGCTCTGGCGGCCGACGACGCCTCGGCTGACGTTGCGGTCGAACATGGTCGCGGGTGGGCGAGCTCGGAGCAGGCTGCCGCCGCGGCAGCTGATCGGCGGTGCCGTCGATGTCAATCCGCATAGTGTCGTTGAGCTGGATGGAGTAGGCGGGCGGTGTTGATGGTCTGTGACCGGCCAGTCCGTTGGCATGAACGCTGGAGAGCAGCGTGCTCCGACGTCCCTCATCCATCTCCGCGTGTCGCGTAGGCTCCAGTTCGATATCGAACTCTACCGTCGATCTGTTGATGTCGCCGTTGACCGCTTTCACCGGCCGTCGACGATTGTCAGCGGCCACCATGACCGCCGCCGGAGGCGACCGGGACGACGCGACTGACCGAAGAACGTGACCGGTGGTCGCCGTAGCGCCGCCGTTGGTCCACGACAGCGTGGACTGCGGTCGTCGGGCGAGGAGCGAGGCGCCGTGACCGGCAGGCGCCGTCACGTCGTACACAGTTGCGTGCCGTACGTTCGGCTGCATCGCACTGAACCACGTCCCACCCGCTGAGTTGTAACGGGCACCTGCGTATCGATCTGTGACGTCATCAGTCAGCTGCAACAGCTGAGGCGCAGACCCAAACCAGCTTCTAGCCGCCAGTTCTCCGCCGTTACTTCCACCGCTGTTGCTGCTACTACCGCAGCCAACTCTTCTGCCGCGTGCTGCGTTTAACTTCATCTCGACGAAGTACCGACTGTTCTTCGTGCCGACGTCGGCCAGATACGGGTCAACGGCAGTTACCGCTTCCACTGGACGCTGATGAAACGGCTGAGATGTGGTATTAAGCGGCACAGTAGAGAACGCCTGTCTGCCAGACCTGAACGTATCGACTTCTGGAGTGACAAAATTGAGCGACGGGGGGCTATTCGAGTACACATCGGACTGAGACACGTAGGCACCAGTTCTGTACGGGCCGAATTTCGTCTCCGGATCGCTGAAGTAGTGGAAAGTTTCACGATTCGATTCTGCGCCAGTCATCCGTGGATGAGCTACTTCCGTCGACTGCCTGACCCCGGCATTATGGATGTGTCCAATAACAGTGTGCGGGCGCGCGGTAAAGTTGCCCGTGTTCACGGTCAGAGGTGAAGGTGGACGATCGGCAGTGAAACGTCGACGTCGAGGAGGATCGTCAATCCACCTAGAATCGCCTTCGTCACCGGAGCTCCAGACCTCCACCGAGACCGGGCGTTCGCGTACGTGCGGCCTACGTCTCAGTGAAGACCGATGACGATGGTATCTGGGGGCCGACGATCGCTGTTGATGAAAGCGGTCATCCCAACGCCGAGCGCTCACCTGGCCACCTACTATAGACACAGTGTAACCGCCGCCATCGCCTTCTTCGTCGTCATCGACCCACCACGAGTCCAGATCGTCATTGCTGCTACTTGAGCTCGGGCGATGGCGTGGCTGCAAATCATCAAGCGATGCACTGTTACAAGTTTCGAAGCCGGCGTCAGCGCGCCTGCTCGCGACAGGTGCATCTGACATATATGATAGGTATCTATGGTGGCGAACGCTGGCTGCGCTGACTGCGTCATCGGCTGCCAATCTATCTCCTGCATTTAGTTGTCGATCAATATCATCGCGATGGGCGTGTCTCGCAGCGCGGTAGCTTGTTACGGTCTCGGCTTGCCGTGCAACATCAGCCGAGCTAAACTTAGGCGCTGCAGGCACGCGATGATAGTCGGACGCTTTTAGCTCACGTTCGACGGCTGTCTGGCCGCTCTCAAAGACGGCGGAAGTCTGTGACACGCCACGCGGCACTTCCTGTCTGTTGTCGCGTGAAATTTCATCTTTCGACTCTTTTACCTCTCTTGGAATGAACTGATGTCGGCGTTTTTCACTAGCATCGAAACCACCACGAAGAGGGTTGTGTATTCGTTGATCGGAATAATTCTGATTTTTCGCTCCTGAAGCTTCTTCTTGAAGATAACTGTCGTCAGCTGCGTCTATTCCCGTTTTTCTCGCACGCCTTCGAGCAGCGTCGACAATATCCAGCAGCATTTGTTTCCGGCTGCCGCTGGCAGAAGGTGGCATGGTGGCATCTGGAAAATCTGAGCGCGTCTGAGGGGCGTGAAGACGGGCACGCGCCGCTTTGAGGGTTGCCTCGTCATCGTCTGTCCCGTCGTAGTTGTCGACTCTATCGCGCATCGTTTTCGCCACTTCCACAGACTCGTGCGGCCGTCTCGCTGTCACACTGACTGCACGTCGCGTCACTTCGGCTGCCACTTCGACGTCCTTCAGGTAGCTGAAACCTCTCCGTACCCGCGACGACGGCGACATAGTTCCGTCGTCGTTGACGTCCGCCGACTGCTGCTCAGCTGTCTCTGCCGGAACGTCGATTCCAGGAACCAGAAACTTGAACTTCTTCCTGCCGCCACTGCCGTCGTCGTGGTCATGCAGCGCCGAGTGAAACAGCCGCGATACTAGCGAGTCCGTCGACTGGTGAAGTTCTCCTCCGGGCGCCGACGAATTATGCATGCCATCCTCGGCGCCCGCGTTACGCTCGGCGCCTCGAGTCATTGTCGACACGGCGGAGCTCGACGTCGGCGTGTTGCGTCCGACGACAGATTCCAGATGCCGCAGAAAAGAAGAACGACGAAATATCGAACTGGCGCTTCTAGCGGATGACCGGAAATTGGAGGCGCTCGACTTTGACTGCCGGAAAACTTTCGGTATGACGACCTTTCCGACGTCTGCTGCTGGCTTGTCGCCGACCTCCATATGACGATCATTCACACTCGACTGAATTTTGTCTGCAGAAGTCGTTGTTGTGTACTGCTCAGCGCGACTGGATGATGGTACTTCCGGTGCCTGTCTCTTGCGAGAATTGAAGTCTTTCACGATGAGCGGTGGCGGCGGCAGTGTCGGTTGAACTGGCGGCAGGGGCGGCGCAGGACGCTTTTTTACGTCGGTAGAACTCGAAAAGAAGCCTTGAGACGCGGGAGAAAATGACCCGTCGGCATTCATGCTGATTCTCGGTGAAAGAAGGCTACCGTCAGCGGCAGTTCTTGACGCCTCGTCGCTCTCGTCGAAACTGCTGTCTCTGAATCCAGACGGCGCCCCGAGAATCACGTACAGATGCTGCTGTCCACTGTCAGACCGCTTTTCAACCAAAGACGAACGTCGTACATCAGCCACATCACTGACGTCGACTACAGCCTGCCTAGTCAAGCCGGCTCGGTTTTGACTGTCACCAGCGGATGCCATACGATTATTATCTGTCGCAGTCGGGAACTGCATAAAATTATACGACGTATTTACGCCGTTCGCTGTCGTATACCGGTCACTATGTGGTTCGTTAACGACCTCTTGGCCTTGCTTAGCGGTAAAACGACGCCAAACTGGTGTTATCCTCTTCCTGGGTTGCTGCTTCTTCCCATTTCTGTCACTTCTATCACTTCCATGCGACATCCCGCTCGGTAGAAATCCGTTCTTTCTTCTCGCACTGCCGTTGCCGGTCAGTGCGGCGCCGTTGGTGGTCCTCGTGTTGTCGTGTCCGGCTGCGGCAGAGCTGACGATAGCGGGGGCTTCGTCTCGGGGCGAGGGGCTGAGTAGCGATCCGCTGCCGTAGATGTCGAGAGTTAGCTCCGTTTCTCCAGCCATCGTTGCCCGCCCGTCGCTGACCCGCTGTGACTGGCGGCCGCCTGACGACGTCAGTCTGATGCTGTCAGTCGTCATCGTCCCGGGTTTCTCCAGTGGATCAACAAGGGCGATTGTTGACTTTCAGAATGAAGCACCCAAAAACCCTACAAACCACGACCAGATGCTGCCGTTCGTCCGTCAACAACCGGTCCGGTCTTTTCCCGTTTAACAGTAGCACTGTTATGATTGTCGCCAGCGGTGTCCGTCAGCTGATTACTGATCACAACCAGCAACTGAGAATTACACGCCTCTGGCCTGGTCCTTCAGAAGAAACGAATACGGTGTAACCGCAAGACGTCATAGCAGCGTCAGCATCAATTCGCATACGTCGTATACAATGTCCAGCCGGTGTGTCGTCAGTCGATTCACCTGTCACGTAAATACCTTTGCAACAGGTGCTCGTTCCGGTGGCTAATAGTGCGAGTTGCTATCAGGCTCGAACACGTGGTCCTTCGTATTTTGAGCGACGTTAATGACATCGGCCGAGATGATGATGCCACAGAAAGTCCGTTGTGACAAGTTGACTGAAGTTTGTTCACGCTGATAACTGAAATTAAAGTATTCACGCATCGGTTGTAATGATAAACATTCGGCGGCTGCTGCTGCTGGCTAGCCAACAGCGTCGAGAAGCCCGGCCAGGCTACAGGCGCTGTATAGTTGCAACGGAATGCAATACAGCGTTACGTTGCTGACATCGATTTCTCGAGTCGACGCTGTGAGCTTCGCCGGCAGTCGATATCGCCGTGCAGCTCGACGGGCTGCCTGTAGCCGCACGTGTGTTCACGCGACCCGGGATCACGCATGACAGAACTTGCGCTACGCATGATTTGGCAGGTTGCCACAAGCCGCCTACCATATGTTGCAATCGTCCGCCTGCGTAGATTTATGTATCCGGTGACGACTATATTAGGCCAACTCTGTCGCAGCGCGTATTTTATTCGTTGCTGTTACGCCATAAAGTCGCTTTATATGTTGCCGCCTCTTCGCACTCCGCTGAATAGTATTGTCAGCGACTGTCTCAATAATTGCAGCGCTATTTCGAGCCGTGCGACAGCAAATGAATTCACTCGGCTGCCGCGAGCAAGTACAGAACGTAGTTGACTGAAATCACGTATATTTCAGCTGGTAATTCATAGTAACTATTTGTCGCAAGGCTCTACCGGCCAACGAGTCGTTCGGCGTCTATTCGCTACGTGGCGCTGCTGTCGTGTAGTCATAGCAACAGTGACGGCGTTCACACACGCTGTAGAAACAAAAACAGTGATTCAGTCTGGCGGGTCGACTCAGTAGCCTATATCGCTAGAGCAACTATGACGTACAGACGTAACACCTGGGTGGCTTCCTCATCTGCTGCTGTCCTAGCCTGTCTAAACCTTTTCAGTATCACGCAGCCGCAGCGACGTCATTAGTCAGCGCACCTGCTTTATTATGTCAGACACGGTAATGCTATCGGTCGCTCACACGCGCACTACCTGTATTGGCGTCGGCGGTCGTACAAGATGCCGCCTGGGCTACTGCGACAGGCCGTCAGTGACAAAGACTATTATTACGTGAGGTTATAGCCAGGCATGGTCGTTACACCTGCCTCTCATACATAAATACATCGCTTATTAGCAAACCAGAGACAGATACATTGATTCTTATTCAACAGCTCATTCGTCGCGATAAAAATTCTTAGATAATGCAACTGCAAAGACTGATTTAGTTAAGTGTGTTTTGTATAAATATTATTTGATGTGTAATTGGTTTTTTTTGTTGCTTTTTATTATTATCCTGCTACCTTTTACGGTGAATAAAGTTTCTCAATAGCAGGCTTGAAGCTCATGCCACACAAACTACACCGTGTTTCATAAAAAAAACAATATCTTTGATTATTTTGCATAACTCTTAGAAATATCAACCGATTTGAATGAAATTTTTTAGACAGTATAGCTGAGGAAATTACTAATCTACATATCTTAAAACAATTTGTCTTTTCTTTAAATATTCTTTGTATGCAGCAATGAAAAGGGACATTAGTAAAAGTGCCATTACAGCAACGGGATTTACCGTTGAAGATCAATGTTTAATTCGATGCTCGTAAATAAATAAAAAGTATGAAGCAAACTGCTTTCTTAAGATGTTTCCTGACACAAGAAAGAGTTTTAGCGGATTAAACATTTAACAGGGAAAATGACAGGTATTATTGACTCATATTCGAGTTGTAGTCGACCACACACTGCCCACCCAATTGCGAAGATCAATTGAAGTTACAGGTATCGCACTGATTTTATTGATCCATGTTATTAGCCCATCAAGTCTTCATCGTCTGCTAAAAACATCTTAAGCTATCGTTTTGCTGCACTTTTTACTCACTCATAACCAACCGTTAACTGAGCCTACTGAGGTGTTCATCTTCAGTTGTCGTAACGGCACTTTTGCTATTTACATCGCTGGTAACAAAAAATATCTAAAGAAAAACTAATTATTTTAAGATACGTAGATTAGAAATTTCCACAGCTATACCGTCTGAAAGTTTCATTCAAATCGGTTAATAGTTCTAAGAGTTATGCAAAATAATCAAAAGGATTGTTTTTTTTGAAACACGGTATTGTGTGCAGTACAAAAAAATAACAAGAACTTAGTTATCGCAAACAGATCGCGCGTCAGCTGCGCATACAATACGTTGAGGGCACTAGGCCTAAATATTACACCGTGACCTTGAAATTTAGGTTAAGGGTCACTCAAGGTCACTGGAAACGGAACCATCGGACAGATCGTACATGACTTACTATTAGTCGAGTTATTTGACGTTAAATATTATCGTGACCTTGAAATGTGGGTTAGAGGTCACTCAAGGTCATTGACAGTGATACCATTTGAAAGCTTGGTCACGGTTTCCTATTCGCCTTCCGTAGTAACTATGGCCGTATCTGTAGCCATTTTGGAGGTATTCAGTATCAAAGAATGGCCTGACTTTGAAATCTGGGTTTGGAGTCCTTCAAGGTCATTGAAAATGGCGCCGTTCGATAGACCACATGCGACTTTCTATTGGTCGGCCATTATAAATATAGCTCTATCTCGTACCATTTTCGAGTTATTTGACCTTGAATAATATCGTGACCTTGAAATCGGGGTTAGCGGTCACTCAAGGTCATTGAAATTGGTGCCATTCGAAAGCTTGGGTGCGGTTTCCTATTCGCCTTCTATAGTAACTATGGCCGTATCTGTAACCGTTTTTGAGATATTTAGCGTCAAAGAGTGGTGTGACCTTGAAAAAAGGGTTAGGGATCGTTCAAGGTCATTGGAAATGGCACCATTTGATAGATCGCATACGAGTTCCTATTCGCCTTCCATAGTAACTATGGGGATATCGTGTATCGTTTGCGAGATATAGCGACTTATTGGTAGAAAATCGCCAAATTTTTATACCCCACCTGTATTTAGCGCCCCCGCAAGAGGTGACCCCGTCGGAATTTTGTGAAAATGTTTGATGCTGGTAAAACTAGAATGATTGAGCTACCGTATGGTCAAAAAACTGTGACAATATGTTAAGCCGTTTTCATCTGATACCGGAACGTAACGGACAGACGGATGGACGGACAGACGGACGGACAGACAGATTTGCTATAATTATCAATATAGCGCGTCAGTATGCGCGATAAAAAGACATACTTTACGCCGGTAGAAAAGAATGTTACGCCATCTTCTAAAAACAGGTGATATGGCATAAAGATCAAAACCTAATGCAGTGCAAACAATAATTGCCACCGATAAAACACCAATTTACGAATATTAGCATCAAACAAAGAATAAAGATGGATCTAAGGGGAATAAAGGTCATAATTACTCTTTATTACTTTCCTCTAGCAACATGAACACGATATTTTATGCCTCCGTCAGTATAGACTGGGTGGAGACATCATGTTATATACGTGGCCATTCGTCTATTCGTTATTTTATCGCGCGAAACCGTACCCAAACTTTCAAATGGTACCACTTTCAATGACCTTGAGTGACCTCTGACCCACATTTCAAGGTCACGATAATATTTAACGTCCAATAACTCGTTTAATAGTAAGTCGTGTATGATCTGTCCAATGGTTCCGTTTCCAGTGACCTTTTAGTGACCCTTAACGTAGATTTCAAGGTCACGGAGATGCCCTCGACGAATTGTGTGCGCAGCTGACGCGCGTTCTGTTTGCGATAGCCAAGTTTTTGTTATCAATCTTGTGAACACGATATTTTGAAAACGAATGAACCGATTTTGCAGCAAATTGACAAAAACGGTCCACGGGGCAAGGGGATGAAACGGTCAGCTTTGGAGGTCAGGAGGTCAAAGTTCAAGGTCATACGACGCTGAAGTTAGATTTGGAGTCCTGGTGGAGGCATCATTCTCGACCCCTTCGGTCGAGTACGTTTGTTAGTTTAAAACTTTAAAACACGTTAACGGTTACACAGAGATAGACATAAGGCTTTTATCACGCTTGATGGTAATGATAAGGGTTTACGTGGCCATAGTAAGAAAATTTGTAAACCAAGATTTAACACGGATATTATGAAATATTTTTGTCTCAAATCGAGTCATAGACAGATGGAACAGTTTGGATCAGAAGTCAGGACACTGTTGATGCACCAAGTTTGAACTCTTTCAAAAATAGACTGAAAATCATATCCATAAGGATGGGTTTCTTCGTAGGCTATATAGTCCGCTAAACCCTAGGTCTTGTCATGTGGTTTGATCTCAAGATAAGGCCGCACAAGGTAAGCACGTCACTAGGCCATCTTGTGACTCGGTTTGGCGATGATGTTCAGCGGTCTTTTCACGACACAGTGTTTACAAAAAAGTGACGTCGGTAAAACATGGCCTATAACCGCTTTTTTATCTTTAGGAGTCTCCAAATGTTAGAGGTCAAAATGGTACTTTTTGCACAAGCGCGGCACGGTGCCTAAAAAAGTTTGACGTCAAACGCAGCAGCAGCGACGCTGTTAGCCAGGAGAGTAGCGAGCAATAGTGAAATTTAAACGGCCAGGACGCCAGGTATGATCGATTAGTCATGCTGTTGGTTTACAGTGAATATGTAGATCGAATGAGAACTTCGATACGGCTGTGTGATTTTTATACGACAAACGCGACGCTAGTATGCGTTTTGTCGTATATCGTCTGCTTTGTGCACGTCTTTTTGTATGGCTCCAGATATCTCGGCGACGGTGCCACGGATCGGCGTGAAATTGTGCGTGGTGGTAGATATGGGTCCCGGACAGGTTTTCTTTCCTTTTGGGGGCGGTACCCTCAAGGAAAATCCAAAATTTTGGCCGTCTAAAAACCGAATATCTCGAAAGCGGTAAGTCGCAGCGTTACATGTCAATTAGAACTTAAAATCAGCTCAAAGACAGCTTTCTAAAATGTATAGCATGGGACGATAGCCCTCCAGGGCACTCCCGTATAAAGGAAATATGTATTTTTTGCTCAGAGATAGGTATCTCGCGCCGATCAGCGTGAAATTTGCACGATGGTATAGCTCTGTGCCGAACGTGGGTTTCTCCACTTTTGGTGGCGATATCTTTAGGAGTCTCCAAATGTGAGGGGTCAGAATGGTACTTTTTTGCACAATTTTTCTTCGACGTAGCTTCGCTGAATTGCATCATATACCATTATTGTCCACTCACGCGTGGTCGTGCAACTATACATGAGTGGACATCGTTTATTGCGCCTCACGTGCGATAAGCTAAGACGGTCGTCCAATTGGTGATCAGGCGTGACAAACCAGCAGTGATCGACCAGATATTTGTCGAGAATCGCGAGCTTTTACCGCGTGACGCGTATGCATAGCGCGGACTATTCCGTGGCAAGATGTCTGTCTGTCCGTCCGTCTGTCTGTTTGTCTGACACACGCCGGTATTGTGTCTAAACGGTTGTACATAACCTCAAAGTTTTTCACCTTCAGGTAGCCCCGCCCTTCTAGTTTGTCCGTAACAAACAGGATGGAAATATTCAGACGGGGACCCCCTAACAGGGGCTTGGAATGCAAGGGTGGTATAAAAATAGGATTTTCGACCTTTATCTCAAAACTGGTGCAAGATAGAGCCATAGTTAGCCTACTATGGAAGGCGAATAGGAAACCGCACTCAAGCTTTCGAATGGTACCATTTTGAATGACCTTGAGTGGCCTCTAACCCAGATTTCAAGGTCACGATTTTATTTAACGTCAAATAACCCCCAAAACGGTACAAAAACAGCTATATTTAAAATAGCGGACCAATAGAAAGTCATGTATGGTCTATCGAACGGCGCCATTTTTAATGACCTTGAACAACCGCTAACCACGTTTTCAAGGTCACACTATTCTTTGCCGCCGAATATCTCATAAACGGTTAAAGGTACGGTCATAGTTACTATAGTAGGCGAATAGGAAACCGCATCCAATCTTTCGAATGGTACTAGTTTGAATGATCTTGAGTGACCTCTGACCCAGATTTCAAGGTCACGATAGTATTCAACGTCAAATAACTCAAAACGGTACAAGATAGAGCTATATTTACAATAGTGGACCAATAGAAATTCGTATTATGAGCTATCGAACGGCGCCATTTTCAATGACCTTGAACAACCCCTAACCCAATTTTCAAGGTCACACTATTCTTTGCCGCCGAATATCTCATAAATGGTTAAAGATACAGCCATAGTTACTATAGAAGGCGAATAGAAAACAACATCCAAGCTTTCGAATGGTACCAGTTTGAATGACCTTCAGTGACCTCTAACCTCGATTTCAAGGTTACCATTATTCAGCGTGAAATAACGCGAAAATGGTACGTACAACATACAGCTATGCTTACAATGGCCGACCAACAGAAAGTCGTATATATATAACCGCGCCATTGACCTTGAACGACCCTTACCCCCGGTTTTAAGGTCACGCCGTTTTGACGATGAATATCCCAGAAACAGTATGATATACAGACATAGTTTCAATGGAATACTAATAGGGACTTACACACGCCATACTCAGCAGTGTCGTTTCGAATGACCTTGAGTGACCTTGAGTGACTTAGCAAAATATTCCATGACAAGAAGTGTCGAGCGGTCTTTCTGCGACAGCTGAGCTTCTTGTTCATACACATCTGCATTTGACGCCACCGTTAAGTTAAATAGTTTTCAGTAGGCTAGATAGAAGCATACAATCAGCGACGGATATGTTGCCCTTGAAAAGGGGGTGCGGGGCGGAGTGCTGCACGTAGTTTTAACTGTTTTCCCCGCGTTTGTCGTATATGCGTCTTGCTGATGCACTTCTTCATTTTACTCGTTTCTTCTTCTGTTCTTTTGTGAGCCTGAAATAACGCTTCATTGACTAACTGCTTGAGGTCTGGCTGCATTGAGCATTGCATGGACAAGTCAATGGCGCCATCTATTGAATGAAATGAAAACGCGATTTTTATGACGTGAAAAACAGAGTCGCTGCGTTCTCAAACAGAATACAACTGAACGTTAAAATTTCTACGTGAACCCAATGAATTGTATCTATCTATATTTAATGCTCGAACGTGGTAAAAGGTAACGAAACTTTACTAAGATTATTTGTTATGCCTATGCTGTACCAAGGCATTGTTTTTACCTTGTCCGTGCGGCTTCTAGCCAGTCTTCTGTCTGTCTCGTCTTCCGTCCTGTGCAGTATATTCGTTCGCTTCGCCAGAATAATGAACGGATTTCGATTCACTGAAAACAACCAACTGACATCATGATCACCTGACCCATTAAGGGGTGTTTATAGCGACACAACTCAACACAACTCAACTCAACTGAACTCAACTCGACAGCGTGAACAACAGTTGACTCAGTTTGTAGGTCGTGACATCATAAACAAAAACACGACTGAGTTGGCTGTAAGCTGTTCAACTGGGTCAGTTGAGTTCAGTTGAGTTGAGTTGAGTTGTGTCGCTATAGACACCCCGTTAGGCTACAGCAACAACTCGTATTGTCACTGATAACTAGGCCTATATACCTAATGTGTCGAGTGGGACGTTAAACCCTACTGTACCTATACCATACACTGATAACCATGATACCGGTACTTTAGAAACGTGACGCGTCAGTGTGGCAACGTAGACATGGAATTGCCTGTGGGCTCCCGAGTTTGCAGCTACGCTACTGCCTCTTCCCTCTCTTCCTTTAACTTTCTTTCCGTCCAAACTCCTTCTTCCCATTTTTCTCACCCGCCGCGAAACGACGCCCTTAATCCAGCTAGGGGTTTGGGAGCACTATAAGCTGGTCAACGGGTCCGGGTGGAGCCCGGCCAACAAACGATTTTTGATGAATATTTAGCTTGAAGTGAAGCACCTCACAACGACCGATTTGTTGGATTTTTAGTCAATTAACTGTAAAATGTTTGCATAAATTGATACACATTGAAAGACCAATGGGTGATTTGCATTTTGGTCATTGCTTTTTTGCTATTTTTGTCGTTCTGTTTATTTGGGGGACACAGCGTAATAGATGCATATGTACGCATTGTGTTATATGGTTTGAGGTGATGTTGGGAAACAGCTGCTGGAGCACAGTGCCCCGAGGCCGTTGAGCAGATGTACGTCACGATAGCCACAGACTTGTCATTACACCGTTGACATGTACGTTCAAACACAGTAAAGCTTGCCTTCCACTTATTCGATAAATTTAACGTGTGATTTAATTTTGCGCTGCAAGATATTTTTGCGGACTAGCATGCTGGTGAGTTACATTGATTATCAACTCCAAATTCAATTCAGTTCAATTCTTCGGTGACAGTATCGTTTTACGATTCTATCAGACGACAACGTAGGCCTACTGATTTTGACAGTGTCATTCTTATTTATTACATTAACGTATTACGATAACTTGACCAACTTCACACGCAAAACATTTTCGCTACAGTTAACAATAGGTTAACTATAGGTATAATATAACTATCCAGACCCTTTATGATGTACGTGTGGGAAAGAGGAAGCAGCTGCTTTACATTTCTTAGGCAGGTGTTGTTCCAACATGGCGGTGAGAAATTCTATTTTTTTAATAAATACCTTATAAAACCCGAGGAACTCAGTAGTGTTGTGCTTGTGCTTGTGCTTGTGCTAGTGTTAAACGTATCACTGAATCACTCTTCTGCCGTTCGCAAGAGTCTCTGAGAGGTTCACATAGGCTACATCGGAGTTGCGCATTGGGCCATAGCTGAATTGGTCTCAGCGCTGGGCGGCTTGCTGTGCACCCCGAAAGTAAAGCATAGGCAACTATGGCCTAGGTATCTTGCTCAAGCGGCTGGGATAGTTAAGCATTATGACTTTGCTGTGTGAAAAAAAGTTAGACTCGTGGACTGCACACAGTTGCCGTTTCCTAACACACGTGTAAAGCAGTCTTTATAGGTCGATCCCGTGTGACAGACCATAAAAATTGCTTTAGGCAGAGTGAGGACGAGCAGTCACCATCACGTAGACCGCGAAATTGCAACCATTAGATGAATTGTAGTTCACTAAACATCATCTTTTGGCGACGTTTGCCTTACTGACGCTCAACATTTCATTGCAAATTACTTTCAGTTCCGTTTCTCTAGAGGCAATGGATGTCGTTGGATTGTTGCTGCTGGCTATTCTATGTTCTTCAACTGGTGAGCGTATAATAAACGATTATGTTTAACTAAAATTATTAATAAAAAATGCGTTTTATATCAACTTCAGTAAAGGAAGTTATGTTTTTCATTAGTTTATTTGTTGTTTGTTGGTTAGTCTGTCGGCAGGATTAGTCAAAAGAAATTGATAAATTTGTAAATAAAATTTTTCGAAGGTTTAGACTTGGAACAAGAAACAATTATTATTAGGCTTTGTAGCTCATTTGAGAGTGACGAGCATCGGGATCCGTATGCAGGAATTTTGTTTAATTTTGGTTAACAATGCGAAGAAGGGCATACTAATTTTCATGCTAATTCTCAGGAGATGGCGCCACTCACATACTAAGTAGTCTGATGCGACTAGTGTGACACCGACTATTAAGCGATAAATGTGTTAATGATGTTTATAACTTTGTTTGTGACCATTATTTGTTAGCAACATTTCGGGTAAACGGTTACAGGTGTTGTCGGGCAATGACTCTGGATCACGCCATTAAATTCGCCAGGTGGCAGCACCCTGCAGTGGGTTGCGGGGCAAGATTTGCTGTATCATTTGTTTTAATTCATTGGTAAATAATCTGCCTGATGCTGTTTGATGAAAGCGGCTGTCGAAGAAGCGGAATGTCTCGACAATACCATCACAGTATCGCCGGCTGCTGGAGAACGATTACTGCTGACCTCGCCGCGATATCAACACAACGCGTCGTCTTCGCCTCGTGCGACTTACCGACCACTCCGCGCCACACCACGCCCTTCCGTCCCCTCTACACCCTGCCAGGTGCTCGACAACTCTGAGTTTGGTGATGTTTCCGCTTCTCTTCCGACATCCGTAAAGGATCTCACAATGACCAGATGTAGTTCGTCAACAGCTGCTTCTTCCGCCACCCTTGACAGCAGCATTGTGACGCAACCAGACGTCACCTATGGCGCGGACGGCAGCAACTTACCGGAAAATCTCATCCGCAGATTGTCCGAGGAACCTGTAAATACAGCATCTTCGGTAGACTCGATGGAGGGAAACCGGAAGTCGTCCATTAAACCGGAAACAACTGAACCCTGCTGCCGCACGTCTGCGTTACCAACGCAAAGTCGCATAACGGACAATTTGAGCGACAATACTGTCGTGACATTTTCAACTTTAGCAATCACGACAGAGATTGTATCACATGCAACAACAACAGGAGAGTATGGGCGTGCGGAAACGTCAACGGACAGCGGAACACGTGCAGATGACTATGCTTCGGATAATAATAGGTCCTCGTGGACTACTGTTCTGTCGAAGTACAAAACCATTACTACAGCCAGGGAAACACTGAGCGTCGTAACTGACTTGTCACGCAATCGGACGTTTAACTTTGTGTTCGACGGAAACTGTATGGCCCTAAAGCGTCGTGGACCGGAAGCAGAAAAGCGGTTTCGGTCGGTGGTGGTCGACGCGTTGTCGAGCGGTCTGTCAGTCGGTGCTGAGCGCCTAGTTGCGGGAGAACTTCGCTGCGGATCGCTCAATCTCAGCGTGACGCTGCTAGACGCCGGCGACGACGATGTTCAGTGGGTGATGTCGACACTGGCCGCCACGACACTCCGCGTGTCTGTCGAGGACGTCGACGAGACCTTCGTTTTGCTTTGGGTAGAGTTGGACGCGCTGCCTCGCGTCGAGGGTGTTGCGACCCGGATGATATCTGGACACGTGGCTACAACGAACCATCCCGACCTCAGTCATACATCGGTCGCGCTTCTCGTGGTTTTTATCATCATCGGAGCGCTGGCAGTCCTCGCCGGGACCGTATCGGCAGCCGTTTATCTCTACTTCCGGCGGATGCACTGCCGCACGTTCGTCGTTAACCGACGCGCGTTGCGCTGGTCGTCGCGCGCCAGTGACACGGTCCAGGTCATCAGCGTCGACGACGAGGACGGCAGCAGTGGCGGCGGCGCCAGCTGGACAGCGACTGCAAATAACGCCGTCGAATGGTCTCCGCGAAATTCCGGTTCCGGTTTCGGTGACGGTCGACTTTCGGTCGGCTTCGCAAACTGGCCGCCGCATTATTGCCAAGCTCGATTCCGTCGCCTGATTGTGGCGCCGCCGCCGGCATTGACGTCACTTCCAGAGCTTCTCGACGACGAGGAAGCAACCGTCGACGTGACCTCTGACCATTCGTTCCATCCTCGACGTCAATCCACCATCATTAATCTGCTTCAACCTTCGCCAGTCGTCCACGAGCTCGACGTGGGATCAACGGATAACGGCGGCGCTGTTACGGATACAGACTGCCAATGCGGAATAACGAATAAGGACATTAGTTTAACTGGAGCTATTACATTCGACTGGGCCGCGCAAGATTTCCTCACCAGCAGCAACAAAGAAAAAGCAACTCCTTTCTGAGCGGCTAACGTGATTTGCTGCAAGGCATTAAACGCTGACAAAGCCGAAACTAATAGACACTATTAACAGCTGGCAGCTTTGAGTGCTAAATAATCTATAATGCAGTAACGCTACACCTGTAGAAACGATTGATAACACACTGAAAATAACTCGAGTCAGTGTGACAAACCATTAACACGAGCCAAATAATCTTTACGTTTTCACGGAGACGAAAACATGCCTGTACGTATCAACAGTGCAGCTGAGATTTTACGGCTTACATTAGGCCTATACGACAATACCGGGTGGCTCATAAACAACGTCCCAAACTTTGCAATGATGCTGGACTACTTAACAATAGAATTCAAACAAAAGGAAAGAAAATTTTAAAGAGCAATCATAGTTGAACAATATGAGAAATTATGACGTTATACGCTTTTGTTTTGACAGTGAAATACGTGAAAGAGTATTGGGCGGGGAAGTTGGAGCCACGGCGCCGCGCTGCGACGCCGGGGCCGGGTGAGTCTGTGAGTGACATGGGCGCGTGTGGCGTGGTAGGCGGGGCGGAGTCTGCTCGTGCAATGTAGAACTTTGTAGTAGTATTATT
>Ga0209149_1000334_pt1 | contig 19219 bp, 11 predicted proteins | sample WorMetTyACAVOLI2_FD_187423 | JGI IMG/M metagenome (GOLD analysis project Ga0209149, IMG submission 187423) | Marine gutless worms symbiont microbial communities from Max Planck institute for Marine Microbiology, Germany - Olavius algarvensis... ... | reverse complement strand
CCACCCCCACCCCCCAAAAAACTTTTTGGAATATTTTCACTTTGGTTAAGTCGTTTTGTGTTAAATTTTGCAAACTTGTTGGCAATTTATATCCACACACATCTACCAATTTTTTGTACATTTAATTTAATATTTCATCAAATGGTGTTAATTTTTCCAGGAGTACCCATCGTTTTCACCCTGTCCAGTTTTGAGTAGGCCTATTCACCCAGAAAATGAAAATGCAGCTTTTCAAATGACGTGATTTGTTTCGTCATCGCGTGTCTTAATGTCTAATAATAATTAACCAATTAATAACTGTCTGATTTTTAATATTAACGTTTTACTAGCATTGGTTTAAAGCTTGGTAGGACCTACCAGTGGGAAAATTATCTTACAACGACAAACTGCGCATGCAGACGCTTCGTAAGCAAGGACTCGGTGCGAAAGCCATCATTTCCAGTTACCCTGACAAAGGATGGAAGTTGAGCACTGTTGGCAGTCGAGTCGACCGCACTGGCTGAACCGTTCTGCGTAAACCAGGCACTGGGAGACTTGCCACAGCGTCTGCATGCGCAGTTTGTCGTTGTAAGACAGTTTTCCAGTTACTAAGTCTTACCAAGAGATAAAACAATGTTAATAAAATGTTAATACAGTAAAATGTAGTAAAAAATCAGACAGTTATCAATTGTTTAATTAGTACTAGACATTAAGACATGCGATGATGAAAAAATTACGTCATTTCTGAAAAGCTGCATTTTCATTTTATGGGTGAATAAGCCTACTCAAAACTTGAGAGGGTGAAGACGATGGGTACTCGTGGAAAAATTAACGCCATTTGATGAAATATTAAGATAAATCAACAAAAATTGGTAGATATGAGGATACAAATTGCCAACAAAGTTGCAAAATTTCACGCAAAAGACTTAATTGAACTGAAAATATTCCAAACAGTTTTAGGAGGTTACATTTTTTAAACACCCTGTACACTTTGCTCGTCGATAAGCTTTAGCGACAATGCTATGACAGTGACAGGTTAGATGTCACTGTTACGCCAGATCACGTAGTCAGTCTGACACCTACAGATGGCGCCAAAATCGCAACAAAACGCCACCTCGACGTCAGAACACGGGATATGAGGCCGTTCTGCAACAGTCGCCGAATGCCGTGATTATTATGCGTGTCCTGAATTTGTGATACGTGAAGCCGTGAAGGGAAATGTGTCAGACGTGGCCCGCCCATCACGAATGACTACGTCTGCTGGGTGTGGCGGTTTGCAGCAGAGTCGTAGAAATGCTGACAAATGAACGAGTAAACCAAGTCACATGCGTGATGGGCCAGTGTGATGACAGCAGCAGCAGCAGCAGCAATACATGTCAAGTCTCGCCGCTGCAGCCTTTAGATACAACTAGCTCTGCTGTCGCAAAGAGGCCGCGCGATGCTTCGTGTCTGTCAGTAGTTAGCTTCAACAGTACAAAACGTCGAGTAGTCTTTTATTATTAGTTACGTAGGCTACAGATTTGTCACCGCGTGCAGTTAAATCCGCTGTTCTGTTGTCTTTGGCGTAACGTCGAGGCTTGTTGTCATAAACATTTCGTCGTATACGCACGCAATCAACACCGCCGCTTATTATTATTATTATTATTATTAAGAATAAATGTCATAGCAACATTATAGTCGATAGACTTCAAGGTCGCTTACTACCAGCAATGTGTCATAACTTGCGAGACGATGGCCGTGGTCCACCGGCGACCCTGTTGACAACACCTGGCATGTTTCAGCGCTAACAGCAAGCACTAAAGTCAGATATAGGCTCAGAATCGCGATTTCTGCCTATCCCACCTGCATTCGACGCCCCCGTTGGGGGGGTCCCGTCGGAATATTGCTATGCCGTTTGGCATGGAAAAACTAGAATGTTGTGGCTACTCGATGGTGCAAAATTTTGATGATATGTTTATTCGTTTTGACACAACTCACGAACATGACAGACAGACAGACAGACACTACATGACGGCATAGGCCGCACTTATGCATAGCATCGCGCGGCAAAAAAACGTGTCGGTGTACACTACTATCAAAGACGGATCCAAGGGAAGGGGAGGGATTACGCCTCCAAACTCGTGACACAATTTTAGCCCAAACTTTCTACTGCGATTGCGTCATTGTCACTCGTGCAATATATTTGTTACGCGGTCTGTGGACCCTGCTGGGGGCCATTTGTCCCCCATATTCAATGATCTAGGCCTACACAATCCCGAAGTTGGCCCTCCCAACTCACTATCTGGATCTGCCCCTATCGACGATAAGCCACCCCTATTAAATACTAACGGATTTAAATAAGTTTCGCAATCTTCTAATTCAACCTACATTCACAATCTGTACACTACTTCGACGTACGCGGTTTGAGTGTCTGGTGAACGCGTGTGGTGTGGACCGGCAACGCGACCGTTCAGTGGTGACGTCGTCGTCTAATCGCACGCACTGACGCCGAAGGCGCGATTACTAACCTCTTTGAACAAGGATATGTCACTCAAGGTCATTCGAAATTACTCCATTGAGTAGGGCGTGTGTAAGTTCCTATTAGTATTCCATTGTAACTATGTATATATGATATCTATCTTCTACCATTTCTGAGATATTCAACGTCAAATAAAGTCGTGCCCTTGAAAGCTGGGTTAGGGGTCATTCAAGGTTATTGATAATCGCATTAGTTGATAGATCGCATAGAAGTTTTTAGTTGCGTTCCACAGCACACTATGGCCATATTTTGCATCGTTTCCGAGATCAAAGCGAGACAGTTTCATTGTCTGATGTTATGTTTGCATCGATGTTCATTTTGTTGGTTTGTCTGTTTGTGTAATGTGTGTTTTTTCATTTTCTTTATCTTTCTTTTTTGTTGATATGGATCTTTCTGATCTGAAATAAATAAATGAATGAACGAATGAACAAACCAACAAATAAATAAATAAATATTAAATTGGACTTTTTATAGCCCACCTGCATTTGACGATTCGACGTCCCCGTTAAGGGGATTCGACGAAATTTCGCCGTAATATTTTGTACCGAAAATACTAGAATTGTGAACTATCAGACGGTGAAAAAAATTGAGTATATGGCCTATGGTTACTCATTTCGACAGAATACATGAACGTGACAGACGGACAAGACATCGTGGCATACGATAGGCCGCACTATGCAGGATAGCTAGCGGACGTCACGCGGCATAAAGTCAGCTGCTGCTGCTGTCGCGAACCAGCCAGATTTATTTTACGGGGGCCTACGCTAGGCCACTGTGGGGCTCACAGGCCCTCACAGAAGCAATGCGAGGACTCGAACTGAGGTGGACACAGTAAGAGGTGAAGAGCGAGAGTCGAGGAGCTGCAGGCGCCCAGGAGGTGAGGTGTGGAGAGGGATTTGAATTGGCTTAATACCACTGTAATTGAATCTTTGTCTCGCGCTTTACATACTGATGTATGTATTACTATTAATGGTGTGCTTTGGTGCATTCTGATGCATTATTTTTAGGATTCGTATGTTTGAGGGATGGGAGATGGCATAACCAGCGTGGAAGAGTGTCCGGATCTGTATCAGTTTCAGAAACCCCAACAAGCAAACGTGGTTGGTCCCGTGGCGACGACATTGGGGACCATAGGCCTACTAGCCAACACATGGACCACTAGTAGTTTTTTTCCGCGCGATGCTATGCACACACGGCCTATGCCGTCATGCGGTGTCCGTCTGTCTGTCCGTCTGTTTGTCCGTCTGTCACGTTCGTACTTTCTGTCAAAATGATTAAACGTATCTTTTCACTGTTTGGTAGCCAAACCATTCTAGCTTTTCCGTACCAAGCGGCGTGGCAATATTCCGACGGAATCCCCCCCCCGTAACGGGGGCATCGAATGCAGGTGGAGTAGGCAAGGCATAAATCGCCATTCTGAGCCAATATCTGGCTCCATCGCGTGCTGTTAACGTTTGGAGCGGCAAGTGCAATACACTCAGCTGCGACGGACCATGGCCAGTTGATGACACTAGTCGCTGGTAAGCGGCGGAGTTTGTTGACGGCGGGAGACGACGATGAAGTGTGTGACAAGAAGCCTCAACGTTACGCCGAAAACAACAGAGCAGCATTTAATTGTACGCAGTAGTAAACCTGAAGCCGAAATAACCAATAATAGAAAATTGCGCTCGACGTATTGTACTGTTGAAACTAACTAGGCCTACTGGCAGACACAAAGCATCGCGCGGCCTCTCTGCAACAGCAGAGCTACTTGTATTGTCGCATATCAGCACATCAATGCTGTCCGTCCGTCCGTCTGTCACGCTCCGATATCGTACCGAAATAGCTTAACATGTCATCATACTTTCTCCAGACATTTCCGATGACCTTGAGTGACTTTTGAAGGTTAGCGATAGCTAAGTTTCTTGTTGAACTCTTTCCAAGAACACGTTGGCAGTACAAAGTACTTTAGTTAATGCTGCTTTAAATCTCTCTATTTTGTGGTCATGCGATTTGTGATTAAATTATTTAGATCAGTAAATAAAATGTTAAATATTATTTTCGGATGTATTTCAATTTTCCGTTGCCCAATGAATAGCTAGAAAAGAGAAAATACGATTTCAGAATAAATTTAAAAATAACAATAGTTTACAATACAATTCATTTACAATTTACAAGTTACAATTTAGTTTGTTATAGTATTCAATTGAATTTTTGAACATTAAATTTTGTCATTCCACAAATGAAAACAACACTCTGTTGCTCAGCCTCAGCGTAATAACCAGGAGCCGGTGATCCTGGCGTGGCGTAGGGGCTAAGCCGTGTCATACTTGGCAGCGGTTAATCCGGCTACGACGACCAGGCCATCAAAGCAGTCGGGAATACAGCTCAATAACGACATCCAACGAACGACGTGACGACGAATCTGTACTGAGCGGCACAGAAAGTGCCTCGAGTTTTGAAGTTATGCTGTACCGAACGTTCCGATTTAATTCAGACAACAAGAAAATAAGTTTTTATGCCTCCGCAGGAGTTGGGGCGAATATGCAAGTGCTGATTTAATGCCGTTGCATGTCGCGAACCAGCCACACCAGAGTCCAAATAGGCTGTGCGTCACCGAGCGGAATGACGTGTATGGTATAGTGTGTTCAGAGGAATCAGATCTCGTTACGTAATAGGCAGTTAGCCTCCATCAACACGGTATATATCTTTCTGTACATTAATTTACAACTGTACATCAACTTTCCCAAAACTCTCTCACACACATCTCCTCTCTTCTCTCACTCTCCTACAACTCCACATCCAACATGTCCGCGCATGTTCGTCGCGCCGCGCCGCGCCGCCAATCAGGCGTCGCTCACTATACGTCGCCTCGCAAACCCACTGTCAATCATCTTTCTAGGCCACGGCGACCTAGCACCGCCGTGGCTCCAACTGCAGGCTATGCACAGCGCATCACTACGTCTGTCCCGTTGTCCCACTAGCTGTTCCGATGTCCCGCGCAACTTCGGCATTTCTTTCGCTTCGCACGAATACTGAACGGATTTCGATGAAATTTGCGGGAGGTAATGACTACCACCTACAGATGAACTGATTACATTTTGAGCGAAATTGTAATGGCAGCATGCGACGACAGAAAATTCGAATCGACGTAAAACCGGTTGTGCCACGATGCAAATGCGCAGGGATCACATGAATGCCCGAGATGATTTGCAGCACAAAGGTATCATGTCCACAAAACCTGTTTACGAGAAAATCGCAAAGATACAAAGGTCGTATGTCCCGTTATGTGGACATTCGACATCTGTGCTTTTGACACCGGCATGTACTATGACTATTATCGACAAAAATCACGATCTTTTGCAAGCACTTCCGTCGAATTATATTCTACGTTACATGTCATAAAGAAGTAACGTAGGCCTGGGAATTGAGCGGCTGAACTTAAAACCTTCGTAGAAAAGTGGAATGGACATAACGCTTTTGCGCATCCACTCAAATTTGATGAACTGCTTCAATAGTCATTTTTCTTCGTTTCCATAACAAATTAAAATTTTACGTTTTGTCCAGAGATGGGAAAATGCTTGGGCTATCACCTTTTATCAAAATCTCAATTTCGTCAAAAAGTGGACATAACATCTTTGTGCTGTCAACAATCGTAACTGCAGTCTCTCGATAAAAATTTCGGTAATGTTGACTATTGAAACTCGTTTTAAATTGTTTCAAATTGTTGCTAATTTTGACTGACATTAATATTTCACAAGGTAGTGTAGCAATGCGTTGAGATCTGGTGTGGTGTGATCTTTGATGATGATCACTTTATCAGCAATTTACTGCCGAGTCTGCCAGTGAAAGAATCGGGAAAATCTGTAGTATGGCGTCTTCATTGACTTACGCTGTATAAACTATGCGTAGGTCTGATAGTATCGGAAATCGAAACTCTCGATTATAGTTATAGTTTAGGTCAGTTTTTAGTTGAGTTGTTTTCCGCTATGGATTGGGCTTTAAACGTCAAAAACAACGACATTCAATGTATACAACCCGGCGAATAAACTTAGTGCATCTTTTCTGCTGCGGACTCGAGTCGTGAGACAATTCTAGTCGCGACTTACAGACTTACAGACTTGCTGGCGACTGCAAGTGTATTTTGCGACTTGACTTAAGCCTTAGGTCTAATCATTTTAGACCTACTTGATACTTGGTCCTTGGGACTTGCAATTGACTACATACTGTCAGTCTATCGCTCTGAAACACTGACATTTCTGGCTGTTCGCAATACTGAGTGCTGTTTGCAAATCACAACAGCACATAAAACAACAGATAGGCCTAGCCGAAAATAACTCAAACTACGACAGATGTTTCGAGTAGTCGAACAGCCGGCTTTACTTAGGCCTACTTTCATGTTGATTATCTCCGCCAAGGACGTTATGTAACGGTGTTGTCTGTCTGTCTGTCATATGAGCAGGATTACTGAAAATGTAATCAGCCGATTTCGTTGAAACTTAGTACAGTATTATGGCTGGTCTGTCAATTGAAAGAACTGATTAACTTTGGTGGTGATCCGGTCCCGGATACGAATTCCGAATCACTTTTTCGAAATAGCGGATCTTAGGAGAGTTATTAGCATTTCTTGCACAGTCACCAGCTGATTTTTACGATCCTTGGCAAAATGACTGGTGGCTACAAGAGAATGAATCCACTACATTTTGTGAGCGATCCGACAGACATACGGATCCAAATAGATACGGAAATCGTATTCGAATCCCTGATCATTTTTGCTTGAGATTTGGGCCTTGGCGGAGGTTTGCGCTCTCTGAGCACAGTCCAGTTTAAAATAACATTGACCCGTGTGATTTGAGCCTTGCGTGACTCGAGTTGAGACTTGCATCTACAGTGTAACGACTCGATATTTGTTTGAGACTTGACAACAGTTACATGTACTCGCCTGCGTCTCTGACTATTCCCGCCGATTCACTGCTTTCTAATCCAGATGATCTAGAGTTAGGCCTACTGAGATTGGTTTAGACCACGCTAGATAAATCCGCTTAGGATTTTATGAAGCGAGAGGAGTTACAAAAGATGGCACACCAAAATATCTTAGCTGCGATCGACGTATTTAGCATGCTGCGTCGACTACTGTAGCACTGAAGTCACAAATTATCGGTCGTGACCACGCAGGAGTCAGCAATTCGTTTCGTTTCGGTTAAATATTGATCGCGACTAAATTCGTTCGTCGCTGGTCGTGGCTTATCGGCCTAATCGTCTGTCGGTCAAACGTCGTCGTCAGAGAAGCACGGTATACATATTTTAACAAATCACGGCGGTATTGAAGTAACGATCAACTTTAAAAATACTGACAAGTCACTTGTGCATCCTTGAAAAATCTGTTTCTGATAACAATACTAATAATAACAAAAATAACTGGTGCCAGGCACAACAAACCTAGCTAACACGACATTCGTCAGATGGCGTAACTAGCCCTTTGGGGCTTTTTTGGCCCAGTGATCTGGATTTTGACCAAATTCGACCCAAAATGCAATGACAATGATCCCAGCTGGAATCATTGTTATACTGAAAGTTTGCGACGATTTCCATAATATATAGTATTCATAATATTGCTAACAAACGAAGAAACTAAAAAAAACATAAGCTATACCGAAAATAACACAGAGCGAAGTAATAAGAGGAGCGGACAAGAAGATCTGCTGTCGCAGAGAGGCCGCGCGATACTTCGTCTCTGTCTGTAGTTCGCTTCAACAGTACAACAGTCTTTTATTATTAGTTATTTAGGCTTCAGATTTACAAATGCGTACAATTTAATTCTGTTCTATCTTCGGCCCATCCGTCGACTGATATGAACGAAGTCGAGTATTACTGTTGTAAACAACATTCACTGATCCTTGGCGCTTCGTCGAGTGACGGTCTGCGCCATAAACAGACGCCGCGGTTTTAGTGCTACTCGACGATGAAACAGTCATCGATCGCAAAGCCAGACATTGGTCAAAAATCGCGATTTTTGACCCAGTTGGGGGGTCCCCTCGAAATATTGCCACAACGTTTGGTATGGAAAACCTAAAATGGTGTGTCTACCCGACAGTGAAAACATTTAGGAGATATGTGTACTTGTTTCGACAGAATACACGAACGTGACAGACACCCGGGCGGACAGGTGGACACCGCACGACGGCATAGGACGCGCATATACATAGCATCGCGCGGCAAAAATATTATTAGTCACTACAAAAGATGTCGTCACTGAAACAGCACAAAACATTCGCTGTTTCCAGTAGGCCTAACTGTACATTATTGGCGATCGTTTTACCGCGCACGCAGTCGTCGGTGACAGCTAACGATAACATTACGTCGACTGACGTTATTGTTTGTCTGCACGAACGCATTAGGCAGAGGTCTGCGGATTGCGGACTCCGATCCGCACGTCCGCAGCGATTTGAAGACAGAAACTTGCGGACGCGGATTGACTGAGAATTCAACGTTTCCACACGAAGGCAGAGGAGTTGCTCGGACAGCGAAAATAAAAAAGAAGGAAGAAGTGGATTCATATAGTGCCATTTTGTGAGCATCTGCAATGCGCTCAGGTGTATTCACACAGGTTTACCTGCAAATAAGAACCATACCTGCCTCTACCTCGTAAGCGTTCACCAGATGTCGCCGCCACTGATTGCGGTAGCCGACATCTAATTGCAGCATTTATCGACCCAGAACCAATGAAAGACTGAGCTGGCCTGGTTGGGTTGGTTGACTGACCTATAGCGGACTGTTTACCCATATGTGGTCACCCGTCAGCTGCAGATCGACCGCAGGACTATGACAGTACGCCGGTCAAAGACCAACGTTCTACCACGCAACCTACCAAGTTGGTACACTGGCCGTTGATTGGTGGACTGTTAAATTTGGTACAGCGGTCGAGGAAGGGACTAAATAAATAAAGCATTGTATACGTCTCGGCATAGGCTTCTGTGGAGCAGTGACAACGTCTACAACACTCGGTACTAGGCACAGCCAACCTCGCCCCGCTCCCATTACAGAGTGCTGCTACCTGGCGAATTTAATGGCATGATCCAAGAGTCATTGCCCGTCTACTGTTAAAGCTTCACGACGATAGTTATTACGGTTTTCCCGTAATGTTAAATGTTGCCACAAGCAAACATGGTTAACCCTTTAAAGGGTACATTAAAACCGCAGATCAACGGACACTATACAGTAATACGGTGATCGGTACACTGGCCGTCGATGGGTGGGCTGTTAAAAAATGATAAAACGAGGAAGGGCCTGGGCGGGCTGCGGCCCTACCCAGTCTTCTCCTCGCTGTACCAAATGTAACAGCCGACCGATCAACAACGGCCAGTGTACCAAATTCGTATTATTCGATGAGGCACTATAATTGCCTTTGCGCTATAAAGAGTTAAAGTCACAAACACCGTAACGGACATCATTATGCATCGCTTAATTGACTATTACGGGTCATCGCCCCTCTGCAGACTAACAAGGCGGATCTTTTGACAAAGAGCACCACCTATGTAGATCGTTCCTGCACGCACCTATTAGTTGAATTGTAGACTGAAAGCGGACCGAATTTTAAAGATCCCATCCATCTGAAGCCGTCGCTTTACAGCTAATCTTGGCGACGTCCACGTCCACGGCGTATTCGCGACGGCACGAGTGTTAATATTTCAATACATATGATCGATAATGTCTGTTCCGTTTCCCGATCTTTGCAATAAAATAGGGCGCCCTGTGGTTATTGAGAGGTCAAAAGTCAACTTAACAAACATATTAGACAGATTCTGCGTTTGTGCCGTAAATTTGTTTCGTCGGCGTATTCAAAATGGTGCTAACATGCATGTATCGATCGATCTGTGCAGCACATCCATTAGTGCAGTTGTTAGTCTCGTTTGTCGCTGCTCATTCCCACACACGCAGCGCACCTGCATCGCCGAAAGAATGGCGTATTGAGTGCATCTTGCTATGTAGTGACAACCGCGTCTCTCGCGATCGTTACACAGCTCCACACGGAAATATTCGTTTCTAACTCTTTCTTTCCTTCCTACACACTCACTCTTTCCTCCAGTAACGACTCAACTTCAATAGACTGAAGACTCCAGGCCGTTAGAAGGGTTTGGTCACGCAATCGAAGGCGTGCAGTGCAGTGAACAAAAAAAACAAAAGCAAGTACCGGAGTGCATACAAACCAAACATTAAAGCAACAAAAAACAACTGAAAAATAGCTCCTCACGGTAGGGACGCGACTCCCTGCACCGATTGTCGGTGGAGTACCAGGACAGCTGACCGACAAACGTCAGCGGCTAATTTCCTCGACCAAAGCCGTTGATTTTAGTCGGGTTGTCAGTTGCTGTGTCTGCCAGGATTACTCAAAATATGCACAAACATCAGCAGATGAGATAGGCGAACGTTACGCGGATATTTCAATTGCCACCTGAACCACGCCGTGGTTGTGAAACTTTACTACATCTATACTCAATTTTCCCGTAACGTTCTCCTATCTCATCGGGGCATCGTGATTTTTTCGGCGCATCGTGACATTTTTGATTATTGCGCTTTAAATACTCTTAATTACTTACTTACTGATGAATTTCTTGTTGATAAATATCTATGGCAGTTCTACGAAAAACTTATGCGAACTAAATTTTTTATGAGAAGGCCTAGAGTGCTATAAATATACTCAAATGAAAGCTTACGATAACCGCTGAACTGAAAAGTAGCGACAAGTTTTGGTACAGAAAATTTGCTTTGTTGTGTTGTTTTCGTGGGCGTGATACCGGAAGCACATGCATACGGTAAAATGTTGTTGGGCGTAGGCAAGTTGCCAAGTTACCGTTCGGTTCATGAACGAAAAAAATTAGTCGAGTCACTGAAGATGGTTCAAGGTCATTTGAAATTACACCGATGAGTAGGGCGTGTGTATTACGCCTTGTAAGCTCTTACATGTTATCCATTGTAGGCCTAAACATGTGTCTATCTTGTATCCCATTACTGACACATTCAACGTGACCTTTAAATCTGGATCAGAGTCATTCAAGATCATTGAAATAGCACCATTTGATAGATCGCATACGAGTTACTATTCGTCTTCCATTGTAACAATGGTCGTATCTTGTATCGTTTCCGAAATAAAGCAGATATTGGTCGAAAACGCCAATTTTTCATACCGCCTTCCATTTAACTTTCACGATTACCTAGAACCCCGTTTAAATTTCTTTCCCAAATATTAACACAAAATGGTGGCATGGTGCAAAAATATTGCCGAAATGTTTAACCCTCTGTGTAAGGTGCACCAACGTCAAGACTACAGACAGAAGACAGGCGGATTTGCGACGACATAAGCCGAACGTAACGTACGTTCGACACATTCAACGCAACGTACATTCGCCTAAAAATAATTTTAAAAAACGTAGACAACAGTATCGGCAAATGTAATGAATAAGTGAATTTTCATAAAATTTTCGGACAGAATAAGCTTAACAATTGATTAGCTCTAGATTGTTCTTGATCAATAATCTTTTTTTCATTTTGTTTATTTAACATTGTAAAATAAGCATTACCGCAAAAAGTTAATAGCACTATGTTGGATATAGCCTAACACTTGAATTATATTTTCGTAATTCTAGCGTCTTAATACTCGATAAACGTAAATGAGATATTAACGAACTGTACCATCACTGCCAGCACAGCACCCAGTGATGACGTAATTGTGGCAAGAGAATGAGAGAGAGAGTGGGCTGCGCATTGTGCTCGTGCTAGAGCCAGATGCCGAAGAAAGAAATGCTATAGAGCTAGAGTATATGCCACTGCATCTATGGTTTCGTTCGCCGGATTTAAATACAATTTATTGGACACAGTTGATGTGGAATATTGCAACAGAAGAGAAGATGTACCAAACATGCACAGCTGATTAGAAATAATTACAAGAAGTAACCAGTAGACTGGATAGCCGAACGTTACGTCCCGTCAAGTATGGGGCCTTTACACTGTAGACTTTAGTAATAATAACGAAATGTACCATTAACTGTTAATTAGTGGTCTCGCAGTAACATTGGTTACTTTGGTCACTTTAATCCTTTTCTGATTGATTGATTGATCGATTGACAAAGAAGCCAGAAATTTAGCTGTCGCTGACAGCTAGGTCGCGTCAGCATCAGGTCGAATGCGATTATAGAAATAATTGCTCACATGACGTTCGACTGTTGTAATTGACTAGTACATTATATATGCAATATTTTTGAAATGGAAAACAATGAAACCGTTTATAGTACCTGTAATGACTTTGAAAAGTCACTGAAGATCATCGGCAATGGCACTATTCGATAGATCGCATACGAGTTTCCATTTATCTCTCCATCTCCATTTATTTCGTTCAGGAAACGATAACAATACAATAAACTGACAAAAGAACATGGGTGGGTTTAATACGCACAATTCTAGCGGAGAACTTTTTTCTAGCTTAGCAGAAACCTATTAAACCCACTTCTAACAGTTACGAAAAAATTCCTACCGTAGCCATGGTAGCAGAAAATTACTTTGCTAGATATTTGCTAGCTATTTTGGCCACGCCCACTTATGGCGGAGGTGAGCGAAAAGTTTTTTTTATAATTTTTTTTTGTATTTAAATATTTCAACAGTGTTTAGTACTGACCATTTGAATAGCATGTTGAATAAAAAAACAATGAATTATTTTAACACTGTTGTCAATAAACATTTCGGTCACGCGACGTTCTACGCAGCAGACGTAGAAAATGGTTTAATAGGTCAGTAAGGTAGGAAAATAATTCTACGCTAGGAAAAAATTCTACCGTTCGTACTGAACAGTGAACCCGCTGCTGGACAACAAGGCATATGGCATGCACTAACAGTTGCCCATTGTAATCAAACAGTAATAAAGCAATACAAACTACACAGTACATAACATTACTACATACTACACAAAAGAAAAATTAACAATGCACATTAATACGTGAGAAAATCTGTGAAATCAACACGTTTTACGGTGCGCTTGAACTTTGCAAAGGAACTAAAATCAACAGTGTGGGAAAGAGAATTCCAACAGTTTATTACTCGTTCACTAAAGAAATTGGCACGAACGCACTTTATGGTTTTGCACTTGAAGAGCTTAAATTTATGTTCACAAGTGTACTGGCAGGGGCTAGAAACAAACAAGTCATCAAGATTAACATAATATTTCATTACAATAGACCATACCTTGTATCTTTTCTGAGATAAAGCGACATATTGGTCGAAAATAGCGATTTCAGGCGAACGCTACGTTCGCCTGCATCGGCCGTCCGTTGTTTTTGTCGTCGGTCTGTGACGTTCCTGCGCCCTACCCAGGGAGTTGGACTTTTCGGCAATATTTTTGCACCACCTAATAGCTCATGGACTTGGGCAGTTTGTATTAAATATATTAAGATTATATTGAGAAACATTCCAAGGGATTTTAGGTGGTTGTGCAAGTTAAAGCGGTGTGAAAAATTGACGTTTTTCGACCAATATATCGCCGTATTTCAACAAGAACTTAGCTATCGCAAACAGATCGCGCGTCAGCTGTGCATGCAATACGTTTAGGGCATCTATTAACCTGATTACCCCGTGATCTTAAAATCTAGGTTAAGGGTCACTCAAGGTCACTGGAAACGGGAACCATTGAATAGATATTACACGACTTACTAGTAGTCGAGTTATTTGACGTCTAATATTATCGTGACCTATTAATGTGGGTTAGAGGTCACTCAAAGCCATTGAAAATGGTACCATTTGAAAGGTTGGATACGGTTTCCTATTCACCTTTCATAGTAACTATGGCCGTATCTTTAGCCATTTAGGAGATATTCACCGTTAAAAAATGGCCTAATCTTGAAATCTGGGTTTGGGGTCGTTCAAGGTCATTGAAAATGGCGCCGTTCGATATACCATGTATGACTTTCTATTAGTCCGCCGTTGTAACTATAGCTCTATCTTGTACCATTTGCGAGTTATTTGACGTTGAATAATATCGTGACCTTGAAATCGTGCTTACAGGTCACCCAAGGTCACTGAAACTGGTGCCATTAGAAAGCTTGGGTACAGTTTCCTGTTGGCCTTCTATAGTAGCTATGGCCGTATCTGTAGCCGTTTGCGGGATATTTAGCGTCAAAGAGTGGTGTGACCTAGAAAACAGGGTTAGAGTTCCTATTCGCTTTCCGTAGTAACTATGGCGCTATCTTGTATCATCTGCAAGATATAGCGACTTATTGGTAGAAAATTAGGAACTTTTTACACCCCACCTGTATTTATCGCCCCCGCAGTGGGCCCCGTCGTACCTCGCCGATTACTGCGTGCCGGTCTCCACGGTTCCTGGTCGCCAGCGTCTGCGATCCGCCAGTCGCCGTCAACTCATCGTTCCTCGCGTCCGTCGCAGCACTTTCAGCGCTCGTGCTTTCGCCATTGCGGGCCCAACAGTTTGGAATTCTCTGCCTGACAGTTTGCGTGACTTGAAAACGCATCTGTTTGAGTGACACTGCGTCTCGTTTAGCGCATTAGCGGTGTTTTCGCGTAATGCGCTATACAAATCGACATTTTACTTACTTACTTACTTTACTTACTTACCCCGTCGGAATTTCGTAAAGATGTTTGATGCCGATAAAACCAGAATGATTGGGCTACCGTACAGTGAAAAAAATTATGACATTATGTTAAACCGTTTTCATCTAATACCGGAACGTCACGGACAGACAGACGGACTATATCAATATCGCGCGTCAGTGTGATGACTTGCGATAAAAACTATGTGAAATACGGCCATAGTTACAATCATAGACGAATAGGAACTCGCGTGCGATCTCTCGAATGGTGCCATTTTCAATGACCTTGGACGACCTTGAGTGACTTGCAACATTTTTAGTTCATAATCAACCGTTGGCGGTGCTGCCTAGGCACGCCCAGTAAACCAATTGCCGTATTTGTCAAAGTACCGTAAATACTCTAACGTTATCTGAGGTGTGTTCTGTTAGCAAGCAGCTTGCAAGCGACTTGCATTTTGCAAGCCGCTTGCAAGCACATCATTCCGCAGACAACTGCTTGGCAAGCTGCTTGTACAATGATGGCGTGGTTCAAGCAGTAACGTTGCTGACGAGTTTATGTTTTAACCCTTTAATGTGCACAGGAAATTATAGTGCCACATCGAATATTATTAAGTTGGTACACTGGCCGTTGATGGGTGGGCTGTTACATTTGGTACAGCGAAGAGGGGCCTGAGCGGGACCGCAGCCTGCCCAGGCCCATCCTTGTACCAATCACCGTATTGCTGCACAATGGTCCGTTGCTCTGCGGTTTTAATGTGCCCATTAAAAGATTAATACCACATGCACATAACAACCTCCTGGGAACTGTTGCGAATGAGAACATTTTCATCATGTCTTCTTCACAACCGAGTCAAATGGCTAGGCAACAATAAGGTGCAAAAATAATGCAGAAAAATTCAGTCTTCTGAGTAGCATGTACCATTTTACAGACGACAGACGGAATTGCGATACCAATAGCTGAACGTAACGTAACGTTCAGCTAAAATACTGACTAAAACAAGCGTGACGCGTTCATGGACGTCACGGGTAAGCCCCCACCGCTAGCATAAACTTCACAGGAGGTGATTTTCACGGGGAAAAACGGCTGTGACACCCGTCCGCTCTGGGGCCGCTGCGCGGCTGACGCCACAGAGAGACAAACTAACAGACAAACAGATGAACATCGCCGTTGCGGAACCCCCCCCCCCGCTTTAGCGGCGGGGCTTAACATACATCTGTGACGCATTAAGTAAGTAGGAGGCCGTCTTGTTTTGTTTGCTTTGTGGAAATACGTCACCTTAATCTGTTCTTTTATGATGATGATTATGATGATGAAATACCGTGTCATGTGGTCAACTCATTTGTACCTTTTCAATAATTTATCTCTTTGTTTCCAGCAGTTCACTCGGCAGCTAAAACTTGTATGACTTTCATTATGTTGCTTGCTAAAAATCTACAACGAAGCGTTTGAATTTGTTGAAAGCAAACTCTTCCCAGACTCCCGAAGGGTCTGTACTGTGTATGGCAGTGCTCGTCTGAGCCGTTAGTGAGACGAAACATTGTGTTGTCGGTCTCTCACAAACATAAGGTGAGTGAGTGAGTGAGTGTGAACGTCACATCAGCGCGGATAAGACTATTCACAGTCACAGCAGTCCGCATTACTCATCGATGGCCTACTCCGTCCACCCGCGCGCGGTTTGTAAGCTATGATGTACGTCAAAGGTCAAGGTCACGACGTTTCACAAATTTCAGAGAAGTGACATATACATACTGATAAACGGACGGAAGTAATCTTAAAACTGTAGGGAGGACCGCATACGTTTCTTACCAATCTTTAAACTTAGCTTCTTATTTAGTTAACCCTTTAAAGGGCAGAGGCAGGCAATGATATTGCCACATCAAATAATATGAAGTTGGTACACTGGCCGTTGATGGGTGGGCTGTTACATTTGGTACAGCGAGGAGGGGCCTGGGCGGGCTGGGGCCCCGCCCAGGCCCCTCCTCGCTGTACCAAATGTAACAGCCCACCCATCAACGGCCAATGTACTAACTTCATATTATTTGATGTGGCAATATAATTGCCTCTGCCCTTTAAAGGGTTAAGTCTCTGTTGCTAATAGACAGCTAAAATGTTACTGATTACCGATGTCTAATATCGATACTAGCAACTCAGCCTTCAGCTGTAAATGTTTGAACAAAATTATAGTTTGCTGCGTGTCGAGGGTGAAAGATAACGCGCGGGTCTTACTTGTCTGTGATATAATACATCGTGTTGTATCACATACATGTATATCAATATATCAACTTCAACATAGATAAAATATCACTCCATTGTATACACACTGTCCGATTTCCTGTGTTGTCTTTTTATAATTGTAAGACGTCATTTTTCATTCTACGATACCATACGTTAGCAAGCGCCGTTTACAAGGTGAAGGGGACAGCCCAGAACATCCTGATTAAGTTTATTTTTCCTGGAAAAATAAAAAAATAAATATAATTAAATAACATTTCTTCATCAAAGCACGACACACTGGGTCTCCTGCTCGCCTTGTCCTTGTCACACGTGACATAACGTCGTAACAAAAAAGAAGTAAAAATTACGTCTGAAAATAAATCAGTGACTGATATTCCATATTTTTGTCTAATATCGATATTAGCAATTCAGCGTTTAGCTGTAAATGTTCAAACAAAATTATAGTTTGCTACGTGTCGAGGATGAAACAGATAAAGCGCGGGTCTTACCTGGCTGTGATGTTGACGGTGAGCAGAGCGGTGAATGAGCCTGCTCGGCCGACACTGGCTGTGTGGAACGACGTTATCGATTGCCGGAGCCGCAGATGGGTGAGCGCTCCCAAAGACAGAGTAACTTACCGAAGGACGGACGAACGGATGTCCGCCAACAGCAACAATACCGATGACAGTGAGACGTCATGGCAGTTAGTTACCTCTGTCAAGGCGGAGGTTCTGTGATCGGTGCTGTCTGTCTGTCTGTCTGTCTGTCCGTCTGTCATTCTCTCTGTGTGCAAAATTACTGCAAAAATAATGAGCCGATTTCATTGAAACTTGATGTTATGACTGGGCCCAGTAATCGGAAGAACTGATTAACTTTTGGTGATGATCTGGTTCCGGTCCGTGATACGGATTCCGGATCACTTATCCATTTTCCTTACCGTTGCGGAATAGGCGACTTTAGGAGATTTATTAGCACTGCAGTCACCGGCTGATTTTCACCACACTCGGTGAAATGACTGACGCCGATAGGATAATGAATCCACAACATTTTGGGAGCGATCCGGCCGATATCCGGATCCGACTCCGAATTAATCCGGAAATCCGGATTCGAATCCAGGATCACTTTCGGTTGAGGTTGGACGCCTTGGCGGAGGTTTGCACTTTCTGAGCAGAGTCTAGTTTTTCGCATTAAATTTGGCTATAGGCCTACATTCGTATCAAACTACTACTCGTAACGCGTTTCATATACCGTCAGTCCGTAGGCTTACTGATATCAGGAAGTGATCTGCTGTAGGCCTATTCATTGGACCTAAAATTTAGAATCCGTTGACCAAAATATATGTACAGTTCACTTTCAGTTTGCAGTTTTATTAAGTTATTAAATTATTAACTATTAAAATGCTAAAAAATTATTAAATGGCAGTTACTCGAATAACAAACTGAGAGTTTCGTACTCAGCAGGACAATCATACAAACACCCGCCAAAGTACTCGCAACTGTGGTGGACCACACTACAAGACATTTCTATACTGGCGTCACCACTTTTTATCGCGCACTGACGCCGCGCGATATTGATATAGCAATTCTGTCCGTTTGTCCGTCTGTGACGTTCCGGTATCAGATAAAAACGGCTTAACATATCGTCACAGTTTTTTTTACCATACGGTAGCCCAATCATTTTAGTTTTACCATCATCAAACATTTTCAGAAAATTCCGACGGGGTCACCTCCTGCGGAAGCGCTAAATACACGTGGGTATAAAAATTTCGCGATTTTCGACCAATAAGTCGCTATATCTCGCAAACGATACAAGATAAGTAAGTAAGTAAGTAAGTCGGCAGATTTATAAGCAGCGGCAAAGTCTCGAAACGACTCAGTGTCGCTGGACGGATGAGAAGAGATGCGTCTTCAGTGCCCGCTTGAAGGTGTTCTGCGACAG
>Ga0209149_1000333_pt1 | contig 19292 bp, 19 predicted proteins | sample WorMetTyACAVOLI2_FD_187423 | JGI IMG/M metagenome (GOLD analysis project Ga0209149, IMG submission 187423) | Marine gutless worms symbiont microbial communities from Max Planck institute for Marine Microbiology, Germany - Olavius algarvensis... ... | reverse complement strand
GTAAACAACATAAGGCCCACGTTACAAGACAATGGTATTTACATAAACTTAGAGCGAACCTGGATAGGGGTGCACCGAGGACTGGAATGGTAGCTCACTGAATCACATGACATGTGGCCTTTGACACACTCACGTGAGATGTACTGGCTGATAAGGTACAGGTGCACTAAGGAGTCTAAGGGTCGGAAAGTGCTGGCATACAAGTAGGTCACGAAAGCAGACTTTGACCTGATAGATCACGTGTTTAGTGGTAAACAACATACCCTGGGACTGTACTAACTGGACGGGTTCGGAGCCGCATTTCTCCTCTACTAATAGGAACTCGTATGCGATCTATCGAATGGTGTCATTTCTAATCACCTTGAGTAACTCCTTAAGATATCGACATTCTTTGACGTTAAATGACTCAAAAATTGTGTAACATAGAGCTATATACGTACAACGGCAGACAGCTAAAAAGTCGTACCGGTATATAATCTATTGGACAGTGCCATTTATAGCTGAACGTTAGGCCTACCACAATTTCAGCGATGTAAATATTCAATTGTTCATGCATTCGCCGAGGTGATCGCATGCAAATCAGTTAAATAACGGTACAGTATGTGAAGACATTGATTTTTATGCCTCCGCAATGCAAGACTGGTAATAACTCTGTGACCTTGAAATATGGGTTAGGGGTCAATGAGGCTCGTTGGAAACGGCACAACTCGATAGATCATATACGACTTATTACGAGTTACTTGACGTTGAATAATATCATGACCTTGAAATTTGGGTATAAGGTCACTCAAGATCATTCGAACTGGTACCATTCGAAAGCTGGAGACTTGAGTAGACTGGCCGGCGGAGGCGTTGTTCTTTTTGGTTGTTTGTTCGTTCCTTTGTTAACAAATTGTAATCACGATATTGTGAAAACGAATGAACCTCAAATTGACTTCGCTTCACAAGGTAGGGTGAGAACAGCCATCAGGAGAGATGGCCAATTCTGTCACAGTTTTGTTGCAAATTTACTTTAGTGCCTGTGTGCCAAAAATTATCAAAATGTAATGCAGTTTCACAAAGTTATTGCAAAAATAAAAGGGTGCAAGTTTTTTGGCCTCACAGTGTACACCGCATAGACAGCAAATAATAGCAAAATACTGACATTTATTTGTATAAATAAACGGATCGACTATAGTACAACGTTAATAAATATTAAGTTAGTAAAACCGCGTACAGTGCTGAAATGAGCAATAAGACATTCGTGGATTACGACGTTGAAATTTTGCAAAAATTAAAACCGTCGACATCAATACCACGAGCAACGGCCATGTGTGTGAAGCCACCTGTAGTGTGGCCCACCCAACCAAACTTTTGTCTTTTAACACGAAGGTCTTGTGGACGCTGGCCGACGTGCTGCTCATTTTGGGAATAGCGGACTGTCAACACTCAGCAGATTCGACATTCGTACGATCCACAAATCTCTGCACCAAGACCACCAACATCTATTCGTGCACATGTCGTTTAACTGTACGCAACACGAGGGCTAGCCGTGACGTTCAGATGATGATGCAGACTTTCGAGTTGTTTCCACGATCGTCGCTGTTTTCCGACGGCGCCGCGACATCCTCTGAACTGGCGTGTTGTGGCTGTTGTGACTCTGGCAGCTTGAACCTCACCTTCTTGCTGCCGCGATAGTCTTCGTCGATGTCGTCGTCGGCGGATGCGGAGTCGATCGGTGCAGTCGGAATCGGGTCTGACCGTCGTATGGCGCGGATCGTCGACAGGATCTCTGGGACACTGCGGACCTCGGGCGGCGGCAGCGAGCAGCGCAGCTGGTAGACGTGCAGCTCAACGACGTCGATGCCCTCGACGCCCGTCAGCAGGACAGCCAGTCGGGTCTGTGACGTCACCCTTACGTCAAGGGGTCTGACGTCACGGCCGGCTGCAGCCGAGCAGGTGTCCTGCAGCACGGCGGCGATGTACTTTCCAGACTTGTCGAACATTTGAACGCGGTGGTTGTCGCGGTCTGCCACGAACACGTTGCCAAACTTGTCCGTGCACACACCGGCCGGATGTAGAAATCTTCCCGCGTCACGACCGACGCCACCGATCTTCAACCGGAAGTCGCCTCCGAGAGAAAACATCTGCTCACATGTCATCGATATTGCCCCAGTAACAACCTATTACATGAATGCTCATTAACATAATTTATACGCAGGGACATATTAAATTAAATTACAGTTTCCACATTTTTGGATGATGAAACATACATGTACACACAATTTGTCTCTACTGTCATTTGGGGGGCCTAATTACCGCGCGACGCGTATGCATAGCGCGGACTATGCCGTGGCAAGATGTCTGTCTATCCGTCTGTCCGTCACACGCCGGTAGGCCCTATTGTGTGTAAACAGTTATACATATCCTCAAAGTTTTTTCACCGTCGGGTAGCCCCACCATTCTAGTTTCTCCATACTAAACGGGATGGCAATATTCCGACTGGGACCCCTAACGGGGGCGTCGAATGCAAGGGTGTATGAAAAAATCCCACGATTTTCGACCAATATCGGGCTTTATCTCGGAACTGTTGCAAGATAGAGCCAGAGATTACTATGGAAGGCGAATAGGAAACCGCACCCAAGCTTTCGAATGGTACCAGTTTGAATGACCTTCAATGACCTCTAATCCAGATTTCAAGGTCACGATATTTTTCAACGTCACGGGTATCAGATAGAGCTATATATACAATGGCGGACCAATAGAAACTCGTATATGGCCTATCTAACGGCGCCATTTCAAATGACCGTAAACGACCCCTAACCCAGTTTCAAGGTCACGCCATTTTTGACGATGAATACCTCAGAAACGGTACGAGATACAGAGTTTCAATGAAATACTAATAGAGACTTACACACGCCCTACTCAACAGTGTTATTTCGAACGACCTTGAGTGAACTTTGGTGAATTAGCAAAATATTCAATGACACGAAGCGTCGCGCGGTCTCTCTGTGACAGCTGAGCTTCTTGTTTTCTTTTTTATCTTGACAATATAATTGTACCTGTTTAACTGAGTCATAATGTTTAAACCGACATTAGTTATCTATATTTCCATCTTACATCCATCCATTCATCCATCCATCCAGCATTTATTAATCTGCCGAGTCCTACTGCTGCTTCGTAACGCTTAAGATCTCAGAAATCGTGCATCGTGGCTTAGGTGGGTGTGGGTTGAGTACTTTAGGCCACCATTAGCTGCCCATTTCAACCCAACTCCTTAACCACCATGCTGTAATTTTGACACAATTCATCAATGTACAGTGGCCTATGCGTTCTACACCAACGGCTATGCCATTATTCTCTTTGCGTAGGCTACTAGTGGCCGAGGTGAGGCGGTCGCGCTAATGCTTGTACTTATGCAAATAAAAAGAGTAAAACTAAAATATGTATACAATAAATGTACTAGTAAGCAGTAAGCATTATCCATGCCTTAACGCAATGGTTGCCGAAGTCTGACACGAGAATGTCGTTGTTGGGAGTAATCGCTAGATGGCGCGGTGACTTAAACTGTCGATTGCGGCTGCCACGTCGACCAAACCGAGTTACTAGCTGGAAGTCGACGTCGAAGACGTAGACGCAGTGATTGGCGGCGTCCGACACCACTACGTGGCCCTTCTCGGTCGTAGCGATGCCGTAAGGCCACGGCGAAAGTTCGCGTTTGGACGCCGGTTTGACGTCACACTCGTTAACCACCCGACCTGCCAGCGACTCCACGACAGCCACGCGCCGCGTAGACGCACGGGCTCCGTTACTACTTCCGGTTTTGTTATCATCGTGCATCGCGATCGCGATGTATCCTTCCGCCGTAACGGCGACACAAGCCAACCTGAAACGCAGACATCTAGCAATACACTCAAAGAATGCATTGCGTCTACGCTGATTCATCTCATCTTAAAGGTCGTTTCAAGATCAGAGAATGAGCTACGTCTGTAGCACGTTCTTGTAAAATACGGTGTTGACTTGATTAATAAACTCCGCGGACCATCGTATCCTTCACTTTCTGCCCCAAACGCACAATATTCAGAGATACTATTTAAAACTAACAGTTGACGTGTTTGCAGTATTATTTTATGGAGCGAACAGACTGATAAAACCATAAGTATAAACGCTATCGACGCCAAAAAAATCTGCAGTTGTCTTGATGAAAAATATACAAAAGATTAACAAAATTTGGAAGAGTATTTAGCGAATGTGGCGAGGCAACACGTAGTTTAACTTTAGGCCTATACACTGTGTTCAGAAAAACCAACAACTTTTGTTTTCTTGCATAACTTAGAAGTATTAACCGATAAAAGTGAAAACTTCAGAGAACATAACTGTCGGAATGTTGCATCTAAAATATGAAAATAATTTGTCTCTTCGTTAAATATTCTTTGTTAGCAGCCATCACCACATTAGTAAAACTGTCGTTACAGCAATAATATTATTAGCATTTTAGACCAATATTTATCAAATGCTCGTGAATATATTAAAAGTATGAAGCAAACTGCTTTTTGAAGATCATGACAGAGAATAGAGTTTTAATGGGTTAAAAGCATTTAACAGAGAAAGTGGCAGTAGTGGCATCGTTGACTCGTGTTCGGGTTGTGGTCGACCACACAATGCCCACCCCACTGCAAAGTTCAACAAATTTAAAGTGCTCGCACTATTTTGACCAGTGTCTTCACCCCATCAAGACTTCATCTTCAGTCAAAAACATCTTCAGCAAGCGTTTTTTTCTGCATGATTTTTTTCACTCACATCCATTTAATGAGATGTTTATTATCAGTAGTAAATCTCATTACTGTAACGACACTTTTACTGACTTCCGGTTTACATCGCTCCTAGCAACGAACATTTAAGAAGAATACAAATTATTTTTCTGCTGTTAGAATCAGCATTTCATTAGCTATTTTGTCTGAAGTTTTCATTCAAATTGATTACTTTTCTAAGAGTTATACAAGAAAAAGTGGGTGTTTTTTTTCTGGCCACAGTGTAGGAAACCCTGATTAGGTATTTGTTGCAAATAGGTCACTGCTGAAAATCAAAATAATATGCCAAATGATCCGGCTCTACTGTGAAAAAACACGTTTTCCCCCAAGAAGTTGCTGTACGCAGGTATGCAAAAATCGCGATTTTCGACCAATAAGTTGCGTTATTTCGGAGACGTTAAAAGACAGTACGGTTAGGGTTAGCCGATCTACCGCTATTACTGACGTTATCGTAACGCGAGCTGTCTCAACAACAGCTGAGCATCTTGTTTATTCAGGCATCCGCCGTTGAGTATTTCTGCCCGGAACACCGTGATTCCCCAGAATTTTTTTCACTACTTTGCGTTGTTTTACTAAAAACATTTAACTTGCTGACTCACGTGACTATAACGTGATGAGTTTTGATGAACATTAATATTTTGTTGCTTAAACAATATGCGTTCACGCGACATCAAACATATAAGTAGCCTATAAGATGAGAGGGAGGTAGAGGTACGCGGCACTAACTTGTGAGGGTTGTCTGCAGCAGCAGCAGCGCCTGCATCATCATCATTGTCGTTACCCTGCTCAACTCTCTGCAGCAACTGGCGCTGGTCAATACGCCGAATAAGTCGCCCCTCGACGTCGTAGATCAGAATGCTGTCGTCGCCGGCGCTCACGACTACCACCTCATCGGCCTTCGTCAACGCCATGCCTTGAGGATCAAGAGCCCTCGTTGTCGAAGAACAGCCGCCGCTCAGCCGACCTCGCCTACCCGCCGCCGGGACCCTACTTCCTGCTCGGTCGCTGACGGAAGGCGTCAGGACGAACTTGGTGATGAGCTTACCGGCAACGTTCGGCTTCTGTAGCTGCTCGACTGTCATCATCTGGACATGTACATGAGATCGTTTGGAACAAAAGGAAAAAGAGTAAATTTCTCAGCTCGTTCAGTATTCTTGCGAAGCGAAAGACATTATATTGTTATGGAAAAATCGATTGTATTGACGGCACGTTTAAATCTGGTGACAAATGAAAACTCAACTCCATTACGGGGCGAACTGGTCCAATACGGTACGATACGCTGATGATTTTACGTGCAGTAAAAAGCTGACGGGTAGCGAACTTAGTCTACCACTCACTCACTCACTCACTGCTGCGCTTGACCAGCTGAGGGTCGTAGCGTCCTCCACATCGAACGATCCTGGCCCGCGATCCAGGCAGCACCAACAGATAGGCCAACGTCTTCTTCTAGTCTACCAATGAACAAAAACAGAAAATTAACGAAATGAATGAACTGAAAATAAACTAATAAGCATGATCATAAGTCCGGTCCAGTATGATTATCCGTGAAGGAGTCCAGAGGTGCTAGCAGTCTATTTACGGTGTGAAGGATTTCTGGAAAAGGCAGTGTTCCAAGCCTGGAGTGAAAAGGCGTGAGAATAATGGGTGCTGCGAGCAGTGACAATGTCATAGATGACTTGATAGATGCACAAAGATCCGCACAAACTCTGGCTGTTTTCTGTAACCGTTTAAAAACGTATCTTTTCTCGAAATGTTTTCCCACATAACTGTACTCCCACATTACTCCTATAATTTCATATAGTGTTCTAGCGGTCCTAGTGATTTTGGGCACTCTAAATACGATTTTATGTAATGTAATGTAATCAGGAAACGAATCCGGAGCGGAGCTGTCAGTATGTAAGCTGTATATCTAATGTCAGTAACTCGCTCGAAAAACATGAAAAAGGATGCCCTGGTAAAGCATGAACAATGATGCTTTAAAATCTTATAAGAATGCCCTATATAGTGACAGATTCAATTATTTCTAAGTTTAAACTTAAGACAGGTAATGCTTATACTAAACAGGACGATATAATGAGGTTGCTGGTACTGAAATCTGATACGGTAGTCAACTGACGTATAGCAAGGATGTTTTCATATGTGTAAGCAGTTCTGCAACTTTTTAATCATCTCGAATCTTTAACCGTTAGGGCTACTTAAGTCAAGTTGTAGGCGTTGTGTTCATTAAGGCTATGAGGCGGGGTCTGCCTGTCTAGGCTACACGTGAAGCAACCTCTTGACGTACGTGGCAAAGTTCTTTAATGGCGCCGACGCTGACAACAAGGTGATCGGCCGTGGTGCGCTGCAGTCGGTGATAGCGTGCACACGAGTCACACAGGAACTCCTCACACTTCATACAACAGTGCGACGATCGGCGACCGCGCTTTGTCGACTTCTCCTTCACCTTCTTCCGGTCCTGCTGCTGGTGGTGGTGGTGTGATGACGTCGTGGCGGCAGACGCGGCGCAGGCATCGCAGTATCGCGGCGCTCGCGACTCGATCGTCTCAATGAGGCTTCTCAGCAGATGATGATCAGGTAAAGATTCCACTCCATTCCGTATCGGCAGCTCACACAGCTGAAACATTAATCCTTTATGGTGCAAAGGCAATTATAGTGCCGCATCAATCAAATAATATGAAGTTGATACACTAGCCGTTGATGGCTGGGTTGTTACATTACCGCAAGGAGTGGACTGGGCAGGGACGTAGCCCGCTCAGGCCCCTCCTCGGTCCTCACTGTACCAAATGTAACAGCCCAACGGCCAGTGTACCAATCACCGTAATGCTGCATAATGGTCCGTTGCTCTGCGGTTTTAATGTGCCCATTAAAGGGTTAACACTACCGCAACTAACACATTTTGCGATTCACTTAAACATACAGAGTTTATAACTGGCTAATGAGGCCTGTCGTCGGTGTTTCCATGCAGCTCTTGCAAAAGAAAGCGCCCTTTGCTCACATTACCCATGTATCAACCAGTCAATCAGTCTGATGCTCACCAACAAAAAATGAAGGTTATGACCTAGGGGGTTCTGTGCTAGGAGGTGTTCTGTCTCGATTTCCCATGTGTGAGACTTGCTTCGTACGGAGGACGTTCATTTGCATACGCCGGCCCTTCGAATTGGAACTCACTTCCTGCTTACCTTAGAGACAGTAGTCTTTCTCTTTCATCTTTAAAGCACCACCTCAAAACCTTTCTCTTCTCTTTCTACTAGGCTAGCACACGCAGCGCGTTTGGGGTTCTTTTACAAAAAACGCGCTATATAAATTCACTGTTATTACTGTTATTACGGCAGCAGTTTATGACTTTGAGAGGCTCAGTCAGGGGGGGGGGGTTACCTCCTTTCGACAGGAGGACAGTAAACTCTGGTGTACTTTTCGACTCAAGGCCGCCAGAGCTGGCTGCACTCGGCTTTTAAATTCGGTGGATTCAGGGGCGCTTTAAGATTGAGGCCGTTCAGAACGAATTCCGTATTGATAATGTAAAACTTTTCGTCTGGAATCGTTCCTCTGATTACGTCATGAGTCACGGATCATTTTGAATGGTTGAACGGGTTATGTGAGTCGTGGGTCGTCACAGTGGACTGAGTGGCATACCTGGTGGCAGAGAGGACAGAAGAGACAGAGACTGGCGTCGTCGTGCGTCGAGACTGCGTTGACTTTGGCGTGGTAGACGAGACACGCCTTGCAGAACGTGTGTAGACACGGCAGTCGCTTGGGCTCGTTGTACGGCAACTGACAGATCTTGCAAATCAACAGATCCGAACTCAACTCCGACCAATCGTTATTCGCCATCGCCACAACCTCCGGTGAAAAATCGACTTTCAGTCCTGCACCCTCCACAATAATTGTTTGCAGTAAAATTTTAGCATCACGTATAGGCATTTATTTAACTGACATGGTGTAGCAGAACGTATTGAACAAGTGATGGCAGATACAGCACATCTCGCCCCGCGCCGCATTGCTGGGTGCTGCCACCTGGTGAATTCAATGGCATGATCTCAGAGCCAAATACGTCGTTACAAAGTTACGAACACAGGACGTAACAACAAACATATTGAACAATTTCTGCGATTTGTATATGATATAATATGTGTTATACAAATTTTATTTGTTTTCACAGTGGGGGACTGATAAGCGAGGGCACCGATTTTATTCCCCATAAAATTCTTATGACGCACGTGTATCATTCTTCCCTGCTGTAGGCCATTCGTGACATTGATAATGATGCTTTGGGATGTTACGGTGTTTATGGTAATGGTATTTTCTTCAAGCTGTGTTCGTAAAGTTTGCTAGTGAATTGTTATAGCTGTTTCTAGTGTAAAGCAGTTCTAGGCCTATTGCAACTGTGCGAACCGCTTAAGTAGGCCCATGTGCGTCTATGTCATGGAGACGAATAAACTTACTTACTATCAGCGATAGCCTAAAGCCTTGTTCGCACTCACGATATATCGGCCGACAAGGTGGCCGACATGTTGGCCGATTATAGGCCGACAAAATATTTTGTCGCCGGCATGTCTAGCTGTAAAAAAACTACGACGATATGCTAAGCCGTTTTCATCTGATACCGGTACGTTACGGACAGACTGACAGACGGACGGACGGACAGACAGACAGACAGAATTGCTATATTAATATCGCACGTCAGTGAGACAGTAAGCGCAGAAAACTTCGGATAAAACCATGAATTAGGCTGAGGAACGTCCGCGGTGGACTACTTATCACCGATTGTCTCCGCTTTCCATTCATACAGGAATGCCTAGTTTCTGGCTGCTCATTCTGTAATCATCTCGTCGGCTGTTCCGAAGAATCAGGCGTAACTGCACTCCGTTGATCATTATGCCTCTACGCCAGTCTAGACTTGTCAGAGGTACGATCCGTCCGTCCGTCCATTCGTTCGTTCATTATTCCGTTAACAATCTTGTGAACACGATGTTTTGAAAACGAATCATTAACCGATTTTGCTGCAAATTGTCGCAAATGCTACACGGGGCAAGGCGATGAAACGATCAACTTCTAGAATCAGGAGGTCAAGGTTAACGTCACGCAACGCCGAAGTTAGACAGGTTAGTTGCGTAGTAGGCTACAGCGGTAGAACGTTGGTCTTTGACCGGCGAACTTTCTCTGTCCTGCGCTCGACCTACAGCTAACGGGTGACTACTTATGTGGGTAAACTGTCCAACCAGGTTAACTCAGCCTTTCATCCTTTCGAGGTCGATAAATGAGTAGTAAGCTGCAATTAGATGTCTGTGACCACAGTCAGTGGTAGCGCCATCTGGTGAACGTTTACGAAGTACAGGCAGGCATGGTGTTCTTTGCATGGTGAAACTGTGTGATCCATGCCTGTGCGCCTTTGAGGTTTCATGACTAGGCCGCGGACGCGGACGCGGACTTTGTGTATTCGGCGGACTCTGTGTAGACATGATTGTGACGATTGGTACACCAATGGTCATTTTTGCTGTTTTGACTGTCTTTTGACTGTTTTTGACGATTGGTACATTGTACCAACTGTATCAATCGTCAAAAACAGTCAAAAGACAGTCAAAACAGCAAAAATGACCATTGGTGTACCAATCGTCACATGTCTACACAGAGTCCGCCGAATACAGAAAGCCAGCGAGCTGCTAGGCGATGGCCGTGGCTGACCTCGTCACATGTTATCTGACGGTCGACTGCAAAGAATGTCAGCCGACTAAAAATTTGTCGGTAAGTGTGAACAGGGTTTTTAGAAAGCTTGACTAACCGACGCGCTAGTGTTGAATTTGTAGCAGTATGCAGTGGCAAACAACGCCACACACACACACACACACACACACATCTCGTGTTACAAAAATATCATTCCATAGTTACTAGTTAGTCGGGTCCTACCTAGACAAAGCTGGCAACTGTCCGAGAATACAGACCTCTAGTTAAGTCGATACGCTGTCGTAGCGGAACCGTCGTGATACCATGTGTGGCAGGCAACAAACATAGCGAGTAATCAGTTCAGTTCATCTACCACACTGATAGAACCTTTTAAAAGAACTGACGAAAAACGAAAACTGAAGAACTCGAGGAAACGTCCGACAACCCGTAAAGGCGGTACGTGTCTCGATGTGCTGAACTATGTGACTGACAGCCTACGTTGTGATTGTGTGATATGCAGGCCGACCGGACATCACGTCACGTCAACTTACTGCGCTGTCTCTGCCTGTCACTGCTGCTGCTGTCGCTGCTGCCATGGCAACGGGCGTCAACAGACCGTGAAGGCGGGTGACGTGCTTGGACAGGTCTCCGCGGCGTGTTGACGACGCACGTCGACAACGTGACTCACAGCAGCAATTAAAACGCATTTTACACGCTTTATTAGACTCAGTACGATGTCCACCGTATCTACCGCGTTAATCGCCGTGTCGCGTAAACTCTATAAACTGCACTGTGGGCCAGAAAAGCACAACTTTCACATATTCCTTCTACTTATTCTAGGGTGCCTGCCCTATAGGCGGTTTAGTTATGCCTCGACCTGTGTAGAACTGAGGTGTGAGATGCGTGAAATTTTTCACGTTGAGCCTAGTCTTACTGCTGGCCCCGCTGGTAGTCGCATTGCTAATATGGTGTTCATTTATCCTATGGTTTATCAGTGATCGCTGAACTGCCTTTGATCGATGCAGTTGTTTCGCTCAGTCTCGCTGTCAAGTACAAGAACGGAGTTCGAAATCTGAATCTCAGTCCGGATCAATGATATTCAAGTCCAAGTTCAAAATCAAGTTTTTAGTCCGAAGCCACAAAATGTTGCAACACAGTGCACACTAAAGCAAGCCTCACACTGGCACGACAAACGGTTTACGCCATGACACGCAATTTGGCGTGCCAGTGAGGGAAGAACTCGTGACAGTATGCGTGGGGATACGTGGTAATGCGGGTCATATGGAGTAGTGCGTGCCATATGTCATGGCGAAAATTTTGAAATGTTCAACATTTTCAAGTTGTCAGGACTTGTCACGACAAAATTGTTTAAGCTTTAAGATACTGAGTGTCACGCGTATGTCACGCATTTCGTGAACAGTTCGTAACTTATGCGTGACAGATGGCACGACGTGGCGCAACTAAAACGGCACGACTTGGCACGCCATATTGCGGGGCATTGTGGGAACAAAATTTGTACCAGTGTGAGGCTTGCTTTAAACATGCATGCATGCGTTATCTTGTCTATAAGTAATGCAGGAGCATTTATTTGCCAAAAGAGAGGTTACCGGAGGGGAGGGGGTGGAAAATACAGGACCAAGTCACAGGGGTTGGACAATGCAGAACTGGAATACGACGGACCAAATCACAAGGCTTGAAAATGCAGGACCGGAAAATGACAAACGAAATTTAATAAACCAAACCTTACAAATGAAATAAATCACCGGTCCACTGTTCCTGTTGAAATATTTAAATAACAGCTGCAATTCCTAGTAAACATGTAACCAGATAACACCGTATAAACTGAACGACTCGGAAACAGAATCAGCATACGCCGCCCGAAAAAAACGCAATATCCAGAACGATGTCCGCATCAAGGCGTGCATCGAACGATACGACAGAGGATCGTACAGTAAACTGCAGTTCCTCCGTGCGATCAGCCATAGCCTCGGCGCGCACACCGAGTCTTTCCACGTCACTTCCGATGTCAGCGACGACGACAACGCTGCACAGCAGCAGGACCCACAACAGAACGTTACGACGCCATCCGGCGAGACAAGTGCTACCGACACAATGAAGACTTACTGTGTGGCGCAATCTCCGCAGTCTACAGACTGCTGTGAAGTTCGTTTGATTGCCTCGCACACTGGCGTCGCCCTTGTGTCGTGCGGCCATTCTCGATTCTGTGAAAGCTGCGCAGATGCTGTTGTTGCGATGGACAACGGCTGTCCACTGTGCCGTACACCCATAACTATGGTTCTCGTTCTTCGTCTGTATGATTAGTTTATCATTTTCTGAGAACTTATTGAGTATTATTGCTTAACTTTTTAACGTGACTTACACTGCTATTTTACGTGCATTTCAACTTCCTACAGTTTTAGCGTGTTTTTAGCTGATATTCAATACCATTATCAGACGTACAATGTGCAAGAAATTGTTCGATTAAGTTCATGTTATTGACTTTGCTTAAGATATTATGCGCTTTTGTCATGATCATCAGCAGATTCGTATAATGTAAGTTAAATAAAAACACAAATCTGAAATGACCATTGAAAAACAAGCATAAACAAATCTGTAGACCTACGGTAAAAAAATTACAGTTTAAAAATAGGTATGTTTACATAAGGAAATCGGAACGGTCTTTAGTCTGTGCATATGCTCCTGCACCAATGACATAAACGCACATTGTTCTGGTACGTTAAATTCGAGTCCGTCAATTTCCAGTCCCCCCATTTTCCGGTCCCGCATTTTCAGACCTTTTGATTTGGTCCTTCATTTTCCTGTCCTGCATTTTCAGTCGCCCCGTTACCGGTAACGGCAAAAGCCCATCAGAGCTGGGTGTCAAGTAACTAAGAAATTAATTGCAGTGACAATTACTGTTTGAAATGATGTTTTGTAAAAGTTTTTAGATAATGTTTGAGAGAGTTTTTGCAATCTTGCAAGATCATTAGCAGGCAGCGCCCATGTCAGTGACTTTATGATCATGAAATCTATTCATTGTTAAATCCGAGAGGAATTCTGGAATGTACATTAATATTATTCGAGTTAAGTTATAAGTTTTAATGTCATTTGAATCCTAATCGATGTTAAATATTACAAGCCAGAAAAATTTACGTGCACGCATGAAACCAGTCTGTTCGTGCAATGACTGCATTTTGGCGCGATGCTATGCATAAGCGCGGCCTATGCCGTCATGCGGTGTCTGTCTGTGTGTCTGTCCGTGTCTGTGTGTCTGTCTGTCTGTCACGTTCGTGAATTCTGTCAAAACGAATAAACAGCATTATTTTTTTTCACCATCGGGTAGCCACACCATTCTAGTTTTTCCGTGCCAAACGGCATAGCAATATTCCGACGGGAACCCCCCCCCCCCCGCCTAACGGGGGCATCGAATGCAGGTAGGGTAGGCAGAAATCGCGATTCTGAGCCTATATCTGGCTTGACTGCCTGTGTTAACGCTGCAACAGACAGGTGTTGTAAATGTAAACGCGGTCGCCGGTGGAGCACGACCACCTTCTCGCAAGTTATGACACATCGCTGGTAGTAAGCGGCGGTGTTGATTGCGGGAGAAGACGACGAACTGTTTATAACAAGAAGTCTCAACTTTACGCCAAAGACATCAGAACAGCGCATTTAACTGCACGCAGTGATAAATCTGTAGCCTACGTAACTAACAATAAAAGACTCTACTCGGCGTTTTGTACTATTGAAGCTAACTACTGACACACACGAAGCACGCGCGGCCTCTTTGCGACAGCAGAGCTACTTGTATCAATAAAACTTAACGCCGATGCTATAATTATGATACGTAACTGTGTATTTAACGTGTAGTCGAAAACTGTCGGAAGCACTCGTTACTCACTTACAGCTAACGTAGCAAAGTAAGTAAATTTAAATAAAGTAGTAGTATATATATAGTTATGATATATACAGAGAGGCGTTATGATACATGTACATAGGCCAAGCCTATACGCAGTCAATCAAAACACTCTGTGCATGGGAGGAGCTGCAGACCCGGATCGCGTTGCCTATCGGCTATGATACTAAACTGTAGGCTGAACCATGCAGCAAGTGAACTGAAGGTTGCCGGACGAATAGGCCTACCGTTACATGCACCATCTGTAGCCATAAAACCAATTGCCATGGCTATTATCGCTTTTAGGCCTAGACCTATAGTATATAGGACAGTATGAAAACTAGAAGCATGAGCATTGCCGTATCATGTCACTGTCAGCGTTGTAAACAGGTATGTCATTCTCACTGTTGCACTTCTGGAACTCTAGCTAGATTTCGATGAGATTATCGAGCATGCGAGATCTGTGAGGTTTCAGGCCTATCAGTCCACTTTGTGACCAGACTCTCCACTGCAGCCAAAGTGGCCGGCGTACACAAAACTCGACTGAACAGTCGTCTTAGTTTACTACTGTTTCATACAAGACTTATATAACAGTGGGTGACTGTGCAGCTGTCCCTGTCAGTGCTGCTGAGCTGAAGGTCTGACGAATTGCGGGCAGACGTCCAACAGTTTCAAGGACTAAACGCTCAAAGCCAACACTGGTCAGTGTACGAAAATATTGGCAATCAGCTGAGCTGCGATAGATTCAGCTGCTGTACGTTACAGGCGCTAATGAACCACGTTAACGTGAAGCGTTTGTTTACGTCTGCATGGCTACTTGAGTGAAAACGACAACGTAGAGATGATCGTAGCACCAGCTGCCGACGCTTCTAGAGCCTCGAGGCTGTATCGCGGCGCTGGCACGCTTCCGTCCGATTCCCGAATTATCCCAAGCACGGCCGTGTACACGTCGAGCGCAGGCCCAGCTTCAGCAGCAGCAGCTGGATGCTGTGCGCCAGTGGCAGCGCTTTCCCAGCACCAGGCGCTCACACTCACAGTGAGTGCTTGCCACAAGTGGTCGAAATCTTCTCAATGTAGTCATCGTCACAGCTCAACTTTGCTCGCGTCAGGTTGGTCCTGCTTCTCAGTGTTCTTACCTCGCACGATAGTCGCGGTGATGTATTGTTTTCGGTCGCGTCGGTTTGTTTGTTCGTGAGCAATATTACGGCATTACGGTTACAGCAGCTGTCGTCATGAACCTTTCAGAGTAGAGATCAGGAATGGCACAAATATTACCGTTGCATGTATTGATTTTGATACAAATTGTTACATAATCCATATCGCGCGACGAGATTTCCTGTACCTGCTTATTTGGTTGTTTTATAGCAATTTTGTATTCTGCACTAAATGCTGAACAACGTATCAGTTTCAGCTTTATTTTTGCCTGTTATCCGATATCACAACTGAGGTCGAATGTATGTTATGTCGTTATACAAGGCTGTAGTATCGCAGTTCCTTTTACGTCCGCTTTGTACAAGGCTTTTGCTAGCATTGTTGATTGTTGAGTGTTTAATTAAGAGTAGACAAGCTACACGACATATGGAATAGTTCAGGTCATTGCTTTGTACGACGTTCAAAAAGGATAATCGAATACATAACTGGCTGACGATTATTCAAGTGTTTCTGTTTTATAAGCATAGGCCTATACGCGGATAAGCCGACTCTGCATTTCCGTCTCAAACGCGAGTATACTAAATTACTTGTCAGAATTGAATACTACCTCAGATGGTTGTGACTGACTGTCGGTATTACTGGGAAGCTATATAGGTCTGATTCGATGATTCTGATGCTGTGACAGACGCAGCGGTCTGCAGGCGACGACAAAGATGAAGACGAGAACTAAGTTCGCGATCGTGGACACAGCTTTCAACTACTTCCTCTTCACTCCGCTTGTCCTGCTGTTCTGGTACGGCACGTACGCGCTCATCGACGCCTTCATACTGTCCCAGTTCGAGTCTCGACTCGTCGGAGCTGTTTTGACGTTTATCATCGGACTCGACGTGGAGTTCACCATCACTTACTGGCAGGTGTGAACCACGCTTTATAGTCAGCCATCTCATTGAACGCAACTCAACTCAACTCAACTCGACGTCGAGTTGTCGACACGTTCACAGCGTGAACAATTGTCACCTACCAATGAACGTAGTGACCCAGTTGACTCAGTTTGTAGGTCATGACGTCATAAACAAAAACACAACTGACTTGGCTGTACGCTGTTCAACTGGGTCAGTTCAGTTGAGTTCAGTTGAGTTGAGTTGAGTTGTGTTGCTATAAACACCCCTTTAGGCAGATGGCGCTGTCTGTCTGTCCGTCCGTCTGTCACCAATGACCTGCAAGACCTGACAATGACGGAGCAAATCGTCTAACGCTGAAGTTTTGAGTGTTCACAAGCATGGGTATTTAAACAGATGTAGGAAAAGAAAATGTTGGCCTACATCAAAGCACGAACGCCAGTGGCGTATTTAGGATTTCAGTAAGGAGGGGGCGATACGCCGTTGGCGTCGAGGGGAGTGGGGTGTGGTGGAGGGGGCTGGGAACTACCCCAGAAAAAAATTCATTTTTGTCCCCCAACAACAGTGTCCCATGTTTCCTCCCTGTGACATTTATGGTTGCGGCGGGGGCTTACTCGTAGCGTCCGTAAACTTGCCACAGTTGTTGGAAGTTTACTGTTGCTACTTTGTGTGCCCAGCTGATAAGTTTGGGTGCATTTTGCCGCAGTTTTTAACAGGCAGAAAACACGGAGCCTTAATGCGAATTGGGACACGGATTTTCTCGTAATCACGAAATTACAAATGTTACAAAACAGTGCAAAAATTATCGAAAAATTCACGGTCAGACCAAAGGGGAGCGGTCGCACCACCGCCCCCTGAATGCGCCACTGACGAACGCTAAGTAAGTAAGTAAATGATTTATAAAGCGCCGACGTCTAAAAAGAATCAGGGCGCGTTTTTTTTGGGTCAATACAGCTGTTGAGATTTTTAAAATATTTCAGTAATTTTGTTAAACCATCATGTGTATTTGATTCTGTGAGTTCATATATCCTTATGTATATGTAGTAATCTACAAGGTCAATAAAAATTATCATAAAAGTCATACATAGTGAAAACACTCATGCTAATCACAAACACAATGAAACACAATAAAATCTGTGCTCAGACTCAGAGAGCGTATACTCCGCCAACGCGGCTGCAGTGTCGCCGTCTATAGTCAGTGAGCGTAATATCGTATAAAGTTCCCAACTTCTAATGATAAGCAGAGTGACAAATTGATCATAAATCCACATCCAGCCACGATACAAAATAGACATATGGTTACTACAGACCACTAACAGAAAGTGATATGTGGTCTATTGAATTCTGCCATCGCCAATGGCCTGGAACGACCTTCAATGTCATTCTATTTTTGTCTGGAAATAAGTATAGCCTACTCTTCAGACTTCCGGTATCCGATAGAAAGTCCGGGCGATTTAATGAAGGCGCTGACATTGCCGATGATGTTGAATGACTTTTGAAGGTTCGTGTTCAGGTAGGCCTACTATAAACGGTTCAGTTGTCTGTAAATGGACGGACTGGACGGTGAAATAAAGTATATATGTGAGCAGTTAGTTCCACTGTTGTTTTCGACTGGAAGGATGATGCAGAGAAGCCTTCGCTGACGACACACAACTGTACAGGCACACAACCATCAAAGATGTGCAATTAGCCAAGCGTGACATGATCGACTACAGCCATTATGGACATTAATGCTTGGAGCCACTCACACATACTTAATGCTCAGAAGTCAGAAATCATCTGGCTAGGAACTCGCCAGCAGCTGGCAAAACTTAATCAGGCTGACATGACAATACATTTACCTGATGGTGCACTAACTGCAAAGCCCACTGCCCGTAACCTTGGTGTTCAGCTGGACAGTGAACTCAGGTTTGATGCCCAGGCTCGTAACTGCGTTAAAAGTTGCTATTATCACCTACGACGCATCAACCAGATCAAGCGTTACGTTGACCAAGAATGTTTGCGCAGTCTAGTACATGCCTTCATCACGTCACGTCTTGATTATTGTAACAGTATGTATGCTCATTGTCATATTTCCACACGCCAACGGCTTCAACGAGTCCAGAATCGTGCTGCACGTTTAGTTCTTAGCGCTCCTCCACGCAGTTCATCTCTTCCTCTCTTGCAACAGCTACACTGCCTACCCATTGAGGCTAGGGTTTCGTACAAACTGTGCTGTTTGATGTATCGGGTCATCCACGGAGCTGCACCGTCATATATTACCGAACTTTGCGAACCATGTCTTGACACTCGCCTTCGATCTATTTCTCGCGGTGATTTCGTCGTTCCACGTTCCAATCGCCACCTTGCGGACCGTTTATTCTCTGTTGCTGCACCCTCTGCTTGGAACCAGCTACCTGCAAACATTCGTAACTGTTCAACCCTCGCAACATTCTTAACTAAACTTAAGGCCCATTTGTTCATTGTATCGTTTTCTCACTAACTCTGTTCATTACGTTGTATGTTGGCGCCTCCGAACTTTGGCTGTTAGGCGCCATAGTAAGTTCGGGTGATTGATTGATTGATTGATTGATTGATTGATTGACTAAACATTTTGCGAAAATTCGACGGCGTTATCCCATGCTGAATAGGCGTTGAATTTCGTAATTTCGACCACGATAGGCCGTACTTACTATGGAACGGTAATAGGAAATCATGCGCGCTCTATGAAACTGTGACATTTCTGATGACCTTGAGTGACCTTTGAATGTCATTTCTGAATGTTGTTATTTTTAGGTCGACCCTAAAGTCGACCTAATAATATAGAGGGGAGAAATGTCCGTCCGCCCGTACGTCCGTCCGTCCACAAAAAGTTTCTTCAATTTGAATGAAATTTGGTATATAGGTAGAGGTCGATGA
>Ga0209149_1000332_pt1 | contig 19343 bp, 13 predicted proteins | sample WorMetTyACAVOLI2_FD_187423 | JGI IMG/M metagenome (GOLD analysis project Ga0209149, IMG submission 187423) | Marine gutless worms symbiont microbial communities from Max Planck institute for Marine Microbiology, Germany - Olavius algarvensis... ... | reverse complement strand
GGTCTTTTGCGCCACCCCGATCCACTTGGCCATGAACACCGAGGATATACCTTTGCTTGAATTAACCATCAAGTACATGCATAGCAGCCACTTCCATAATGGCAATTTGGTACTGTGCATCGGGGTAAGCGTGGTTACGGTAAATTGCCGCTTGCACTTGTCGCACTCATATAGCCCAGGCCTTGAACTTTGGCCTGAGAGTCGATAGGACTTTGAACAATCGCAATGCGGACAAACTCGTCCATTTCGCCATATGATGGACTCAAAAAATGTTCGGCACGCGTTCTCATCGGGAAATCGTGCTCTGAGATGATCGATATCCATAATATCTCCTCCTTAGTTTTTGAAGAAGATATTATCAGATCAGTGTGACAGATCCGGTCACACTGTAGCCTTTTTTTTGGTTATAGTTCCGTAATTTTATTCTGCTATATATTTATGGTTTGAGTCGTCTTATTCGCTTTGGATTTGAAAAACATCTGTAAGAGCGGCGGCCTCCGGCTAAAGGACAGCCGGTCTGATCAGAAAAGAAACTCAATCCGCAAATCGTGCGTTCATAGATGGTGGGAGCGGTTTTCAACCGCGATTACCCCGGTGGGTAATCGTGGACGGAAGCCACTCCCACAAAACGCTAACTCATATTTAAATGGCATTGAATATGCTGTAGTTTCAGACGAGTGCGGCCTCTGGCCAAAAAAACGGCCAGTCTGATCGAAAAAGAAACTGCGCCAAATTTACGCAGTTTTCGATGAACTCATTGGCCGTTTCGTCCTCGTCCTCGTCCTCGTGCTCGTCCTCGAAAATCTTGAGCCGCTTTCAAACCCGAGGACGAGGACGAGCACGAGGACGAGCACGATTTAAAATCCCTTTTTTGGGGTTAATGCAGATGTAGTTTCACACGAGTGCGGCCTCTGGCCAAAAACCGGCCAGTCTAATCAAAGAAAAGAAACTAATGAGCGTTGAACATCGAACGCCCAACATCGAACATCGAATAATGTATTCTGTCTATTTAAAACGACTGAGCGAAGCGATTCCATCCTTCGTCATTATTCATTAGTCATTAGTCATTCCCTGAAGTTTCATAAGAGGTATTTCGATTTTTGGAAAAACAGCGGAAATGAATGCGTTTGAAGGACTTAAAGATGGGAGGCAAAAATGCAATTCTGGAAAAACAAAATTAGACGGTATCGATGGGTCGGTGGACTTTGCGGATTCATGGGGATATTCTACGGGTGCAGCGTGATCGGCCCCCAGTCAATTGCCAACGGCCGATCGGCCTACAACCAGGTGATCAATCAAACCGAGGACCAGCAGCTGCTGATGGCCATCGTTCGCAACCGATATGGCGAAACCATCAGCATGCTGGCGGTGACCAACGTGACCGCCAATATTCGTTTCGCGGCCGGCGTCGGGGCTGAATTCGGGGTTGGCCGGCGTGAAAACTACGAGACCAACCTGACGCCCTTGAGCGGTGAAATTGCCTACGAGGAGAGTCCCACTATCTCCTATGCGCCGATCGAGGGCGAAGAGCAGTTCGATCGATTGATGTCGCCCGTGCCGCTGAGCGTGCTGGTAATCTTTGCACGCTCGGTAAAATCCAGCCGGCTCCCCTTTCTAACGATGACCAGAAGCATCAATGACCTGAGAAATCCTAGTTTTATCCGATCATCGCTCTCTCAAGCCGATCCGCGCTTTCTGCGCTTGATTGACTTGATGATGGACCTGAACGAAACCGGCCACCTCGAATGGGTCCGCGATCCGCGCGAGGACGTTGAATTTTCGCTCATTGTCCGGAATCCCCGGCCCCAGCGGACCCAGGAAGTCCACGAACTGCTGAATCTGCTCGGACAGCCCCAACGCACAATAGGATCGAAGCCCATCGTCCTGCCCGTTTATCATGCCATCGAAGAGCCGGAGTCCGGCGGGATCGCCATGAATACCAGCTCGATTAATGACCTGATCGAGATTCTTTCTGCATCCATCGATGTCTCTGAAGAACATCGCAAATCGGGATTGGCCATCGAGTATCCCGCGCCCGGTCTGGCCGGTCAGGAAGTCCGCATACAGCGCTCCGGCCACCGTCCCGCAAATGCATCGGTGGCCGTGAAGTATCGTCAATCATGGTTCTACATCGATGAAACCGACCAATCCACCAAGCTGATGTTTCGCGTTCTCAGAACCCTCTGGCAGGACCGCATTGCGTCCACAGCACAACTGCAGCCCGCACCGGTTTTGACGATCCCGGTCAGCCGCTAGAACACAATGAAAATGGTCAGCCTAAAGCGGTTATCATAAATATTCAGGTAAAGGTGATACACATGCGTTTGCTGCTAATTGAAGACGATCAGAAAATTGCCTTATTTGTCAAAACCGGACTGAAAGAGGCGGGTTTCGCCGTGGACCATGTCACAGATGGCGAAGATGGTCTGCACCTGGCACTGACCGAACCCTATGACATTGCAGTTGTCGATTTGATGCTGCCTAAAGTCGATGGATTGTCGATCATCAAAAAAATGCGTGAGGAGCAAATCCACATCCCGGTGCTTATTTTAAGCGCCAAGCGTTCGGTGGACGAACGCGTTGAAGGATTGCAGACCGGCGGTGATGACTACCTGGTCAAGCCCTTTGCTTTTTCAGAGCTGCTGGCCCGTATTCAGGCGCTGATGCGCAGGTCTTCCCGCGCCGTCGCACCGGCCGAGCTCAAAATCGCGGATTTGACCTTGAACATCCAGACCCGCAAAGTATTCCGGGCCACCCGCGAAATTGAATTACAGCCGTTGGAGTTTTCGCTGCTCGAGTACCTGATGCGCAACACCGGGCGGGTGGTTTCGAAGACCATGATCATGGAGCATGTCTGGGACTATAACTTTAATCCGCAGACCAATGTCGTTGAAGCCCGGATCTGTTACCTGAGGGACAAAGTCGATAAAGACTTTGACCGCAAACTGATCCATACCGTAAGAGGAGTGGGCTATGTTCTTAAAGAAAATTAACAACCTGGGAAACACGCTCTTATTTCGCCTGACCGTATTGCACACCATCGCTTTTACCTTATTGGCGATTGTCAGTTTTGCGGTTTTTTACTACCGGATCTACTCGGTGACGATGGAGCGCATGGATGAAGAACTGTTGGAAGAAACCGAACAACACGACGCCTTGCTGGCCGACTCCGGCTTAGCGGGCATCCGGTCTAAAATGGCCGAGGAATCGGAATTTGAAGACCCGACAGAAGAATTTTATCGCCTGCTCGATTTTAACGGCAGCGTCCTGTTTGAGACCGATATGCGGCCCTGGGGTTCGGTTGACAAAACAGAAGTGCTGGCCCGTTTAGCGGCAGATGATGCCGACCCTGTATTTCAGACCATTGTTCAACCCCGGGGGGAATTCAAGGCACGCATGATTTCGGCCGTTGTCGGCCCCGGCATCATTCTGCAAATCGGAGAAACCCTGGAAGAAGCGGATGATTACCTGGAGATTTTCCGTCGCCTGTTTTCGATCCTGATCATCATTCTGATCATTGTGTCCGTGTTCATTGGATGGTACCTGGCCCGGCGGGCAGTCGTCGACATGGAGGCGGTTACCCTGACCGCCGAGGAAATATCCAATGGATCATATGACCGGCGGGTGAAAGTCACCGGTCAGTTGAAAGAAATTGAAAAGCTCAGCACGACATTTAACAAGATGCTGGATCGCATCCAGATATTGCTCAGATCCATGAAAGAAATAAACGACAACATTGCGCATGACCTGAGAAGTCCCCTGGCCAGGATTCGCGGCATCGCTGAAATGACATTGGTCAGCGAAAAACCGGTTGAAGAATACCGGGATATGGCGGTCAGCACCATGGAGGAGTGCGACAGCCTGATCGATATGATCAATACCATGCTGGACATCACGGAAGCCGAGGCGGGGGTGAACGGAGCAGCCGATGAAAAATTTGACCTGGCGGCCCTGATCAACGAAGCCTGCGAGCTTTTCAGACCGGTGGCGGATGAAAAAAGAATCAAATTGGATTGCCACTTTCCCGCGACCCTTTTATTTCGCGGCGTCAGAAAAAAAATGCAGCGCGTGGTGACAAACTTGCTGGAAAACGCCCTAAAATATACGCCCGAACAAGGAACCGTCGGCATCTCGGCCTCCGTTCGCAACGGAGAGGTCGTCATTGTCTTTAAAGACAACGGCATCGGTATTTCTGAAAAAGATCTGCCTCACATTTTCGGCCGTTTTTATCGCTGCGACCGCAGCCGAAGCCAGAGCGGAGTCGGATTGGGGCTCAGTCTGGCGAAGGCCTTTGCAGAGTCGATGCGAGGAATGATTCTGGTAACCAGCTCGATCGACAAAGGCAGCACATTTACCCTGAAGTTTGCTCAATGAGCCATATAGCAAGGAATTCGAGTCCAGTGAGCTCCGCTTTGATTTCACCCCGGAGCGGTGGATTTCACATCGGACTCCGGATGGCATCATGGAATACCGGGGAACGAAAGTGGATGTTAGGCGTTCAATGTTCATTTTTCGATGTTCATTTTTTCAGCTTTTATTTTCATAATAAGCAACTTGGCGCTTATGTGGATACCTCCCGCACCCGCCCCTGCCCAACAGGTTGATCAAACTATCGTACGGGCGGTCTTTACGCCCGCCCGTATTGAATCCCTTAGCTATAGATCGCTCAAATTAAATTCCGGCTATTTTTCAGGAAAAAAAATACTTGACAGAATGCAATATTTGTGATTATTTTCACAAATATATATTTGTGATTCAGGTTTTATTTCCTTTAATGTGTCCAGGAACATGAGCGCTAAACATCAAAAACCGCTGGTCGCTGCAGTCCTCAAGCTGCTGCGGCCCCTTGCCAGAATACTGCTGCGAAACGGTGTATCTTTCAGCACATTTTCAGATATTGCTAAATGGACCTATGTCGATATTGCCACCAGGGAGTTCGGTATCGAGGGTCGCAAACAATCCACCTCAAGGGTGTCGGTGATCACCGGGCTGTCGCGGCGGGAGGTCATGCGGGTTCGCAAACTGCCGCGCCCCGACGTCACTGCCAGCACCGAGCAGCACAACCGGGCCGCCCGCGTCATTGCGGCCTGGCGCCGTGAAAAGGAATTTCTGGACGCCAAAGGCCAACCGGCCCTGCTGGCGGTGGAGGGACCGGGCGCGACGTTCAGCGAGCTGGTCAAACGCTATAGCGGTAATGTACCGACCCGCGCCGTTTTGGATGAACTCATTCATGTCGGTGCAGTTGAGCGTCGGGCAGACGGTAAAATCCGCTTGCTCACCCGGGCCTATATCCCGCGGGAAGTTGCCGCCCACAAACTCAACATCCTGGGTATGGATGTCCACCATCTGATCTCAACCATAGATCACAATTTAAATCCTGACACCGCTGAACCAATCTTCCAGCGTAAAGTCTCTTACGACAACCTTCCGGATGAAGTTTTGCCGGAGTTTCGCAAACTGTTCGCCCGAAAAGCGCAGAAACTGCTTGAAAGTGCGGATCGGTGGCTGGCCCAGCACGATCGGGACGCCACGCCCATGGTTGAAGGCCGCGGCAGCAATCGAGCCGGGTTCGGTATATTTTTTTTCGAAGAGTCCAATTCGAAGGGGGAGAATTGAAATGAAGTCCTTGTATTTAAAGGGCCTTGTATTTGCATCGTTGGTTTGCCTGCTGCTGGCTGCCTGCGGCGGCGGCGGGGGCCTGAATGCCGGCGGTGGTATCGATGGCACCGGAATCATGAGTGCCGGGGTGGTGTCGGCCTACGGCAGCATATTTGTCAACGGCACCGAGTTTGACACGAGCACCGCCGCAATCGTCGTCAACGGCGAGGAAGTCGGTGTCGGTGATGACGTTGTGCTGGATCACCTGGCGATCGGCATGGTGGTAGCCGTCGAGGGCCGGATCTTGGAAGACGGCCGTGCGGTGGCCGACCGGGTTACTTACAGCAGAAATATAGCCGGTCCGGTGGAAAGCATCAGCATCATTGACGCCGTTACCAAGGAAGTCGTGGTATTGGGTCAGACCGTATTGGTAAACGTGATCACCAGGTATCAGCCGGATACCTTCGGCTTTGACAGCATAGCCGTAAACGATGTGATGGAAGTCAGTGGCTACTTGGATGACGTCGGCGCGGTCAGGGCGACCTATGTGGAAAAAATCGGGGATACGACAACCATTTTGGACTACGAAATCACGGGTGTCGTGGAAAACCTGGACAATTTCCAAAACACCTTTATGATCAATGACCTCACGGTGGACTTTGCCGCGATTGAAAACCGTCTGCCGGAAGGCATCCCGGCTGACGATCTGTTCGTTGAAGTTGAAGGCGCCCTTGGCGCGGGTGGCAAGCTGGTGGCAGACGCCATCGTGTTGGCGGACAGTGTCAGCGGTGATGAGGGAGATGAAGTCGAAATAATGGGGTACGTCACCGACGTTACATCGGTCGGCGAGACGATCAAGTTCAAGGTGGGCCGTCAGGAAGTGCACGTCCCGGCCGACCCGGAACTCGCGGTCTATATCGACGGTCTGCCGGCTGATATCGTGCCCGGCCAAAAGCTGGAGGCTGAGGGCACCCTGGAAGACGGTATTCTCACGGCCGCTGAAATCGAATTTTGGGAACCGGATCAGATCGAAGTGGAGGGATTGGTTTGCTGCATTTTGTCAGGCTCCGAATTCACCGTGGGAGATCAGGCGGTGCAAACCGATGGTGACACCGTATTCGAACCTGAGGATCTGACCATCGTCGAGGGTATTGGACTCGAGGTCAAAGGCACTCCACAGGATATTGACCACGGTGTTGTGGTCGCCGACAAAATCTCGTTAGAAGAGGACTAGGGCCGTGGGTATATGCAATATCTGGGTTTACAAATTAATCCGGCTTAATTCCAATCAATTGGTTGATCATTAGAAACAAGAAAGCCAGGCACAAGACTTTGGCGGGTCAGGGTGCCTGGCTCGGAACAACCTGAGGGCCTTGCGGCACGCTCAAGCAACACAATAGTAGCAGTGCATCCGCAGTGTGTCAATGGGCTCTCCAGTCTCAGATGGAGGGCCTTTTTTTGTGACGCGATGGCCGGCTGTTTTTGAACCTGAAAAACCCTCCAGGGCCTTAAAGGCCGCCATTTGGTTTGAATATTACGGATTAATAATTTTGCTGTAATCTTGCGGTAAGTTGGCTGTGTTACCTTGCTGGTCAAGGATTTATTGGACCCGGTGATGACAGCCAAAAGTCAAAATACCGGGTCCCGGCTTTGGCCGTATGCGGACCCGTCAACCTTAACCACCAATCTCCAATGAAAGCCCAGACACATGGAAATAATACAAAATAAAAAATACGGGATTATCCATGTCACTTTCGAAGGCAGATCAGAAACCGAATTCAACGCGGAATTTGAAACAGCAATCAAAAATATTGCTGAGGGCTATAACCGACGACTGCTCGTGGATCTAAGCGCGTTGCCCTATCTGAAAAGCTCGGCGCTGCGCGTGATTTTAAATGCCGTCAAGGTGATCAATCGAAGAAGCGGGAAGGTCGTTTTATGCTCTTTGAATGGATACGTAAAAGAAATTTTTGAAGGCAATTGCAGTAACGATTCCATTACCATCGCCGAGACCAAGGATTCCGGTCTAAAGGCACTGCTAGTCCCCTTGAATGCAAACTGACACCATCATTCTAATTGAAGCAAGGGGACTTCACATGCAAGCCCGCAGGTACAAAATGCCTCGATTGCCCTGCGGAAGCAGAAAGATATAGCCAAGCAGTTGAAAGGGGGTGATGAAGGGACAAATCATAATTTATTGGATTATTTAGAAACTAGCGGCAGAAGATTTTTAAGCAGTTAATTTCTCACACAAAACAGACATGGGAGGAAATGACCTATGAAACGCGCGCGAAAAAAAGAGAATGAAATGACTAGAACCATACGAATATTGACCATCTTTCTGGCCCCAATGGTTGCCCTTATCCTGGGGATCTCTGCTCCGGGGGTGTGGGCAGATGATGACGATGCTGAGCTTGAATTCGACGAAGTCGAGTTTAACATCGAATTTAATTCCACAGACAATGATTTAGGTGTACGGGGCTTTGTCGATGGAGAGCCCTACAAGAAAATCGAGATCGAAGACCCGAACGAGAAAACGATTGCAAAGCTTAAGGCCAAAAAGGGAATGAAGCTCCAGGGTTTTGCAGAGCTGTTTTTTGAGAGTGGTGAGCCGACGCTCGAAGATGTTTCTGCCCCGGAGTTTCTCGCTCGATTTCCAGAGGGGTGGTACGAGTTTGAAGGCAAAACAATCGAAGGCGATGAGATAGAAGGCGAGACGTATTTCTCTCACGTTATTCCGTGCGGACCCGAGATCGATGCAGTTATAGACGATTCCACTGTCGAAATCTCATGGGAAGCCCCGACGACTGTGGTCGATCCCGACGAAACCGGCTATGGACCCGAGGAGGTGTGTGTAGACCCGGAAGAGCTTGATCAAGAGCTTGAAATCGTCGCCTACGAGGTCATCCTCGAAGGTGACGAAAGGGAGCTCACGTTCAAATTTGATGCAGATGTCGAAGAGTTGGTTATTCCACTGTCGCTTTTGGAGCCTGGAACTGAGTATAAATACGAAGTGATCGCCATCGAAGACAGCGGAAACCAGACGATCACAGAAGCCGAATTTATGACGCCTCAATTGTAATGTTCTGACACCCGCTCTTGGGGGTTGATTGTCTACATCGTCAATCGGAGCGGGAATAACGGGACTCCTTTCGCTATTTTAATTATGATACTGGCAACGGCGCAAGGAGTCCCATCCCATCGGTTTGCCATAATTATACACAACGCCATAATAAATAGCGCATTGCTTATTTGAAATTGTAGTTTTATGCCACCATGCAGAGTCTACCGCATAAACGATGTGTCTGTAAGCGAAATGATCTATGTCGTTTTGTATAGGCGAACCCACGGCCGCAATGGAATTGCCGTGCTTGGACTAAGAGCACGGTTTGGATCAACTTTATACCATTCCTTTGGGGATAAATAACTAAGGCGGTTGTCATGTTTGCAAAAGTATCGTCGAAGTCTGTTGTTACAGTTTTAGGATTAGTGTTTGTTCTGTCTTTTTGCATCGGACTCCAATCGATTTGTTGGGTTTCGCCTTTTGATATCATAACGCGTTAAATTCTTGATTTTTTGCAGGTTGGGTTAAGGTACGAAACCCAACATTTCAGATTGGGCCTAACCCAACCTGCGAAAAACCTGAGTTTTTGTTCAGGCATTACCGACAGTCAATGGAACTGGATAACCCGGTTATCTGAAAAGATTTTTTCCGGTAACTTGGACTTTCCGGAAATACGGTTTTGATAAAACCACGGTTATTGTCAAAGATAATGATAATAGTGCCAAAAATGAAAACGGTTTTCGCTAAATGCCTGCTTCTCACCATATTATGCCTATTAGCAATTCCGACTCATCTTTGCGGCGCTCAAATTGTGAATATCGTAATTCGAAACTCCGCCGATGAACTCATGATCGACATCAAGATAAAAGACGTTTTCACCGAGGATCTGAAGGATGCACTGTCTAAAGGCATACCGATGGATATCGTATTTTCTGCCTCGTTATTCGAGGTCCGCAAGTTCTGGTTTGACGAAAAAATAACCGGCAAAACAGCAACCCATCAGGTTCGCTTCGATACCCTGAAAAAAGTCTACAAGATCCGGCGCTCGTGGCAAAATCAAGGTGTCATTGCCGAAAAAAATACCGGCGAGGCCCAGAGAATCATGTCGGAGATCAATGGGTTTAAAATTATCCCCCTTACCGGGTTGAAAAAAGGCACCCAGTATCAGCTTCGCATCAAATCCGAACTTCAGGATCGGAGCTACCCGTTTACCGGAACTCCATGGGAGTTTGAAACGGATTGGTACACCATAAATTTTATCTACTGATTTTTTCCGGAACCACTCCGGAAAAAATGCCTGACAACACCCCGTTTTGCGGTTCCGCCCTTTTTAATCGCCCTATAATTTGATATATATTTTTTTTCTGGTTTATTCAGTAGTTGCTAAATAATGCTGAATATGTTCATTATCCCTTATAGATACAGGGATAAACGAAATTGGCATGTTGTCAATAGCGTTCATCTGTAGTTGATTCCTGTAATATTGGTATAGGGGGGGCTCGGCCCACCTTTGACAGATGAATTCAACGATGTTTGGTGGGCACAGCCCACCCTACCTTAAAAAAATTTCACACCGTAAGGAACAATATTTCATTCAAACAAAGCACAGTTATCGTTAACGACTCCCCCCCCCAATTGGGTTTAAATCAATTGAGGTTAATTCTAAGATGGCACCTGAATGATGGTCACCGACGAATTTTGCCTGCGACATCGAAAATGGATCATCCTGCTGCTCGTGCTGATGAGCTACCCGCTTTTTTTCCACAAGCTCGGCGACCGGGACCTCTGGTCCCCGGATGAAGATGAATATATGCAGGTCAACCGTGAGATGGTGCTGGACGGCCACTGGATCTATCCCACCGCCAACGGCCGGCCGTACAGCATCAAGCCCCCCCTTTTCAACTGGCTGGGCAGTCTGTTTGCCAAAATCAGCGGTGAAGTTACCGAGCACACCAGCCGCCTGCCATCGGCCTTCGCGGCAGCGGCCGGATTGCTGATTATTTACCTGCTCGGCCGACGCCTGTTCGGCGACCGCGCCGGGCTTTTAGCCGCCTTGATACTCGGCACAACCCCCATTTACATCGAATTCGGCCGCTGGATCCAGATCAACATGATCTCAACCGTTCTGCTGGCTGCAACCCTCGGGCTGTTTTACCGGGGCTACAGCGACGAGCGCCGACGAACCCGGTCTTATTTGCTGATGTATGTGCCGGTGGCGATCGGCACCCTCAACATGGGGTTGGTGAATGTCGCGATGCCGATGATTGTCATCGGCCTGTACCTGATCGCCATGAAGGATTTCAGGCATATCCTCAAACTGAAAATCGGCTGGGGTATCCTGATCTATCTGGCCATCGTCGCACCCTGGTACGTGGCCGTCAGCCTCAAGGGCGGCTATGCCCAGGACCTGATTATCGTGACGAACTTCACCCGCTATTTCAAGGAGTTCGCCCATGTCCGTCCGTTTTACTATTATCTGTACAAAACACCGCCTTACTTTCTGCCCTGGTTAATCTTTCTGCCCGGCGCATTCTACCTGTGCTTTTCCCAGCAGACCATGGCGGAGCGCAAGCAACTGCTTTTTGTTTTCCTTTGGGTGGTGGGGTTGTTTGTTTTCTTTTCCATCTCAAAAACCAAGCGCAGCGAATACCTGCTGCCGATATATCCCGCCCTGGCACTGCTGGCGGGGTACGTTATCGACCGGAGCCTGCGTGGCTGGGACGACGCCTTGTTCTGGAGGCGTTTGTTTACCTGGCCCCTGCGCATCACCATCGGCTTGTTGGCGGCGGCCGGAATCGGACTGGCCGTTTACGGTGGCATCCTCTCCCTGGAATGGCTCTATGTCGTCCTGCCGGTTTCCGTCGTTCTTACCGGGGGCGCTTTCGCGGTCTACCGCCTGTTTGCCCGCGGCCGGCGCATGGAGTCCATCTTAACGGTGGTCCTGATCCTGCTGTTATCGGTGGCCTACGGCGTTGGACCGGTGGTTTCAAAGCGAAATGTATCAAAATCGGCCAAACCCTTTTGCCTCAAGGTTCGACAATACCTGCCGCCGGATGAGAAACTGAAGATGTACTGGTTCGCCAAGCCGATCTACGGGGTGTACACCGAACGTTTTATGGACGTGTCCTGGAGCCCTGCCCAACTGGAGCAATGGTTCCAATCGGACAGCCCGGTTTTCGTCGTAACCAAAGAGAATGCCTACCTTGATATCAAGGATGAGTTCCCCTTGCCGATTTACATCGTGCTGCGCGAGTGGATCGATCACCGCCACGTGCTGCTTATCTCTAATTTTCCTGCTCCGGCTGTGCCGCCCGCATCCGGCAACCAAAACGACTAAAATGAGCCGATTCAATCACAGCGCATCCCATATTCTGATGTTATCCTTGCTGTGCATCCTGTTGTTCTTTTTTAGAATGGGAGGCCATTCGCTCTGGGATATCGATGAGGGGATGCACGCCGCGACTTCGAAAGATATGGTCCTGAGCAACGACTGGATTACGCCGACGTATAATGGTGAAAATTTTTACGATAAACCAGCGCTGTTCAACTGGTTTGTGGCCGTTTCCTTTTTAATTTTCGGGTTCACCGAGTTTGCTGCCCGTCTGCCGGCCGCCCTGTTGGGATGGGGATGTGTGATGACGACCTATTATCTGGGCCGCGAAATGTTCAATCCCCGAACAGGGTTCTTGAGCGCCGTCATCCTGGCCACCAGCATCGAATTTATTGTGTTGGCCAGATTCGTGGTGCATGACATCAGTTTGGCGTTTTTTATCACCCTGGCCCTGGCCCTGTTCTACATGGGCTATCAACGGGCAGAGAAAAGACGCCTTTGTTTTCTCATCGGTTACGCAGCCCTCGGAATGGCCGCTTTGGCCAAAGGACCGGTGGGGCTTCTGCTGCCGGTAATGGTCATCGGCCTATTTTTGATATTAAGGAAAAAAATCGGGTTTGTGAAAGAAATGCAAATCGGATGGGGTCTTTTGCTGGTTATGGTCGTTGCCGCCCCCTGGTACACGCTGATCAGTCTTGAGAACCCGGACTATTTTGAGTATTTTTTTCTTAAACAGAACTTCGGCAGTTTTTTTGACGATGTTCACTCCCGGCACCCGGAGCCGTTTTACTACTACCTGCCCTTGCTGTTCGGTGGTTTTTTTCCATGGAGTCTGTTCCTGCCCTATACACTCTATGACGCAGTACGGAAAAAGATAACATCACATGGTGAAGGTATCCTTTACATCTTGATCTGGTTTGGAGCCATTTTTGTCTTTTTCTCTCTGGCAAGCTCTAAACTCGGCACGTATATCCTGCCGCTGTTTCCGGCACTGTCCTTGTTGGTCGGTGTTTTTCTGCATGAATTAACGACCACGCCGAACCGGGCATCTCACAAGGCAGCTTTAATCTCTTGCTTTTCGGTTTTAGCCATTTTCGCGGGTGCGCTGATATTTCTGTTTCTTTATCCACCAGTCGATTTAGCAACAAACTTCGGATTTAACCTGGCCCATTTAAAATCCATCGCAATGCTGGCCATCGGAATTTCAGCCCTGGCATTTTTTGCCATATTGAAACGCAAGTATGCGATATTTCTTTTCTCGAATGCTTTATTAATGGTTGTGATCGTAGTCTGCGCCTTCCAGTATATAATGCCGGCTATCGATGCCTACCGGTCTACTAAGGGGCCGGCTCTCAAGCTGGATGAGATCCTGGAACCCGGCGAAAATCTTATATTCTATGACCGGGTGATGGATTCTGCCCTGTTCTACACCGATCGCAAAGCCACCGAAATTCATTACGAGGAACTGCGCACGCTCATGACCTCAAACCAAGATGTATATTGCATAATCTCCCGGGAGGATTGGGAAGAAGAAGTGACGGATGGCCGGACATTTGCGAGCATTTTTATGGAATACGGGGACAGGTTGATCATTCGCAGTTTATCAGGCGGCAAATGACGAATGCCGTTACTTTGCCGGCTGCTCCCGACCACCGGTGAAAGCGAGCGGAAAGATACGATTTTCGTCCAGCAGTCGCCGGCTGACCTGCATGAAACTGCGTGCTTTGTTCCTCATCTCCAAAGCCAAATTCGAATGCCGGGCTGCGTGGTTTTGCGTCAGCGCGGGGTTGGCGACATAGTCATATAACTTGGGGGAAGACTTGTCCAAAAAATCTTGCAGAATCCAGGGCCCTTCTACCCACCCGATGGTATCTCCCAGCATCAGGTAGGCGAAACCTGATTCCCGTCGTGACGCCACCTGAATGAGATCCCGCCCGAATGAGGCATGCTCGGTTTCAAGATTCAACACGCCCAATATTGTCGGCAGGATGTCTAATTGGCTGCCGACAGTGGCGTACCGGGCCGGGTTGAGTAATCCCGGTGCATAAACAATAAAGGGGATATGGTAGTTTTCATACAAATTGGGGTTGATATGACGGGTGTGATCCGCTGTGATGGCAAATACCGTGTTATTGAAGTAGGGCTGCTGCTTGGCTTTAGCAAAAAACTGACCGAAACACCAATCAGTATAATATATTAGATTATAGTAAGAATGGTGGCGCGTCTCCCGGGGGACTTTTACACCGCCGGCCTTTTGCAGTAGATCCTCGGGTGCCTCGTGGCCATGCAGGTTTTGGGTGAAAAGCACCGCAAAGCGCGGTTTATCTCCCGGCCGAGCCAGTTCATGATGCAAACGATCAAACATATATTCGTCGTCGTAGCCCCAGGCCCTGGGTTTTACCGGGGGATCGGATGGCAGGGGATCGGCGATAATTTTTTCAAAGCCGCTGTTCTTGAGCACGCCATAGGCATTGGTAAACTCGTAAATGCCACCGTAGATAAATATTGTCTCATAGCCGGAATCCTTGAGGATCTGGGCCAGGCTCCGAAAATTGTTAAGAATCAGGGTGGTATGCATGACCGGTGAGCCGGTTTGGGCAGGGACCGAAAATAAGGTCGCAAACACGCCGTGTGACGACCGGGAACCTGAACTGAAAAATCGCTCGAACAGAACCCCCTGGGAGGCGACCTGGTCCAGGTTGGGCGTGGCGCCCTGCGGATCGCCGTATGCCCCCATGAATTCTGCCGTGAGACTTTCCGCAATGACCAACACGACATTTTGGGAGCTGGTGGCGTGCCCGCCGCTGAATTTTCTGGCCAGGGGGAAGCGCTCGTCTATAAACTTTTCTTCCGGCTCGACTACCGCTGATCGCACTGCGGTCAATGCCTTTTGCGGGGTAATCAACTCGAGATCTGCGCGGTCATCGGAAAAGGATTGCACAAAGGTGTAGACGGGATTCAGGCTGGCGTGATTGATGACGATGTCGTCGGAAAAGTAGGCGTTGCCGATCCCCAGCACGCTGCTTTGCAAACCTCCGCGGATGCCGATAACAGAAAATCCCAGCAGCAGCACTCCCCATAAAACAATTCGCAGCCGCGCATAAGGTGCGGAGCGACCGGCAGGTATGAATTTGCGGCGGGCCCAGTGCCAGATAAAACCCCAGTAGACCAACACGCAAGTTATTAGAAATGGCACCAGAATCGGATGTTCGCCAAAGGTAAATTCCATGAGCTTGCCGCCGATTTGAAACAGGAGCAGTGGTTCATAGCTGAACCGCTTGGCTGAATGCGCGTAATATAGACAGTCGGAAATAGCGATCAGGCTTGCCGCCGCACCCACAAGGATTAGACCCGGCATTAGAATACGCCGCAGAGTTTTGCCCCCCTTATCCGTAAAAGGCAGATGCATCAGTGGGATCCAGGGCAGCAGCAGGAGCGCGGCAGTCGAGGTGTCGAATCGCATGCCCACCAAAAATGAGTACAGCACCTTGGATGTGCTCATTCTGACGGCCAGGTCACCGTGCAAAAGGTAGAACAGAACGCGTGTCAGCATAAAGGCTGCAACCAGGGCGCAAAATAACAAAAGCGTTAATCGCGTGGATGCCAGCGGCCAAAGCATGCGCCGGCGCGGTACTTTGGGAGAACTTGCATTATTATCAGCGAGGACGACCATATTTAACTAACTTTCTTTTACCTTTAGGATATTTTTTCTGACATCATGTTGTCAGTTAAGAAAGGTGTCAGGTGTTCCCGCTCGCAGCGGGATTGGTCGCGGAGCGACCAGTTTGATTGAGAGAGAAACTGTGCCAAACCGGCGTTTCATATGAGCATATCGCTCGTTTCGTGCTCGTACTCGTGCTCGTCCTCGAAGCTTTTAAGCCCCTTTTAGTATCGAGGACGAGTAAGACGACGAGCACGATTTCAATACCCTGTTTTGGAGTTAATTTACATGTAGTTTCATAAGAGCGCGGCCTCCGGCTAAAGGACAGCCGGTCTGATCGGATAAGAAACTTCATCAGAAAATCGTGCGTTCATAGATCGTGGGAGCGGTTTTCAACCGCGATTACCCGGGTGGGTAATCGTGGCCGGAGGCCACTCCCACAAACCTTTAACTTTTATCTGAGTGGTTTTGAATATGTGTAGTTTCCTAAGAGCGCTGCCTCTGGCCGCCGGCGTCCAGTCTGATCGGAAAAGAAACTGCTGACCTTGGTCTCAATATCAGCCGTTGTTGGGTTTCGCATCTCAAAATATCATCGGCAAATGTAGGTTGGATTGAGTGTAACGAAATCCAACAATGCCTGGATGTGGCTCAACCCAACCTACAATCCGCGCCATTACTGCCACGCAGGAGTTGCCTTCTTGGCCATTCTTTTCATTTTAACCACGATACCGCGCTGTAACAATAGGAGAATATCGTTTTTTGATTCCCCCGGCAATAGGTTTTCAGATTCATGATGATCGATTTGCCGCCCAAACACCCGGATAATCGCTGAATGTTAGAGATAGGTTTGATGAAAACGTAAAAAGTCGATCTAACGGCTGGATATCCGCCTGCGCGGGTAGGACATGATCATTGTCTATATGATACTAACTCATTAACTGTCATATCCGCGCAGGCGGGTATCCAGAAAAATGTTCAAATCCGATTTTTTTTGAAAGCCTATCGAGTTTGGCCTTTGGACATTTGGATGCCGATGTTCGGGCCGCAAAAAGGTTTGCCATAAAATCCAAAAAGTTATAAATAAGATGAAAAGCCCATCGCCATTTTCCCAAATTAATTGACGAGGTCCGGAAGATGCTATTATTTTGGATAATTGAATCCACCTGACGCAATAGGCAGCTCCTTAAAACCCATGAAACTGAACACCATCACCAACAGCTATATTGTAAAGGAAATGCTGGCGCCGTTCAGCATCAACCTGCTGGTGTTTACCTTCCTGTTCCTGATGACCGAAATGATCGAAATTACCGACTGGATCGTCAACTATAACCTTAACTTATTTACCGTATTTAAGATCATTTTTTTTACCCTGCCCTGGTTTTTAATGTTCATCATACCCATGTCGGTCATGATGGCTGTTTTGCTGACTTTTTTGCGGATGTCCAATGACAATGAGATCGTCGCCTTAAAGTCCTGCGGCTTGAGCGTTTACCGGTTGCTGCCGCCCGTTTTGGCCTTTGCCCTGTTCGGCTGTATGTTAACGGCGTTTATTACCCTGTACGGGGTGCCGCAATCCAAAACAGCCCTGGAAAAAATGGCAATCCAATTGGCGGCTTCCCATGCTGATATTGGCCTGAAGGAGAGGACCTTCAACGATGCATTTGATGACGTGATGCTGTATGTCAACAAAATTGACACCCAAAACAAAAAATTGATCGACATATTCATTGAAGACAAACGTCAGAAGGATATCGTCAGCACGGTGATCGCCCCGGAGGGCCGCCTATTTAGTGAACCCGAAAATTTCACATTTCACCTGCTGCTGTCCAATGGCACCATCCACCAGACGAACCCCAAAGATCGGTCGGCCACATCGATCCAGTTCGACACTTATAAGTTGAGCCTTGATTTTAATAAAGAGATCGAAAGTTATGATGAAAGCGATAAACATCGCGAGGCGATGAGCATCAGCGAGCTGCGCCAATACATGGAAAATAGGGCCGGCAAGGAAGGTAAAGACCAGGATTATTATAAAGCGAAAATAGTCATGCACCGACGATTTTCAATCCCCATCGCCTGTCTGGCCATGGGATTGATTGCCTTTCCTTTAGGCATTCAATCGAAAAACGCCAAACGCTCCTTCGGTCTGGTGTTATGCCTGTTCTTCTTCCTGCTTTATTACCTGTTGTTAACCATCGGCTATGGCTTTGGAGAGGATGGCATTTACCCCCCGGAGATCGGAATGTGGGTGCCGAATGTCGTGATGGGAGGCATCGGGTTGTTCATGCTGATTCAAACGGGGCGTGAGCGTTCGTTGATGATAGACTTTTTTGCCCGGCGCCTCCAGCGGTTGGCGGCATTGATCAATCCTTTCAGGCGTGCATCTTAACGGATGAATGAAATTTTAATTACTCGGTAAACATCCAGCTCGTTATACCTTTCAATTTCACCCCGACGCCGGTAAACCACAACCGAAAGCTTTCATCCCCCGCCTGGTGATTCAAGGCAAGCACCAGGGGCCCCGCCTGGCGATAATTTTCCCAGGTGGTGATCCGGGTGGGTTCCTCCGAACCGCCGCGTCGATAAATCCACTGCAACAGCCTGTAATCATTATTTAGATAAATTTGATAGACATCACCTTTCGAGTATCGGCCGGTCGCCGGGAAGGTAACAGTGACACATCTGGCCTCACCCTCTCCCAGGGGAAGTTTTTGGCGGCCGATATCTTCTAGGGAAATGTCGGCGTCCCAGACGATGTGAAACGGAAAAAACAGCCAGTAATTGTCGTTGATAAACCAGGCATCGATCTTTTTTAAGGTCGAAGATGCCGAAGGATTGATATCGTGACGGTAATACGTGACGGCAGGCTGATAGTCCATCCCTTGATAGGTGACCCGGTCCAGTTTGGGCTCCCAGACCCAGAAGCGGCGGACATGTTCATCACCGATTTTGACGTTGAACATGTACTGTATCTGTTCAACCTGGGGAAAATAGTGAATGCCGTAAGTATTGCCAATGCGTTCGGTCAAAGTCATCGGCCGGGTAATTTCATTTCCTTTGCCCGAACCGGCACAGGCGAATAATCCGAGTGACAGCAACGTGATCAGCAAGAGTTGCGGCAGCGATTTGACCATTGAGACCTCCATTATCGTCGACCATTAGAAGCCCGATTCTCAAGCCGGGCCAGGGATGATCGACACAACCATGGATAATATCCGCTCAAGGTTTCGGGTGTCAGGTTTCAGGTGTCAGGAGATTTCGGTTTTCGGCATTCGGTTTTCGGTATTAGATACTGACACCTTTTATGAAACTACACATAAAAGAAGGTTTCAGGTGTCAGGTGTCAGGTGTCAGGATAAAGTGACCTAACTCCCTGAAGCTACGAGTCTCCAGTGAAACCGCGTATTTTGGAAATGTAGGGCGGGGCCACCGTGCCCGTCCCTCTATTAGCGGGATCGGCACGGTGGCCGACTCTACGTTGTAATATGAACAAAGTTTCTGACATTGATCAGACTGGCTTTTTTTTGGCCAGAGGCCGCCGCTCCTATGAAACATTGGAATGACGAATGACGAATGATGGATTCGCTTCGCTCTGACTATTTTAGTTAGAATTAAATCGATAGAATACCTTACTTCGAAATTCATGATTCCTTGTTCGATATTCGATATTCGCTTTTTCGAAGTTTCTT
>Ga0209149_1000331_pt1 | contig 19366 bp, 13 predicted proteins | sample WorMetTyACAVOLI2_FD_187423 | JGI IMG/M metagenome (GOLD analysis project Ga0209149, IMG submission 187423) | Marine gutless worms symbiont microbial communities from Max Planck institute for Marine Microbiology, Germany - Olavius algarvensis... ... | reverse complement strand
GCTGTACAGGACAAAATAATCAGCTTACTGCCATCAACGCTCACGTTGGTTACGTTTTGTTTACTGTTGTTATGACCACTTTCACCGTAGCGCCATCTAGCGGCGTGCCGTATGCCGATGCCCTATTACAACGGTCGGATATCGCACGATGTTTTTGATGCTGAACGCAACCTGCTGGCGATAACTAAGTTTACTCGTGCGATTTGTATTAACCAAACCGTGTACATATTTGCTACAGATAGGTCGCTGTTACGTATGACTTCACCATAGTTCGAGAATTCGTCACTTTCGGTTTTAAAATTCTTTAAAATTCGTGAATTTTAACAAATTTTTAAAATTCGTAAAAATTCGTCGGGCTATTTTGGGGCTATCGACAATGGAGTTTTTCAAAAAAACTCACAAGCAACAACGAAATGTGATGCTGAGAGGAACTGGTCCACATGACTTTTTTCATCCATAGCAAGATCGAAGAGAAAACTGGACAACAACGTTAGAGTGTTGAGTAACTTGAGTTCACGCGAACTTTAGAGTTCACATTATGGATAAACTGATGACTGAATTGTGAGGTGGTTGCACGTTGCAATTTGTACACACATCAAACTGATGTGTCAAAAGTTTAAAAAAAGTAAAAACTATAAAATACTAAAATTCGTCGGCTGTGTTAAAAGTCGTTAAAATTCGTGATTTTTTAACAATATTCTTAAAATTCGTAAAATTCGAGTTCTCGAACTATGGACTTCGCAACCTATAGGCCTAGCGGCCATTCACTGATGCAATACGATTGGACTAGAAAATCCATTATTTTTTAACGAGTTTACATAATTACAATTAACTTGACTGAACATGCATTATGGCTTTTGAATTGACTGGTTTATGGTCGGTGCGTACATGTTATGTTGCTTTCTACTACGAATCCATGAGTATAGAGTATAGAGAAAATTTGAAAGCTGGCACTAACCCGTACTCCTGGCCCTATTGGACTAGGGGATGTAATCTCCGGGGGGGGGGGTTTCCAGGGTGTGTCTCCGTGTACCTTTTACCTACACTTGTGTATTTTATTGTTAGCGGTTATTCTCGTGCACGCATATTTTGCGTCTGTCGAAGTTTTAATAAAGCATTACTTACTTACTTACTTACTTACTTATGCCTTGAGTTCAGCGTTTGATTCGATTCAAATACGAACTTTGGCCTATACCTCCGATTCGATTTTCGGGATTCGATTCTATAAAACTTTCTGATTCAATGTCACTCCCAATATAGAAAACATATGTCGGCAATCGAGTACAATAAAAACACCGTCGGATATACGCATCACGCAGTTCGCGGTGCTACTAAAGCGTGTTTTATGTCGTCCTGATCTAAACAAAAACATTGTTCTGTTTTTTGCCGAACTGTTCGCAGCTGCCGGCGTCTAAGTTACCGTGTGTCGTAAGCATAGACGGATAGTTGGGTACTGTCGAATGAGTTGTTCACACCACATCACATCACCACATCGTTTATTTCAGACCAGGGCTTTTTTAATGTGCAGTTCTACACAAAAGTTCAGTTGTAAATGAATTTGTGCAGGCTGCAGCTATAAACACATTGGCCTATCTGTGCGGTTAAACTATGGATTGACGTAGGCTAGTAGTAATTCCAGTTGTGATACAAATAACTGATTTCTTGTTGATTTAGTGTGAGAAATGGGGTGGCGCGGTGGCTTAGTGTTAGGGCGTCGGACTTGCGATCTAAGAGTCGCGGGTTCGAGGCCCGGCCGCGACGCTGCTGCGCAACAACCTTAAACGTCTTGTTCACACCCTACTGCCTCTGTCACCAAGCAGTATAATTTGGTACCAGCGAAAGCTGGGAGGTAAACAGGCATATCACGTGGTGCACCAACCCGTATCACGTGGTCTCGCAGTGTTCGCTGATGCCTGGCGGTCGGGTTGGCTTGAGGAGATCAGCGCCGACTTACGGGAAACGGTAGCGCATTAGAGGTGGTTCCACGACGATGCGCTATACAAATCCACGACTTTACTTTTTTACATGATAATTTTTCAGTTCCAAATGCAACAATAAGCGTTTGGCGGCCGGGCTCTACCCGGACCCTCTGGGTAGTTAAAAACGTTTCCCAGACTATAGATGGATATCGGTGGTGCCACCAGGGAAGCGAAAGGGGAGGGAGTTAAGGGAAGGGGTGGAAAGGGGCGGACAGGCAGGGGCTGTGCAGTTCTAAAAAAATTCTTTAAAAACCCTCACTAGTGTTTGCAAATCCGGATATCCGTTATCGGGATATCCGGATTTATCCGCTAATTTTATGACAGCGGCCGAAAATCCGGACATTTTGAAATAAAAATCCGGATTTTTTGAATGTATGAAAAATAGTGAATGAATAACCATGCTTGTGAATGCTCCGTTACAATAGTCAATTCCACAGTCTGTGCATTGGTCATGGCCACGTCGCCACACCCACACCATGTGATGTTCATGTGGTCATGTCTAGACTGTATCAAGGAATTAATAAAAAACAGAGGTTTTCACTGTTAAAGCCCATACTTCAGTGACAATATCATTTGGTTTCATCTAATCCTCCATCTGGCCATAGATGAAATATAATGGCTTCCGTTACATCAAACTCAAAGGTCCAACGAAAGACTAGAAGATACCAAATGATTTTGCAGTTTTGTATGTATCACTGAACAATAAGCCTTAACACTGTGCTAAAACGTCTAAGGTTTTCTATATTAATATTTGCTGTTTTCCTACCAGATTTCATTTTCTTGTACCACGATACCAGACTCGCCCAAGTTTTGTCAAAATTGTACATATGAGGGTGTAGAGATCGAACATTATGTTCGATCTCTACACCGCATAAAACCAGAATGTTCAGTGTGCGGTTAGGCAGTTCGCAGTAGCCGTGTTTACGCTTGCGATGCCACTCGACTATACCCACATTTCCGATGTCCCGACGTGCGTGGTACCACGAACTTACAGCAGCTACGGCGACAAAAGCTTTGCAGCCAAACAAGAAGATGACATCGGTGAATATTCTGACAATGTATCCGCTGTGCTCAGCTGTTGTACCGCTGATCAGACGACTGTTACGTAACGTCCGATAAGCCAGCAGACACGAGAGCACTGCGCAATAATCGCCGTCTACTGTTAACCTCTTCCTTACAGGACTTTTCTGACCAAATGATTATAGCGTGAGTGAACCAGTGAACATGATCCTGACATGTTCCTGGAAGTTCCCCCCTGGACAATTTCTCCGCCTTTTTTACGTGGTGTAGAACATTTTCCCCTTCCACCACCACCATCCGCCGACCTACATTATTAAAGCGACCTAGCGTTGATGTGTTCAAAAGTGACAGAGGTAGATCGGTTAGGGTCAGGAATACGGGTTAGTGACAGTTTAAAAAATACCAGACTCGTGGGTCAGGAATCGCGTCGTGGGTCGGTTAGGGTCAGGAGTACGGGTTAGTGCTAGTTTTCTCGCTTAAACAGCCGGAGAAATGTCCTAGGCGGGAAGGAAGGAACATTGTCTGGAGAAACTGTCCGGGGCAATATGTCCGAGGGGGATATGCCCCAGCCCACCCAGGCCCCTCCTCGCTGTACCAAATGTAACAGCCCACCCATCAACGGCCAGTGTACCAATCGCCGTAGGGCCTATTGCTGTACAATGGTCCGGTGCTCTACGGTTTTAATGTGTCCACAAAGGGTTAACATGCATAGCCTATAATAGGTTCTGACGTAAGACAAAAAATACGATGATCGACGGCCCAAGCCACAGGTGGCGCTGATCTCCGTCATTGGTTCGAACGCTCCGCAGACCCAGTCAATGTCAAACACTGGCCCAAGATGCATCGGTCCAGTGCATCCCACATGGGCCACATCGCACCTGTTTATGAGCCGGTCATACGTCCGCTGGGTATGATGGTATAGTAGGTCATTTCTGAGACGATTTTACGGGTCGTATATGACTCAACCAACAGTGTCGTAGCACTGAAGGACAATGGTTAGTCAACCACGTCAAGGGCCAATCACACCATGCTCAGCTCACTAAAACGTAAAGAAAAAGATGTAATCAAAAAAAATTAATACATATATAGCACCATGAAGACCGAAGATACAGAGGCCCTCGGATGATAGACAGAGCCTACAATCATACAAAATCAATTTGAGCTATTTAAACAATAAATAGCCTTTACAGTCAAACAAAACGGCGTCATTTATTGAACCATCCTGTATAATCCGTCTCGATCGAGAAAAGTCTTACATAATATTGTGATACGGCTCATGTTATTCAGTGAGAGAGAATGAGGAAAACAATATTGTCATGAGGTATTTACTGAGAAGACTATACCACAATTTCTACAGAACTTGGCGAGATGTTATCTAATTATCATACAACTGATCTACAACTGATACCACAATATCCAATTCATCATTTTTCTCAAATTTCAAACATCATTTAAAATATTCCACTTTACTAGATTTAAGTGGTCTAAATAATATTTCCTTTACTTAATGGCCAGCAAAACATTTAGACATGAAGACACTGAAGTTTGTAAATGAAAAAAATAACGGCATACAACTGGCCGTAATTGCTGGCTGTGAATGTGCGTTGGAATGAGAATGTATTTCTCCTCTGTATGGTGCAACGAATGGCTGCTGAAACAGGTAAGTGGTCTCCGCGGTATGTTGCTTCTAATGGTGACCGACCCGTCCGACCGTCTTCCAATCTCCTCTATCAGTTCCGCTGCCTGGTGGTTCCAAGTGTCCGCCGTTTCGATAGCCACAGGAAATACAAGATCACCTGTCGTAGAGAGGCCGCGCGATCCTTCGTGTCATTGAATGTTTTGCTAATTCACTCAAGGTCACACAAAGTCAATCGAAATGACACCCTTGAGTAAGTAAGTAAGTAAGTAAGTGAACTTATACCCGGCGCCTAAAAGTCAATGTCACTAAGCACCGTAGTCTTTAGCTAAACAGATGCGTCTTAAGTAGCCGCCTAAATTGTTCAAGGCTGAGGTCTGGTTATCACAGAGTGTGTAGGGAGTGTGTAAGTTCCTATTAGTATTCAATTGTACCTATGTCTCTATCTCTCACCGTTTCTGAGACATTCAACGTCGAATAAAGCGTGACCTTGAATTCTGGGTTAGGGATCACTCAAGATCATTGCAGTGGCACTAGTCAATAGATCATATACTACTACAACTATAGCTCTTGTATCGTTTTCGAGTTACTTGACGTTTAATAATATCATGACCTTGAAATCTCGGTTAGATGTCACTGAAGGTCATTGAATATGGTACCACTCGAAAGCTTGGGTACGGTTTCCGATTCGCATTCCGTAGCAACTATGGCTGTATATTTAGCTGTTTCGACACAATACACAAACGTGACAGCCGGCCAGACAACCAGCCATTACATTACATTACATTACATTATATAACTGTGTTTAGTGCCAGGCCTACAACAACCCGGGTCGGCCTGGCAGTACAAATGTCAACGATGCTCAAAACTAGAAGCGTAAAGATGAAATCACGATAAATAGAGGTTAAAAAAGTGAGTAAAAGCCATCCATCCAGCCACCGCATGACGGCATAGGCCGCGCTTATGCACTGCATGGCGCGGCAAAAACGTGGGTATTGGATAGCTGGCTGTACTTGGTGTTCTCGTTGCTGCACGGTTGGCAAGAAACTCACCAGTAAACGAGATAGACGAACGTTACCACCTTAACCACGCCATCGTTGTGAAACGTTATCACCCCTGCATTCTATTTTCCCCGTAACGTTCACCTATCTCATGGACCTCTCCGGCTGTGTTTGTCACGTGTCTATCTGCATAAGTATCTAGAACTGTCACGCCCCAAGCCAGCGGCTTGGTCCTCGACCGTGGAAGCGTGATAGTGCCACCAGGGGGCGTTTACGCCTTAGTTATGGATCGCTCTTGGATCGCTCTTCTGGATCGATCCGATCTTTAACTAAACGAACTGCTCCCGCGACAGCGCTCTGATTTTTGCGGATCGGTCAAAAACTTCGCTCCCAGCAGCTTCAGTCACGTGACTCGTGTGTTTGGTTGTAAACAAAATTGGGGATCGGCTGATCTGCTGATGTGGACACAGCAGCTGCCAGCGTCATCTCTTCGTTGTGGCGTTGTTGACATTCGTTCGCTGATAGTATAGGCCTATAAATAAAATTCGTGTAATTGTCATCAGAAATGTCACTCAAAATTGCTGCCAAAACAGACGTATGTTCGTTTAAGGTAGCCATTTTATTTTCCCGAGAGCGCTCTCGGAGCAAAAGGGTTAGAGCGGTCGTGGAGTTGACGAGAGCGGTCGAGAGCGCTCCTGCAAGAGCGCTCCTTAGCTAAATTCGCCCAGGACGCTTGCCGTCAGGCCACATCAGGCTCACTGACTCTTCGACTGCCTGCATCTACGCTCGTTTCACGGCTCGCCAAATGATGCCATTCAGGTTGCTGGCGTTGCTGTCTCGGTGCGCGTTTCCTACGGAAACACGTGCCCGCCTTCCCGCCATCCACCGCGACAGGCGACACCAAGATAACGACGAATGTGGAGTCAATTTCTGCTATATAGGCCTACAACGTACAGCAGCTTATCTAGTTCTTACGCCCAACTGCGCCGCCCGTTTGTATACGACGTCAGTTGTGCCACATAATAATAATTACGCCTTTATCGACAACAGCCAGCGGCATAACAATATGACATTATCACAAGCCATTTGGTTGGTTTATCGTATCGGCCATTACCTAGGTCATACGAGAGTTCGGCACACCCCCACGGACACCGTCAGTGACTTGCTGAAAGTCGAACGTGTCCGCAGCAGAAATTCGCTAGGTAGTGTAGTGACATTCTTAAGGTGGGGTGGGAAGTATAACGTTGATCTCGGTGCAGATTTATTGCAGAGTCCAACAGTGAAAGAATTTTTAAAATCGGTCAACACCCACTAAAGATATGCAAAAGACCAGGCTGGCATGTTTTTTTGACTCACAGTGTATAGTAACCACCACAGTGGGCTACAATCTTATCTACTCCTGGCCCAGGCTGCCTTCAACTTCACCTATCATTCATTCATTATCATTATCATTATCATTAATCATTATCATTAATCAAGTCCTTTCCATCACAGACTGCCGGTTCCTTTTGGACTGCCTTTCACGGATTACTGGATGTTTTTTTGTGTAAATTTTATCTCGCGTTCGCGATATTGATCAGAGCTGACAGTGGGTCATATTTTGTGACCTAAGACACCCATATGACCCATGACACACGGCCAATCATAGTCTGATAACTTGAACTTGAATTAGTAACGAGCTTAAGCAGAACCTTTCAGCAGAAGTTTAAGTTTATAGCTGGTTATTGTTTTGTTCAAAAATAGGCCTATATTAACACAATTAAGCAGATGAAATAATTAAGTCTTTGATATGGTTGTTCGCATTTTATAGGGTATAAGGTCACGGATACTGACCCATGACCCATGTGATCCATCCAGATCTGTTGACCTATTTGACCCATGACCCACTGTCAGCTCTGATATTGATATAGCGATTCTGCAGTCTGTCAGTCCTGTCGTCACGTTCCAGTACTGTATCGAACAAATCGTAATACTTTCATCAACATTGTAGCCCAATCATTCTAGATTTCCCATTGCTACACGTCTTTGCGAAATTCCGACCGCGAGTCCCCCTACTGAGGCGTTAAATGCAAGCGGATTATACAAATTCTGCGATTTTCTGTCCAATTGCGTCCCCAACCAAGGGTGTCACACATCTTTCCTCCCCGTGACAAAGTATCCCCGTGACATCTATGCTTCCAGTAGCGGCGGCCCCGTGATAAACTCCTGTTAAAATCTACTGTTGTTACTTTGTGTGCGCCGCTGAGGCGCGATCTGTTAGCGATAACTAAGTTTTTTTTTCTTTTTTTTCTAAATTCTGACCTCGGTTCTGCGCGCTGGAGTAAGCTGTTCTACCGGTCACGCAGTATTTGAAAGATTAGTCGTATTGTATCGTATCGTAAGTAAGTAACGATGTACTGATTAAGATGACACTATCATGTCAAAGACATTGCAGGGACACCATACAAAATTAAACAAAACAAAGACAATCAAAAACGACAGAAGCGCCGACAGTCAGTAGTCGCGGGAAGACAACAGTTATTTTACTGTGCAGTATACAATCACGATCGCCTAATCATCGACAAACGACGACCGGAAAAGTACAGTCTTGAGCTCGCGACGGTGCATTCCTCCAGACAGACGACGGCAGGCTGTTCCACGCACGTACCGAAGCCACTGGGCTGGCACGATCATGAAATAAGCCCTGTAAACTGTCCGAGAAGGCGCGAGTTAGTACATTTTCGCTATGCAAATAAATATTGCACAATAAAATTACCAGTCACCGTCTACAATATATGGAGGGCCCTGTGACCCGGGAGGACCCGCCTTCGCCTATTAACCCTTTAGAGTGCAAAGGCAATTATAGTGCCACATCGAATAATACGAAGTTGGTACACTGGCCGTTGATGGGTGGGCTGTTACATTTGGTACAGCGAGGAGGGGTCTGGGCTGGCTGCGACCCCGCCAAGTCCCCTCATCGCAGTGCCAAATGTGACATCCCACCCATCAACGGCCAGTGTACCAATCGCCGTATATTGCTGTATAATGGTCCGTTAATTGCTCTGCGGTTTTAATGTAAAAAGGTAAAACCAAAGAAAGTATTTACGTAGCGCCATTACGTGAGCACTTCACCTTCAATAAGTAAGTAAGTAAACAAACTTAAAAACATGCCGTATCCGTTCATGTATGGATCACACAGTTTTACCTGCAAATTACACCATAGTTGTGTCTACCTCGTTCACCAGACGGCGCCACCACTGATTGTAGTAGCAGACATCTAATTGCAGCTTACTACTCATTTATCGACGCCGAAGGAATGAAGGCTGAGTTGGCCTAGTTGATCGAGCGCAGGGCAGGAAATGATCGTCGGTCAAAGGCCGACGTTCTACCACTGTGCCACGCAATGTACCGGTTAAAGGGTTAACGCCTATGCTGGCGGGCGGTGCGGACGATATTTCGTCGTTGTACGATGTCGTAATCTCTCACTCGACACGCGTGTTTTCCGCGTTTCGGTGCTAACAGACCGTAACCCGCTATCTGAGCGTTCGTCAGTCACAGCAGCCGGTTATCACACCATGCACGACGTTCCCACGACCGGACATTCCAAGAACTCAGTTATCCCATCATCCACCGTCCATCATTTGCATCACCGGCCCGTTGCAGAGGCAGTGGCATGATGGTTGAGTGCACAAAGGTACTATGTCTACTTTTTTTTACCAAATTAAGATATTGATACAATAAACTGGAAAACTGAACTGACTATGTAAGCTTACATTGTGGAAAAAAGGTGGTGTACTGGTATTCACTATCAGTCTACCAAGCTGCCAACTGGAGATATAATTATGTAAATAGAAACTGCCAAATTGATGCACATGGGCAAGCTCCGGGGGGCAGTGCCCCACAGCTGGTGACGTAGTAAAGGCCTGTTTATAGCGACGCAACTCAACTCAACTGAACTCAACTCGACGTCGAGTTGAGTTGAGTTGTGTCGCTATAAACGGGCCTTAAAGGACATTAAAAACATGTTTTTATCCGCTATTAAAAACATGAAAAATGCATTTTAGAAAAATTTCCCGCACTCGACGAGTATTAAATGCTTAAGCTAAGCGTCGAGGTAGCCATGTACTAAAAACAAAACAAACATTGCTGTCGGGCATAGGAAAAATGACTTTGTTAGTTCATTCGCTATGTAATAAAAAATAAGTTCACATTATTTAATGAACATTTATCCCGTGGTTCTTTTGATCAAGTCAGTATAATTATGTTTTAAAATGAAAAACAAACATACATAACATTAAAAAACATTAGAAATCTGTTTTATAGAAAAAAATACGTTATTAACAACTATGGCTGGTAAGGCCGATGGCTTCCAAGATGACATGCTTCGTTCTCTGCACATAAAACAGTAATTACCGACAGTAGCTTTGATTTTTCGAGTCCATAATCCGTACTTGTGACAGACATCAGCTGCATGGACATTTCAGGCGACCACTGAAAGTGTAAACATTTCTATTCGGAAGTTAGTTCATCATCAATGTCGCGTAGCCGGCGGCAGCCGTTGCGTCGCTCCAGCGGCATGGACACAGCGGATGGCACGCCTCCAGAGTTCCACTGGTGAACTGTTCAAGTCCCATCGAATCTGGTCTATCCATTGAGTGCGGGGTCTACCAGAGTCCAGAGCGTCGTCTCAAGTTGGAACCAGGAGGACGACCAACCGACAAATCGATGTCACTAATTTTACGTCACTGTAACATAGCCTATACAAGCAGTGTGGCCTCCGGGCTCGGCCAACATGGTATGCCCCCGCTTGCCTCTAACCCTGATCTTGGACCGTTTGACCTGGCATGCGCGTCGCATCTAAGGTGGGAAACCTTCCTTCCAAATTTGGGCACGCTAGCTAGGCCTTTGGCCTTTGGGTTCTCGAATTATTCGCTATGTACGCGACGGACGGACAGACAGACGGACGGACGGACAAAAGCAACGCTTATTGCTCACTTCCCTACTGTCCGAGGCATAATAATCTGGTTGTTTTCAAAGCTGGTAACCAACCACGAGACATATTCAGTTATACATACGTACAGAGGCTCGTAATCAGTGGATATAAGACCGGTTCACGGCCTGCATTCTAATAAATGTTGTATAGCTACAGCTTCTCCGCTACACCAGCTTGGAAATCAGATGTCGCCGTGGGCGGTTGAGCGCGTACGGTTATCGATATGAAACTACGGCGTGTTCATTATCCATGCACTACGACGGCACGTGCTACACCTGCAGGCGCTCCATGCACCAAGAGCAACGCACATACACCGAGAACGGAAAAAAAGGACCCGTCTTATTTTCTTCACACCTGGTAGAATTATCAGCCAATTTAAACGAAAATTCCAGTCAATATAGCCGAGGGAAGGCTGGACGTAAGCACCTAAAATTTGTTGTCTTTTCGTTAAATATTCTTTGTTAGCAGCGATGTCAAAAAGGACGTTAGTAAAAGTGCCATTACAGCAACGGAATTTACTACTGACGATAAATATCTCATTAAACGGTTGTGAGTGAGTAAAAAAATGTCGAAAAACGATTGCTTAAGATGCTTTTTTGACAGAATATAAAGACGTGGTAGGCTAAATACAATGATCAATAAAAGCAGTGACAGATCTTTAACTTTGATTATCTTTGCAACTGGATGGGGAGTGTGTGGCCGACCACAACCTGGACACGAGTCAATGATGCCAATACTGTCGTTTTCTCTGATAAATGTTTAATCCGCTAAAACTCTTGTCTGTGTCAGGAAACATCTCAAGAAAGCGATTTGCTTCATGCGTTTTTATTTATTTATTTATTTACGAGCATTTACTTAAATAATGATCTTCAGGGGTAAATTCCGTTGCTGTAAAGGCACTTTTGCTAACGTCTTTTTTACATCGCTGCTAACAAAGAATATTTGACTGAAAGATAAGCCTAAATTATTTTTAGATGCGTAGCTATACTGCCTGAAATTTTTATTTCAGTTGGCTAACATTTGTAGAAGCTATGAAAAAAATAAAACGGCTCATTTTTTCCGTTCACGGTGTAGACCTCCGGACAGGAACTCCCCTTCCCAGGGAAAACCACCATCGAACCTTAATTCTAATCCTAACCCCGGCAGCAAAAGCACTATTGTGCTTCTTTTCGGGGAGTTTCTATCCGGAGGGTTGGCGGGTTGTTCGGACACCTACTTTTTGTAATTTTTACAGGGAGGTCCAAAAAAGCGAGTTCAGTTTGTTTGACTGCTGACGTAAGCCTCAATTAACTTGTGGTTTTTCGCACTAACCTAAATAAGTAAATAGATAAACATTAAACAAGTTGCCAATTTTAGTAGAAATTATACATTATTCATTTATAGGGTTTTGAAGATTGAGAAAACAAAACAGCGGCCTCACTTTTGGGCCACCCTGTACATGCCACGGTTCCCTAAATATGTCACTGGACCGGCGTTCCGGTACATTTCTGTGTTTAGTAATTACGTAGGCGTGGTTTATCTTCTTGTTGGCTGTCGGATGCGCACATATCTGGCAAAGAGGCGCGTACAGAACTACAAATTGCTGTAATCAACGTAGTGAGACCTGCGACGAGCGCGTCAAATCTGCTAACAGGCTGATTAGATAGCAAGTTTGCACTAGGGATGCGCGATATGAAAAAGTTCCCGACAATACCGTACCCTCGTCCGAAATACGGAGAACCGCGGTATACCGCGGTATCACACAGTGCTAAGAGTTCAACTACAGTTTCTCCAGAATCCGTGATGACGTTGTACCCACTGCAGCGACGTGCTTACAGAACACCTACTAAACGTTGATATGCGTACAAGAAGGACGGCGACGTTGACAAAAGCCCATCGATACAAGTAGCTCAGCTGTTGCAGAGAGACTGCTCGACGCTACGTGTCTTTGAGTATGTCGCTAAGTCACTCAAGGTCATTCAAAATGACACTGTTTAGTAGGGCGTGTGTAAGTCTCTGTTAGTATCCCATTAAAACTATGTCTGTGTCTCGTACTGTTTCTGAGATATTCAGCATCAAATAATGGTATGACCTTGAAACCGGGGGTAAGGGTCGTTCAAGGTCATTGAAAGTGGTTTCCTATTCGCCTTCCATAGTAACTATGGGGCTATCTTGTGTCGTTAACAAGATAAAGCGAGATATTGGTCAAAAATCGCGATTTTTTCATGCACCCTGCCTTTGACGCCCCGTTAGGGGTCCCCGTTTGAATATTGCCATACCGTTTGGTGTGGAAAAACTAGAATGGTGTGGCTACTCGACGATGAAAAAGTTTGACGACAGGTTTAGCCGTTTTGATAGAATACCGGCGTGTGACAGACAGACAGACGGACAGATAGACGGACAGTGAAAATGAAAACAATTCAACAATGAAATGGCAGGCTACTAGAAACGCCAAACGGCTCGTCAAACTGGTCACCAATTGCAAATAGACATAGCAATGAAATAGAATATAAACACACAATATGAAAGCGAACAAACAAGGAAAAACATGCATACATACATAAACATCCATAGTCCATACCTGCTCATAAATGCATACTCACACATACGCTATCAATAATAAACAGCGAGATGACACCTCACCGGTAATTTATACACACACATTAACCCCTTAATGGGCACTGGCAATTATAGTGCCACATCGAACAATATGAAGTTGATACACTGGCCGTTGATGGGTGGGCTGTTACATTTGGTACAGCGATGAGGGGCCAGGGCGGGGCCGCAGCCCGCCCAGGCCCCTCCTCGCTGTACCAAATGCAACAGCCCACCCACCAACTGCCAGTGAACCAATCACTGTATTTCTGTATCATGGTCCGTTGCTCTGCGGTTTTAATGTGCCCATTAAAGAGTTCAGCGCTTTTAGTCGAGCATTCTGTTGAGTGACGTTCCGCTATTGCCAAAACAGTTCCGTCTGTTTGCCTGTCTGACGTCTGTGCACTGTGGCCAACGGTAGAGTTTTCAGCACTGTATTTATAGAAGCTGGTAGGTCAGGCATCCGGGTCTTCTGCATCAACTTATCGCAGAGTAATTATTGTCAACGACTATGTCAGGAAGACGTTAAAGCTACATTTCCTGCGTCCATCTTAGCAGCGAACATAAGAAATAACTAATCATCTGCTGTCGCCAACTTTCATTGGACGTTGGTTTCGACCTCCCTCGGCAACATGCAGTGTTCTCTGCTGAACCGTTTTCGCACGGAACAGGGACACTGCGGTGCTTGCAGAAGGAAATGGCGACTTACAGACACTGATCTGTGTCCTTGTGGCGAGACCCAGACGATTTATCACATTGTCGAATACTGGCACCTGCCAAAACTGAATGGCGGCTTATCTCGGCTACACTCTGCGGATGAAGATGCTGTTTCGTGGCTGACCAGTTATGGTTCATGACACGCATACGAGAAGAAGATTGGACGTGCAACCGAGCAGTGAGCGAAGATGATAAAAACCGCGATTTCTTTTCAAAACCGGTATTCCGCACATCACCAGTTTGCACCGAAGTACAGCGATTTTGTCGACGTGTGCTAAATTAACAGACACGCGGCGGTGCCATGCACGCGTTCTGCGATAGCGTTGATGTCTTTTTATTGGGCCTACATGTATGTTATAACGAAGACGTATTCAAAACGGGCGTGACCGTTAAATGAAGTTTGGGTAACAGGTGGAGGGCCTGAAAGGATGTACACGGTGGCCCAAAAAGTGACATCACTTGTTGACTGTTTACATCTTTAAACGCCTAAATCAATTTGCACGATTTGTGTTAACCATAAATGAGTAAAATTTGCCTCATTTATGTTTTTATTTACTTATTTATTTTTTCGGCCAGTTTCTGTTTTCATTTTGGTGACGTCAGTGCCAATGACGACGTCGTCTCAGTAGATAGGTTAGTCGATTACACGATGGATTCACGAAAAAAAACATTTAAATAAAACAACTTATTGCGCTCAAATAATGACAATCAAGTTGACAAATGTGTTCGAAACACAAACTGTCTGAAGTACGTGCCACAAATCGTACTAATCAATCGAGACGTTATAAAGATTTCATCAATCAAACAGAATGTCCTTGTTTTTGGGCCACCATGTAGATAAGAGGAAACTACGAGATACCCCCTGGAGATATCGCCCCGGAGATTATCCGCTATAGAAAATTTGAAATCTTGCACTAACCCGTACTGATGACCCTCTAACCGACCCACGAGGTGGGGGATTATTTTTTAAAACTGGCACTACCCCCTACTCCTACCCCGCAATCGTCTTATGAACTTATTATTAACTGTGTAAAATGTCCTAGCAGTTATTTCCCGACGATACGCCACTTCTGATATGTTCTTGTTCAATAATAATAATAATAATAATAATACTAAACAAGCGCGTTAGCAACACACAATACCCGTATACCCAACACACAATACAATACCCACAATACCCGGGGGTGGGCATGCTCTCCAGTCCATGGGGGCTACTAGCCCGTGAGTCACATTTTAGAAAGCTCTCATCGAGCTGTTGTTAAGCTCTGATTGATATACTCGTATAACGCTCCGACTTGCCGTTATTGATTTATTCGCGGTCAAATGGCCAAAATTTAGGCCCAAAATTTCGGATTTGGGCATCCCCTGGGGCACCGCTCCCAAAAGGGGAGAAGAAAAGACTTGTCCGGGACCCATATCTACCATCATGCAAAATTTCATACCGATCAATCGATGCCACCGTCGCCGATATATCTGTAACCGGACGGAGAACAACTAGCTCTGCTGTCGCAAAGAGGTCGCGCGATGCTTCGTGTATGTCAGCAGTTAGTTTCAATAATCAATGGTACAATACCTCGAGCGCAGTTTTTTATTATTAGTTACTTCGGCTTCGGATTTACCAGTGTGTACAATTTGATTATGTTCTGTTGTCTTCGGCGTAACGTCGAGCCTTGCTGTCATACACACGATTCACGGACGACCGTGACTGCATATAGCGCGTGGCGCTTGGTCGTCCGATACCCGCAGTCAAGAAAAGCCTGTTGCTAAGTGCGATGCGCAGCAGTTACCGATCGCAGAACCAGATATTCGTTAAAAATCGAGATTTTAGCCTACCCAGCGGCATTCGACACCCACGTTACGGGGGGGGGGAGGGAGGAGTCCCCGTCGGAATATATTGTTATAATGTTTGGTACGGAAAAAAAACTAGAATGGTGTGGCTACCCGGTGGTGAAAATTTTTTTTGAAGATATGTTTATTCGTTTTGACAGAATTCACGAACGTGACAGACACGCAGAGGGACGGACGGACACCGCATGACGGCTAAGGCCGCGCTTGCATAGCAGCGCTGGGCAAAAAAACAGCAAACTTAGTACCCTGCCATACTAACGTTTGGCGGGTACCGTAATAACTATAATATCAGACTGGGGGGAGGGGGGTAATCTTTGGAGTGAATATCCCCAGGGGCTATTTCCACGCACCAGATAAGACTACCTTCGTTATGATATGAACCATAGTTAAGACTCACTGTCCGGGCGAACGAAAAACCACGTTCGCGTAGACAATCGTAAACTTTACGACGATACATGGATGCGGCCTATTTGCAATCAAATCAGTCGCCCCAGCAGAACCACAAAAGACAGGAAGCAATTAGTCGTCGTTTAACGGCCGCGTTCTTTATCGCTGATCCGTTTATTTCGGCCTCCTAGCAGAACGTTCTTCGCATAGCGACGAACTGATGGCAAGTCGCCGTACAGAGCAACCAAGTTACAGATCGATTGATCGCGTTGATCATTATAGAAAAATTAGAGAAAGCGAACCTGTTAATTTGTTAAATGTTTTCACGAGACCGCTAAACGTTTGACAATAGTTAAATCGAACAATTCTCGACATTGTCTTGCAACTTTGTGACCAAGATTACGGAAAAAAAGTTTGCAACTATCATCAAACTTCCCGAGTAAATGAACAATGTCTCGGAGATCTTGCCAATAAATTCGCCAGGTGGCAGCACGCTGCAATGGGGCGTGGGACGAGTGTTGCAAAGCCTTGCACCACTTGCTTAGTTTTCGTTTAGTTGTGGGCGAGTTCGTTAAACGTCCGAAAACGTTTGTCGCTTGAAGTTTAAACACGCGCAACTCCAGATGAAATTTCGCGCTCGTTTCTTGTAACGGTTTGCGCGGCATACACGAGTCGAAGAACCAATCACACTAAATTGCACCGGAAACGACGACAGCGCATGCGCAGTGGCTGAGACACTGTAAATGATAACCGCAGTTTATGGCACGGATAAAGTCGCATTTGTATTGCGTCACAACTTACGGGGACGCCATGATGAAAATTTAGGATGGACCAACGACACCGTGATAAATCATTTTGTATTTCACAATATCGAATTATTTTCGCAAATGCCTTTCAGGCAGATCGTTAGCGATTATGACGACTGGTTCAACTTTGATACAGAAATAAAAGAACCAGTTCCCAAGAACAAGGAACAGAACGTAACTGTGAAACTAGGCTAGGGAACTAATGATCGGGAACTATCCTCTGTTTTAGGAACTACTTGTAGGAACAGGAACCATTCGCGCAGTTTTTTTCTGGTAATGGGTTTACGATTGGTCTATCAATAATAAATGGGCTCTATAATCGGATATCTAATTACCGTAGCTACGTAATAATGTCATCATCATCATCATCATCATCATAATCTTTATTAAAAGTTGACAAACCGCAACTAATTACAAAAATAAGTTAATAGATCAGTCAATAAATGTGAATGAAATCTCTCTCAGTTAATGAACTGGTTTTTGCAACAAGTGTTCTGTTATGAGATCTTTGTATGTTATATGTGACCACATACGTTAGATACATTTTTTGAAAATACTGAATAAAACTGGTTTCGAATTTTTTTAAACGGATATCAACCCAACTCTAGATATGACGTCATTTGGCAGTGCCAGATCTTCCTTTTAGTGCTATTTATACGGGAACTAGTTCCCTTTTGCGAGGAACTTTGCAACGGCGGTTCTATAAGCCATACGCTGAACAGCATTATATATTTAGATAATAAAATGCAATCAGGAGAAAGGCATGAATAAAGATTCACACAGCCACGACAGACCACAGAGCTGTCACCAGGCCTAAAATGGAGGTGAACCATGGACACTGTTAATTTGAACGCCGAAGGTGTGAGGGAATGGGGTAGAATGTGGGGAGGGGATTTTTTTCTAGGGTCTGGGGAGGGTGCGTCTTGCCCCTGGAAAAGTCTCACAGACGCTGTCGGGTAAAAGTGGTGTCCCCGTCCAACCTGTAGAGAGTTGAGACGAGACTGGGCGTGGATCACATAGTTAATACTGTTTCATAGCAACTATGTCTCTATCTAGTACCGTTTCCGAGATATTATCATTTGTTAAAAATAAGGCTATAGCAGCTTACGTAACTACTAACGCCCTTAAATGTCCTTCAATTTGAATCCGATTCTGATCCAACTACGTTGTAGCAATGTAACAAGAAGCTCAGCTGTCACAGAGAGACCGCGCGACGCTTCGTGTAGTTGAATATTTCGATAAGTCACTCAAGATCACTCAAGTTCATTCGAAATGACACTGTTGAGTAGGGCGTGTGTAAGTCCCTATTAGTATTTCATTGAAATGTCTGTATGTCGTACCGTTTACGAGATATTCATCGTCAAAGAATGGCGCGATCTTGGAACAGGGGGTAAAGGTCGTTCAAGGTCATTAAAATGGCGCAGTTCGATAGACCATATACGACTTTCTATTAGTCGACCATTGTAAGTATAGCTGTATGTTGTACAATTAAATTTTCAAGTATTTGACGTTGAATAATCGTGACCTAAGACCTTGAAGAGGTCACTGAAGGTCATTCAAACTGGTATCATTCGAATACTTGGGTGCTGTTTCTATTCGCCTTCCATAGTCACTATGGCTCTATCTTGCATCATTTGCGAGATAAAGCGAGATATATTGGTCGAAAATCGTGATTTTATTTTTTATACACACCCCTTGCATTTGACGTCCCCGTTAGGGGGTTCCCATCCCGTTGGTGTGGCGTAAAACTAGAATTGTGGGGCTACCCGATGGTGGAAAAAGTTTGAGGATATGTGTAACCGTTTAGACACAATACCGACGTGTGACGGACGAACAGACGGATAGACGGACAGACGGACGGACAGACAGACATCTTACCACGGCATAGTCCGCGCTATGCATACGCGTCGCGCGGTAAAAACTCACGCCTGACTTGCTTTCGTTGTAGTTAACTTCCATGGCGATTGTATGTTGTCGGTTTTGATATATTCGCCATGATTTCTAGTAACTGAAATGACCAGTACTCTACATGTAGCGTTACGTTACGCGTGACCTTGATCTTTGACCTTTCGGTCTAAAAAAAATTAGAACACCAGTTACACTGTTCATGCAGAATGTTTCTGCCAACGTCGAACGTTTTACGACTTTCAGTTTCTGAGTTAGAAGCCCGTTTAGGACGGGCGACAGACAGACTGGATGCAACGCTTATTTTTTTCTTCTCTCCTGGATCACAATGTCGCTGTCTTCTTTCATCAAAACATCTCATACATACGTTTAGGCGAACACAAAGTCAAGGGGACACTGCTCAGCTCGACAATCGATGAAATCTACAGCAGAGATGCGCAGACGAGGACAGTGCCACAGACTGCCGGACGTCCGCAAGCTTTTTAAACCCCCCCCAGGCCCGTAGCCAGCCTGATAACGGG
>Ga0209149_1000329_pt1 | contig 19436 bp, 15 predicted proteins | sample WorMetTyACAVOLI2_FD_187423 | JGI IMG/M metagenome (GOLD analysis project Ga0209149, IMG submission 187423) | Marine gutless worms symbiont microbial communities from Max Planck institute for Marine Microbiology, Germany - Olavius algarvensis... ... | reverse complement strand
CCGAATGACGAATGATGGATTCGCTTCGCTCAGTCTTTTTAAACAGACAGAATACATTATTCGATGTTCGATGTTGGGCGTTCGATGTTCGACGTTCATTAGTTTCTTTTCTTTGATCAGACTGGCCGTTTTTGGGCCAGAGGCCGCGCTCGTGTGAAACTAAATTTCAAATACAGGAGTTGATTCCATATTTGTCTAAGTTGCAATTGTAGGTTGGGTTGAGCCAACTCCAGGCATTGTTGGGTTTCTCCGCCTACGGCGGACCAACCTACATTTTTGCGGTGCTATCACGAAATGCGAAACCCAACATCAGCCAATTTCGGAACCGACTCTCAAAAGTTTCTTTTCTAATCAGACCGGCTGTCCTTTAGCCGGAGGCCTCGCTGAACACTGACAACTGACACCTTTGAATATCAATGCACGTGGTAACATTGACGAAAAAATTGTCGGTATAAATTCTCTAAACCCGAATCGCGAGTTGAGGGTTTCAGCCCGGATTTAGCGCTTTACCCTAATCATGTTTCCTGTTAAATTCGACAGAATCCATTGAAAATTGACAAGGCGCAGGGCCAATTGATTTGAAAGCGAAATCCAGCAAGACCCAGAAAAAAAATAGAAAAAGCACCGATTCCAGGCAGGTACAGGCCAAAGCCGTTGCCGAGACATCCGACACCGCCCGGCGCTTGCTTGCGGTTACGCTGCCGGCACTTCTTTGTCTGATCGTCTACTATAATTCTTTGTCCAATGGATTTGTTTATGACGATTTGGGCTCCATCGTCGAAAACAAATACATCAAGCAACCGGGCAGGTTGTTAGCCTCTCTTTTTGATCAATCCTATTTTCAATTTGCCGGTCTCGAGGCGAGTTACCGGCCGCTGGCCACCTTGTCTTATTTTTTAATCTATGCCGTCGCGGAATTAGACCCATTTTACTACCATCTGGCAAGCCTGATACTACATACGCTGAATGCGATCTTAGTATACTGGCTGGCCAATTTTTTGCTGGGCCATCGCCTGACTGCCATACTGATGGCAATGATGTTTGCCTGTCATCCGGTGCTCACCGAAGCGGTGAACTGCATCGACTTCAACGATGATCTGCTGGCGACGTTTTTCTACCTGCTGGCCCTGATTTACTATATCCGGATAAAATCCGTAGATATAAAATCCAACATTCTGGGCTACGCCCTATCGCTCCTGTTTTACATACTTGGTTTGTTGTCCAAGGAAATGGCCATTTCCCTGCCGGCCATGGTTTTGCTCTACGATCTGGTGCTGAGTGATGCCGGCCGGCGTGCACAAAATTTCAAAAACCTGCTGAGCATTGTTCGGCAAAGAAAATTTTTTTATATCGGCTATATGACGGTCGGCCTGGCTTATTTGTGCATCCGGTTTTTCGTTTTATATAACCCCCGGGAGTCGCTGAAGGCTTCTGCCGGCAGCCTGTTTGAAAGGCTCATCTATCTGCCGAACCATATTTTCAGTTTCATCAAACTGACGATCTACCCGGGCAATTTGAACGCAGACTACGTGTATTCGCATCCGAGCAGCTTTTTTGAACCATCGGTACTGATTGGCACGGCAGTGGTCGTGGCCCTCGTGGGCCTTTCTTTTTTAATTCGGCGGCATTCGAAAGCGGCATTTTTCGGTATCTGGTGGTTTTTGATTACCCTCGCTCCGGTTTACAACCTGATCGAAATTTATCATCCCCTGGCCGAGCGCTACCTTTATCTGCCCATCATCGGATTTTGCCTGGTGGTTCCATTAGCTGCCCATGCGGCTGCAAGAAGGCACTTTGCCAATCCCGCCCTTGCCAATACGATGACCTTGCTGCCCATAGCCCTTATTCTGGTAATATATTCGGCCGCCACCATCACCCGCAATCCCGTTTGGCGGAGTAATTTTACGCTGTGGTCGAAAACCGTTCAAAGCTCGCCCAACAGCCTCGTGGCGCGCGGCGGACTGGGTATGGCTTATTTGAACCGGGGGATGCCGGATGAAGCGGCCGAGCAATTCAAGATCGCGATTCAACTATATCCCGCAGATTACAAGGGCTATTACAACCTGGGTCTTGTTTATCACCAGAAGGGTAACCTGAAAAAAGCCCTGGAATACTTCAGCCGATCCGTCAACCTCAAGCCTGATTCCCCAAAGGCCCACTACAATCTTGCCACCATTTACCTTCAGCAGCGTGCCTGGGATCTGGCGATCCGACACTATATTAAAGTAAATGCGCTGGATCCTGAAATTGTGATGGCCCATTATAATCTGGGCATGGCTTATGCTATGGTGGGAAAATTGGATGCTGCCATTGTCGAATGGAAAACAGTGCTGCAAATCGAGCCCCATAACGCCATGGCAAAGAAAAACATCCAAAAGGCAAAGAAAATGATGAACAGAAGCGGGGGGTAGGGATATAGGAAAAAAACGAATATCGAATATCGAACAAGGAGTAACGAATGTCGAAGGAATGTATTCTATCTATCTTACTAAAATAACAGAGCGAAGCGATTCCACCCTTCATCATTCGATATTTCTTGTTCGATATTCTGCGGTTCGCTTTAAATGTTTCATAAGAGCACTCCGGGTCACCGATCGGCCGTGTGCGAAGATGCATCATCGGAGCCGGGCATTATAACCATAAACCCATGGTATGTATTGCGCAGCAGCAACAGCAGTGCATAAACGAGCAATATCAACCCCGCCATTTCTAAAGTTTCTTCCAATGTGACCATCAACACCCAGATAAAGTCCTTGTTCTCGTGCATCATGACCAGGTACTTGCCGCTGATCATTTCCAGTCCAATGGCGGCAAAAATATAGGTGACGGCTGAAAGGCCAAACCAAAAGCGGATGTTTTTCGGCATCCGCCAAAAGACGGGAACTGCGAATATCGCCAACAGCAAGACCCCGATGCCGTAAGGAATGATCCAGGCGTAATAGAAGATCCCGGTGGCGCCCAGGGCCAGTCGCAGGGGATCGATCAACCGCTCATGGATCGATATGGACTCATCCAGGGCCAGAAAGACGAATACGAATGCAAGGACCAGCCAGATCCTGCGGGAATCACCGGCCCGGCCGGCAGCTTGCCAGGTTATCCAAAAAAGCACCGCGTTTATCAGAAACAGCCAGGTCGAAAATATGGCCGGTACATTACCTTCACCGTCTATAAAGAAAAGACTAAACAGCAGGCGCACAAGCCCGTGTTCAAATCCTTTAAAGATATACGGCGTACCGATTGTAATTAAATGCGCGACCAGCAAAAAAGTCGCGATCGCGCTCAGCCAGATAATCGCTTTGCGGGGGTTTAGAGTGATTGTTGTCGGTTGTTCCTTCAATGTCTATCTCCTCAAGTTTTGACAGTGTTCAGAGATAAAGCTCCGAAATAAGTGGTTTTCGAATCAACAATCTCGCTGATATCTATTGACTTAAATTACAGGTTTCGGGTGTCGGGTTTCAGGTGTCAACACTGCCTCTGGCCGCAAGCGTCCAGTCAAATCGAGAAAAAAGCTATATAGATTAAAGGCGCTATTTTAGATTGTGGGAGCGGTTTTTAACCGCGATTTCCCGGGCAATCGTGGCTGGAGGCCACTCCCACCAATTATTTACCTCTACCTAAACAATTTTGAATTCTTTGAATTTTTATACAAGGGAACTGCGACGCCAGAACCAGGAATCTGGACGCTAGCACCTGAAACATTCGCTTCTTTTCGATATGTTGCCGGAAAAAGAACCCTGGGACCCAATTGGTAGTGTCCGTTAATTATTTACTCTTCATTTTTGCCTTTGAATCCAAAATATCGATAGACCTTTATCACCTGAGCCAAGCGGTCGTTGCGAAAAACTGTAATTTCCATCGGTTGCGGATCCATGCGGTTAAACAGGGGCCGGTAGCGTTCGGCCCGTTTTCGATGGCGCTTTTGGTCCACAATGAACAGGGCGTCCCAGCCGACGTGTTCTTCAGGTGCAAACCAAAGCCGGTACTGATTATACCGGTGATGCAGGGTTGTGGCGACGGTGCCGGGCGCCAGATAGACCGCCAGCTGGCTGGTGGGATGAAACCGATGGCCGAAGACAAATGTTTTGGTAGGTTGCGGCATCTGCTGCCGCAACTTTTCCGTTTGCCTGGCGATTTCCGGCCAGCCGAACAGCTCGTTGCTGATGTCAAAGCCCGTTTCAAAGGGGGCAAGCGGTTTGATGGCCGGGAACCTTTGGTTCAGGTTCACGGAAACTTCCCGGGCCCAACTGTAGACGGGGCCGACCACCGGCAGAAATAGGACCACATAAAGCAAGGCGGTCATCAAAAATCCCGTTGCAGCGGCAGCGGTCGACCAGCGACGCCACCGTTTAGTGGATGGGTTTTGGCGCGAAATTTTTTGCAGCAACACCATCGCAAGCACAATGGATCCCGTCCACCAGCCGGCCGAGGTCCAGTGCGGCAGCACCTTGCTGGTCAAGCCGGTCAAGCAGAAAAATACGAAGAGCGGGACGCTGGTCCAGATCCCAAAGCGATCCGCCTCGCTGATTTTCGACTGGCGAATTATGACGATAAAAACGACGAACAGAAGCACGAAAATGATCGGTGACCAGGCTGCGAGCTGTCCCCCGACAGCCGTCAGGAATTTGCCGAGGTCCAGGCCGTCACCGCTGCCCTGGCCTAATTGAAACAAATAAGAAATCCAGTCGTTCCGGGCGTTCCATATAATATTCGGCATAAACACGGCCAGGCCGATCAGCGCGGCAACATAGGGTTGGGCCCTTTTCAGCCAAAAACGATTGCCGGCCGAAGTGCTTAAATAGCCCAGCAGGCATAAAGCCAGCAATACCGCGTGGTATTTGCTCAGCAGGGCGCCTCCGAACATAACTCCCGTCAGGATCCACAGGGACCACCGGCCGGATTGCATGGCCCGCCATACCGCCAGCAGGGTGGCGCACCAGAATACATTCAAGGTGGCATCCGGCAGCAGGCCCACCAGCAAAAGGTGCTGGTAGGGCATCAGATGCAGTAATACGGCCGCCCAGAATCCCACCCGCTCATCCCGATAAAGCGCCAGGGCCAGATATCTGAGCAGGATCAGGCTGATGGCCGAACAAACAATCGGCCCCAGCCGCACCAGCAAAACGCTGTCGCCAAAACGGGATGTTATCGCCGCCAGAAAAGCCACCATGGGGGGGTGATCGAAATAACCCCAGGCCAGATGACGTGAATATAACAAATAATGGGACTCATCGACACCCAGCCCGAATTTACCGGCCAGCAGCAGGCGCACGACGGTGATGCCGGCTAGAAAAAGCCAGAACAGCGTTCTGTATTTTGCCTGCAAGTTGTTTTTGGTGCTTGATTGCATATATTCCGTGGAAATCAAAACCTTTTATCTGCGCGAACGCGTCAGTTGTTTGTGGTCCGTTGTCCGTTGGTTTCAAGAGAAGGGTCCGGCAGCTTTTTTCGTCAATGTATCGCATTCAAATTACAACAACCAACATACAACAACCAACATGCAACTCTCAACGGACCCCAAACACCGGACCTCTGAATATGAACATCGATCATTCCAACCCATCATTGCGTTTCCAAGATTTCCAACGCTTTCGACAATACCTGGTCCGGTCCTATTTTTTTCAAGCACAAATTGTCCCCGTCACAGGGGGAATTGCGATGGTTATAAGCGGTGACGCAGGGTGAGCATGACAGACCCAGAAAAATATTTTGCGCTTTGTCATCCAGGGGTCCATACAGGGCCGGTGTTTCCGGACCGTAAAAAATAATGGCCGGAATGGGGGTCATGGCGGCAAAATGCCCCGGTCCACCGTCATTGGTGATCAAAAGGGAGGAATAATGAAAAATCAGCATCAACTCCCGGATCGTTTTGGTATAACCGGTTAAATCCACACAACTCTGATGGCGGGTGTGCGCCAGTATCCGGCCGGCGATCTCTTTGTCCTGGGCCAGGCCGATGACCCCCACGGCGTAGCCCCGGCCAAGCAGTTCGGCAGCCAGGGTGCAGTAGTTTTCCAGGGGCCAGGCCCGAATGGGCAGCAGACCGCCGCCGGGGTAGATGAGTACGATTTTTTTGTCCTCGAGGTCCGGCGCCTTTGCAAAAAGCATTTTTTTTGAATTTTCGATTTCTTGCCTTTCCACCGGGACCGGTGGAATCACAAACTTGTGAGCCGGCACGATGTGCTTGGCCTTAGGATGGGTTCTAGAATCGATAGCTTCCACCAGGGTTAAAAACTGCCGGGAGATATGATGATAAGGATTATAAGGTACGGGGCGATTCATGAAATTGCCGCGGTACAGCCCTTCCTGGGTGTGAGGATGAAATCCGACCCGTATTGCGGCACCGCTCAAGAAAGCCAGGATACTGCTGATTCGCGAAAACAGCTCGCAGTCGATGACCACGTCAAACCTGAGCTTCCGCATACGGCGCAGGCCGCCCCAGGTGTCCCCGATAAAGGCCGGCATGGAGTTATCTCTAATTGCTATAATTCGTTCCGGTGCAACGATGCCTGATAATTCCACGACTTCCCGGTTTTTTTCAAACAACATCACATGCAGCTCGGCCGCGGGATATTTTTCCTTCAGACGTTGAAACATGGGATGGGCCAGGACCAGGGCCCCCATTTCGGATAATAGGATGATCAGTATCTTTTGGGTTTCAACGTTAGCGGTATCTTTTTTAAATATCCGATAATAAATAGAAAATATTCTGCAAATCAATGTACCGGCATAGCGATCGATGAAACGCTGGGTTTCAATTTTCATATTCAGTAGACCTAATCCGGACAAGCCGGAACCACAAAGTATCCATCACGAAAGCACGAAAGGACGAAAACACGAAAAAAACAAGGAGAATTTCGTGTCTTCGAAATCTCGCGTTTTCGTGATGAAAATATTTTTATAAAATGAAAAGAATTCAAGTAGTTATAGGGTAAAAATTTGAGAATTTTAGTTTTTTTACCAGTCATCAATATTCAATAGTATTTTAAAAACGACCGGGTCCGGCTGTTGACCCGATATTTCAATTTTCCAGTATTACAGCATTCCTTTTTAAAATAACCCTTCCCTATATCAAAATTGCTGCCTAAAGCAAAGAATTTGAGGATAATTCTGCAGGAATGTTTGATGCGATTCGATTGATGTGATATAGGGGATGCGTAAAAAATTATCCTGGATTTATTACGTTGCAGAACCGGATGTATCAGCAGGAATCAGAATCGATCGAGAAAGCGCATGGCCCGCAATTCAACTTACAACATATTGATGTATTCCCACGACACATACGGCCTCGGGCATATTCGCAGGACCATGGCCATTGCATCTCATCTGTTAGGTCCACGCATCAATATTTTAATCCTAACAGGCTCCCCCATCGCTGGGCGTTTTTCATTTCCGGAGCAAATCGATTTTGTTCGGATCCCGGGCATGATCAAAAAGACCAATGATGAATACCTGCCGCTTTCCATCAAGATCAACGTCCGGCATGCCCTGGATATTCGAAAAAACATTATTACGGCCACGGCCAAAACCTTTCAACCGCACCTGTTTATCGTGGACAAGGAACCACTGGGGCTGAAAAAAGAGGTGCTGCCCACATTGCAGTGGCTGCGGCGCTGCCGGCCCGACACCCGTTCCATCCTCGGACTGCGAGACATCATGGATGACGCCGAGTCGGTTAAAAGAGACTGGCGGGAAAAACGGGTCTACCAGCACCTGGAGCAGCTCTACAGTGAAATCTGGATTTACGGAATTCAGGATTTTTATGATCCGATCCGGGAGTATGAAATTTCAGATGCCATCAGCCGTAAAATGCATTTTACAGGGTATATCCCCCGCAAGATACCCGGCCAAGACGCGGTGCGCCACATTAAAAAAGAGCTGAACCTGAATAAAGACGAAAAACTGGTGGTGGTAACCACCGGCGGGGGCGGTGACGGCTATCGGGTCATGGATACTTACCTCACGGCCCTTGAGACTTACAGCAGCAGCCCGGCGTTTAAGAGTGTGCTGATTACAGGACCGTTTATGCCGAAGCAGGAGCGGCGCGATGTCTTTAAGCGCGCCCGGAACTTGGGGTTGCGCACCTATCATTTTTATCGCCAGATGGAGAAAATATTTGCAGCAGCGGATATCGTCATCAGTATGGGGGGCTACAACACCCTGTGTGAAATTCTCGGTCAGGGAACCATCAGCCTCGTCATTCCGCGGGAAACCCCGCGCAAAGAGCAAATCATAAGGGCGCGGGCCTTCCATCGGCAAAATCTGGTCGATTACATCCCCTGGGATGATTTTTCTCCTGCTTTGCTGCACGAAAAACTGATCGCGCTGCTGCGAAATCCCGCACCCTACCATGACGCCATCTCCCGGTTTCGATTGACCGGCATTGAGACCATGCAACAGCGCCTGCGCGTTTTCAGGTCCAACAAATCGGTGCCTTCTCCTCGATTGGAACTGTGATGAGCCCAACCCCACGACCGGTATTGGGGATGATCCTGAAAGGCTATCCCCGCATTTCCGAAACCTTTATCTCCAATGAAATAAGCCTGTTGGAAAATCTCGGGTTTCAGATCCACCTGTTTTCCATGCGCCAGCCCCGGGAAAAATTCACCCACGACAGCGTCAAACACATTCAGGCAGCTGTCGACTACCTGCCGGAGACCCTGCTAAAACCTCTGCCGAGGCTGATTTACCACAATCTTTGTCTGGCTGCCAAAAATCCGAAAGTTTATGGTGCGGCACTTAAAACAGCCTATCGCAGATTTTTGAGAACTCGAAAATCCGCTACCCTGAAGCATTTACTGCAGGCGGGCTATCTTGTGCATCGGCTGCTGCCGGCCAGCGGGGTGACGCATCTGCACGCGCATTTTGCCCATTCACCAACCTCGGTCGCCATGTTCACCAGTCGCCTGACCGGTATTCCCTTTAGTTTTACAGCCCATGCCAAAGATATCTACACTTCCGATCCCAGGCAAATTCGTGAAAAAATCGGTTTGGCCCGGTTTGTGGTTACCTGCACGGAATACAATCGAAAACATCTTCGGGAGCTTGGTGATGGCCACACAACTCCGATCCATCGCAATTATCACGGAATTGACACCCGGTTTTTTTCAACCAACCCGGAAGCGGCCAAATTACCTGTGCCGCCGTTTCAGATCCTGACCATTGCCCGCTTAACCGCCAAAAAGGGACTACCCACGATTTACCAGGCGCTTCGGATCTTGCGCGATCAGGGGATCGCGCTGCGACATACCCATATCGGCGGCGGCGAGGATCGTGAGCTGATCATGTCGCTCATCAAAAAATTGGATCTGGAATCTGTGACCGAACTGTTGGGAACCCAACCGCACGAGGTGGTGTTGGACCACTATCGAGACGCCGATCTTTTCGTATTGGGCTGTGAGGTGGCTCCCAATGGAGACCGGGACGGCATCCCCAACGTTTTAGCCGAGAGCATGGCCATGGGCCTGCCGGTGGTCGCAACCCGGATATCGGGTATTCCGGAGCTGGTGGAACATGAAAGAACCGGTCTGCTGGTGCCGCCCGGCCGCCCGGCCAAACTGGCGCAAAGCATGCTGCGCCTGCTGACCGACGAAGCCTTGAGGAACCGATGCATTGCGGCGGGCAAACAGAAGGTGGGGCAAATTTTTGACAACCGGCAGCTGATCAGGGAACTTGCTGGGATATACCATCAAGAAGGTTTGGGGCCCGGGGTGTAGAATTTTGATTGCGGATTCCAGAAAATAAAAAAAAATCCCAAATCTCAAACCTCAAATTACAAACAAATTTCAAATTTCAATTTTCAATGACCGAAACATTTATGCCAGTCGAATCCCGTCGTATCGATGACACTATTCTTCAGGAGATGGCGCCGTTAGACATAGCCGAAGATAGATCTTCGGTTGGCTTGCTTGTATCCATCTGGCCCTGAACCATTCGGCCCTGATTCAGGAACCTAACGGAGCAGGGCCGAATCGCGCAGTTGTTTCGAATTTTGAATTTGGGTCATTGGGATTTGTTTGAGATTTGTATTTTGTTATTTGGAATTTAAACTACCCCCCCATAAATAAACCCATCAGGTTCGGGATGAAAATTCTATTTTATACCCCATTCAAGCCCCTGCACCACAGGAATCCTTCCGGTGATCTGGTGACGGCCACTGGAATATTCGATTTTCTGGTACAAGGCGGCCATGAGGTTATTGAAGCCAGTAACCTGAGGTGTCGCTGGATATACTGGAAGCCCTGGCTTTGGTTGAAGTATTTTGGGGAAAAGAGGCGCATCCTGCAAAAATTCGGGGGTGCTTGCGCTGATTTGTGGTTTACTTATCATAGCTACTACAAGGCACCCGATTTGTTGGGTCCGGCCGTCGCCGGCCGATTGAAAATTCCATACGTTATTTTTCAGGGCATTTACTCTACCAAACGCCGGCGCCAGTGGACAGCGAAGCCCGGGTTTTATCTCAATAAAAGTGCCCTTCGTAAAGCCGACCACCTTTTTACCAACAAGTCCGTCGACCTGCTCAATCTCAAACGGCTGGTAGCCGGCAATCGGATTACTTATGTGGCGCCGGGTATCGATCCGGGTGAGTTCGAATTCGACGATCATGCCAGGGCCGAGCTTCGTCAGCAATGGAACGTCGGAGATGTGCCCGTTATCTTTTCGGCGGCGATGTTCAGATCCGATGTCAAAACCGAAGGACTCACCTGGCTGATTCGGGCCTGCGGCGAGCTTGACCGGCAGGGACAAAGTTTTCAGCTGGTCATCGCCGGGGACGGCCGACAAAGAGAAGCGCTGCAGCAGCTGGCCCACCAGCATGTGGCCGACCGGGTGCGGTTTCTGGGTAAAATAGCACGCCAGGACATGTATCGTTTTTACAGCGCCGCCGACATTTTTGTATTTCCGGGGATCAGGGAGTCTCTGGGTATGGTTTTTCTGGAAGCGCAAGCCTGCGGGCTGCCGGTGGTTGCCTTTGACAATGCCGGGGTTCCGGAAGCCGTGGCCGACGGCCAAACCGGATTGCTGGTGCCGATGTATGAGCTAAAGCCGTTCGTGGGTGCCATCAAACGCCTGCTGATCGACAATGATTTGCGCCGCCAGATGGGCGCTGCCGCGAAATCCCATGTGCGGCAATTTCATGATATAAAAACCAATTACCGGGAACTTGAACTGACCCTGAATTCGATTGTCAATCGTCGATCTTAGGCGCTCTTGTGAAACTACATTGGAATGTCGAATGTCGAATGTCGAATGACGAATGATGGATTCGCTTCGCTCAGTCTTTTTCAACAGGTAGAATACATTATTCGATGTTCGATGTTGGACGTTCGATGTTCGACGTTCATTAGTTTCTTTTCTTTGATCAGACTGGCCGCTCGCGGCCAGCGGCTGCCGCTCTTTTGAAACTACCTTGGAATGACGAATGACGAATGTCGAATGACGAATGGTGGATTCGCTTCGCTCAATCAATTTAAAATGGACAGAATACCTTAAATCCGAAATCCGCATTCCAAAATCTAAAATTTGCTTTTGGAAGTTTCTTTTATTGATCATACTGGCCGTTTTTTTGGCCAGAGACAGCGCTCGTGTAAAATAACATAACATTTAAAATGCATGATCAACACAATACAACCCGCTTCGGCCTGATGCGCCATGCGCAAACGGTTTGGAACCGGGAAAAAAAGATCCAGGGCCACTGCGACTCTCCCTTGACTGCCGCCGGCGAAAAACAGGCTTTATGCTGGGGGCAAAAATTAGTGCCGTTCGCGTGGGATCGCATCCTGGCAAGCGATGCCGGCCGCGCCCTGGCAACGGCTGAAATCATCAACACCATTTTGAAAATTCCCATGTCCATCGATTCCCGCCTTAAAGAACAGGATTGGGGCCAATGGGAGGGCAAAACGGTGCGCCAGATCGAAGCCGAAGCCCCTCAGGTACTGGATGGGCAGGTAAAGGCCGGCTGGGACTTTTGTCCTCCCGGAGGCGAATCCCGCCGCAGCGTATTGCGCAGGAGTCAACAGGCGCTGCAGGAAGCCGGTGAACGCTATGCCGGCCAAAAGCTGCTGGTGGTCGTGCACGAAGGAATCGTTAAAAGCCTGGTCTACCATCTTTGCGGCCGCAGGTTTGTACCCGGTGAGCCTGCCATCCTTAAATCCTATCGGCTGCACCGGCTGGTGAACGACCACCGCGGGCTGCGGATAGAGGAAATAAATGCGCTAGAACTAGGTTCATAGGTTCAAAGGTTCAGAGGTTCAGGGTTCAGAGGTTCAGCGGTTCAGAGGTTCAGAGGTTCAGGGTTCAGAGGTTCAGAGGTTCAGGGTTCAGAGGTTCAGGGTCCAGAGGTTCAGGGTTCTGAGGTTCAGGGTTCAGAGGTTCAGAGGTTCAGGGTTCAGAGGTTCAGAGGTTCAGCGGTTCCGGGTTCATAGTTGATGGTCTCGTAAAAAGTAGGATTGGACGGTATTTCTGGATTCCCGCCTTCGCGGGAATGACAATAAGTGATTTGATATCAGATAGATATAGTCCGCATCACACCCGCGAAGGCGGGAATCCAGTTAAAGGGTCAAGTCCAACTTTTTACGATTTTATTACGGTTAGAGGTTGAATAATTCGTAAAATGCTCATATCAAATGTTTTGAACCCGTAACCCAGAACCCAGAACCCAGAACCCAGAACCCAGAACCCAGAACCCAGAACCCAGAACCCAGAACCTTGAACCCAGAACCTTGAACCTCTGAACCCCTGAACCTGGAACCTCTATGCAATACCTAATGATTCACGACATCCGCCAGGAGTATTTTGCCTTAGACCTGGACCGCTACCGGTTGACATTTGATGACGGGCTATTTTCCCAATATTATTACTATCCCCTGTTTAAAGATCATCCCGGGAAGTTGACCTACTTTATTGCCACTTCTTTTATCCGCCCCGGCGCGGTGCGAAGCATGTTTGCAGGCGACTATATTCCGTACTTAAAATCAAAAAAATATATGTATCGCACCTTTATCGAACAGCGGTTCGAGCATTTCATGACAACCGAAGAGATTCAGGAACTTTCAGCCAAAGGGAACGTGCAAATCGGTGTTTACAGTCACTTGCATGACGTCATACCGAGCCGCAGCCACTCGCGCAAAAGAAAACCCCTCAGCCAATGGAAATTAGAGCGGTTTCAAAATTCCCCCGAAATTGCCAGGCGGGATTTGAGCATCCGGTCTAAAATCGCTTTTCAGGGCTTTAATTTTCAGGATGGTTCCCTCAGCCGCAGGCCGGGCCCGGAATGGGAGGACTATATCAAACATGACACCGAGCAATGCCTGAAATGGATGGCGGATAACCTGGGAATAACAACTGAATGGTATTGTTTCCCGTTTAACGAGCACAATGAAAAACTGATAACCATCCTCAAATCTTTCGGGCTAAAAAAGTTTTTTGCCGCCCGGCCGGGCAAATCCACTCAAATTTGCGGCCGGGTGGATATTGATAGCCTGGTGCCGGATTAGCCCGAGGACTGTGTCATTTTAAGCTATAAATATTTGATATAATTAAAAATAAATGATGTTAAAAAATTCCAAACATCAAAATCCAAATTTCAAACAAATCCCAATGCCCCAAATTCAAAAGTCCAAACAAATGACCCGTTAACCATGGTGCCTGAAGTTACTAGGGTTGAGAACCCATGCAATTCACCCATGGTGGGTGTTTTGGTCATTGGGTATTGAGTATTGAGATTTATTTGTGATTTGATATTTGAATTTTGGTATTTGCTTATCTCCAATAATTTTATGATGCCGTTTAGAGTTTACTTTGACGTGACTCAATGATTAACCTCTTCCCGCTTGACACACCTTTCTTTTGCGTTATACTCGCCCCGTATGGAAGCCGGTCATGTTGGCGTAACTTCATAAAAAACCGAAGACTGATGGACATTAAAACATTTACCGTCGCAGATTTAAGGACGGCGCTGATGCGGGAGGATTTCTGGCTGACCCAAACCCTGCCGATAACCAAACACCGGGCGTTGTCATACTGCCGGAATCCCCGCGCGGATGAGGATGACCCGGTTCTGCTGGTTGCCTACCGGGATAACCGGGTGATCGGCTACCTCGGGATTCTGCCCGACAAAATCTACGTCAATGACACGGATTACAAATTGGGCTGGCTCACCAGCTGGTGGGTCAATCCTGCTTTATCAACTGCCGGAGTCGGTGCATTTCTTCTTTTCAAGGCCTTAAACGCCTACGACCAGTACGTCGGCGTTGCGGGAAGCTCCAGGGAGGCCCGCAAAGCGCTGAAGGCCTCACAAAAGTTTATGGCGATCAAACCTTTGCGGGGGCTGGATATCCGCCTGCGTTATAACGCCACCGGATATATCCTGCGCCGATTTCCGGCAATGAAGATATGCCGCGGTTTGATTAAAGTTGTCGATTCCGCGACGGATGCCGTCGTTCACCTCAGAAGCATTGTCTGGCAACGGCGCAACCATTCCGGTCGGGATCTGACCTTTGAATATGTTTCGGCCATCGATGAAGAGACCGGGCGTTTCATAAAGCGACATCACCAACACGATCTGACGCGTAAAGAGCCGTCCGATCTCAGCTGGATTATGGATAACCCCTGGATTATATCGGCCCCGCTCAAAGATTCGGTGAGCAAAAGATATCATTTTTCGTCACGCGCCGTCCGGTTTTTTTATTTGGGGGTCAAGGTCTTTGAGAACCAAACCGAAATGATCGGATTTTGCCTGCTCAAAGTGCGTGATGATCGGATGACCGTGTTGTATTCCTATTGCGAAATTCGGCACGCAGCTTCCGTCACCGCCGCCCTGTTACATCAGGCCCTGGCTATGGAGGTCAGAATTCTCAGCTTGTTTGATGAGCAATTGGTGGCTGCCTTTTCGGAGCTTCAATGTCCCTGTTGGTCGGTGAAAAAAAAATCGAGAGGATTTTCACTATCGAAAGCGTTTGGCGAAATTCCCGTGTCGGACTGCCGTTTGCAGGGCGGTGATGGGGATCTTGCTTTTTATTGAAGTTCGCTTCTACAATCTAAAGGAAGGTAGTCCATCGCGGGGCTTTAATTTTTATAAATTTCGGAGAATTGGAGTACTGGAGTGTTGGAGTACTGGAGTATTGGTTGAAGGTTTGATGTCTAATTTTAATACCCCAGTACTCCAGCACTCCAACACTCCAAGATCGAGTTTTTCAATAACTTTTTGCAATCTTGACTTTGCCTTTTTCTTGGTTGAAAGTCTGTTTAATTATCTGCACTATGGATCAGACATCGATGCAAACAGAAATCACACAAATGCTGTTCAGTGTCATTGACGAGCTCAACCAGCTTCGGCCGCCGGACGAACACCTGGCCAAAGATCCGGCGACCCCTTTATTCGGAGATTCGGCAAAGTTGGATTCAGCCGGATTGATCAATTTGATTGCCCTGACGGAAATACAGACAGCCGCCGAACTTGGCCGGTCAATCCTGTTGACCGATGACCGTACCTTGTCCCAGGTGAACGAGGTATTCCGCACCCTCGGCACCCTCGCCGATTATATCCACCTGAGACTGAACGAATAATAGATATGGGCAGCAAACCGCATATATGTGTTCTGGTCTCGGATTTCAACCTGCAAAACTTCGCCGGTTTCGCCGCCAATGACCCTGACTTTCCGAATATCAAACCGGTCACCGCACCGTTCGGGCAACCGGTTGAGACCCTGCTGGACCGGGATTTGCCCTGCTGGCAAGATGACCCTGATTTTGCCGTGATCTGGACCCAGCCCCAATCCGTAATTCCGGCGTTCAAGGCGCTTTTCAACTTCGAGCAGGTTGCTTTGCAGCAGGTGCTCGAACAGGTGGACGATTATAGTGCCCGGCTGGCAACCATGCGTGAACGGGTGCGGTATACCCTGGTTCCGTCCTGGGTGCTTGCGTCGGACCGTCGCATCTTCGGTATGCTCGACATGCAGACCGAGATCGGACTGACCAATACCGTCATGCGCATGAATCTCAGGTTGGCCGAGAACCTGGCTTCGGTTGCCGGCGTTTATGTTCTCAATGCCAACGCCTGGATCGCCCAGGCCGGAACGCAGGCGTTCAGCCCGAAACTATGGTATCTGGGAAAAATTCCGTTTGGCAACGATGTCTTCAAGGCCGCCGTTGCCGATATCAAAGCCGCACTGCGCGGTATGCTCGGGTATGCACGTAAACTCATTATCCTTGATTTGGACGACACCCTGTGGGGCGGCATCGTCGGTGAAGCCGGGTGGGAAAACCTCGTATTGGGAGGGCATCATCATCGCGGGGAGGCCCATGCCGATTTCCAGCACACGTTAAAGTCATTGCGCAATCGCGGGATCCTTCTGGCCATTGCAAGCAAAAACGAGGAACCGGTCGCGCTGGAGGCGATCCGAAAACACCCGGAAATGGTGCTCCAGTTGGAAGATTTTGCCGCCTGGCGCATCAACTGGCAGGATAAAGCTCAAAATATCATTGATTTGTTGATCGAATTGAATCTCGGACCCCAGTCGGCTGTCTTTATCGACGACAGTCCCGCTGAACGGGCGCGGGTCAAAGAGAGTCTGCCGGAGGTTCTGGTGCCTGATTGGCCGCAAGACCCGCTGCTTTATCCGACGGCCCTGCTTAGCCTGCGATGTTTTGAAATGCCCTCGCTTAGCCGGGAAGACCTGACCCGGACGACGATGTATCTCGCGGAAAATAAACGCCGGGACTTGAGAAAGACAGTCTCTTCATTAGAGCAATGGCTGGCGCGTTTGGCAACCCGGGTTCAGGTTGAAGAACTACATCCCGCCAACCTGCCAAGGGCTGCCCAGCTGCTGAACAAAACCAACCAGATGAACCTGTCCACCAGACGGATGTCGGAATCAGAGATCATGGCCTGGAGCAAACAGAAACATCACCGGCTTTGGACCCTGCGCGTTTCCGATAAATTCGGTGATGCCGGGCTGACGGGTATCGTTAGCCTTGAAATTCAAGAGGGAACAGCTCAAATTGTGGATTTTGTTCTGAGTTGCCGGGTTCTGGGACGTCATGTCGAGGAAACCATGCTTGGGACGGCCACCCAGCATGCGCAGGCTATGGGAGTTCAACATGTATACGCGCGGTTCGTTGCCACCGCTAAAAATAAGCCGTGCCTGGAGTTTTTTAAAAACGTCACTCCGCCATGGCAACAGCAGGGAGACTGCTTTGTATGGCATGGGAAACAGCCTTTTCCCATGCCCGAGCATATTGAGGTTGTCGCTGATACTGGCTCCGATAACTAAATTCAAAAGGAAAATTGGATAGCTAAATTCAAAGTTGAGAATTTATACAAAAACATATTGGTAAAGAACGTATCATGCGTTTTGAATTTTAATTCGAAGGTTTTCAGGACAATATTATTAAATATGACCCAACGTGTATTTTCTTCTGACGATCAGCTTGCCTTCGCCGAACTCTCCGGAGATTTGAATCCACTGCACCTGGATCCGGTGCTTGCCAGGCGCCTGGTGTTTGGACACCGGGTTGTGCATGGCCTGCATGCCTTGTTATGGAGTTTGGATGTCCTCTTGAAATCGCAGGCCCGGCCAGTGGAACTGCGGACAGCCAAAGCTACTTTTCAGGCGGGAATCGGCCTGGGAGAATCCGTTCGGTGCCGGATTACCACCCGGGATGAATATCGGGCCGAAATTCAACTGGAGACCGGCAACGCCTTGGGTGGCTGGTTTGAATTTGCCTGGCGTCCTGCAGGGCAGAAGCGGGCGGACGCCCTGGCAGGACCGCCGTCGCAACCGGGAAAATGTCGCCAACGCTCGATAGAAACGATGGCCGCGGCATCCGGCAATGTCGCCCTGTACCTTGATGGCGATCTTGCCGGTCGACTCTTTCCCAACCTCATGCGGGTCCTGCCCCCGCTGCAACTTGCCGCCCTGCTGGCGACGACGCGACTGGTCGGAATGGAATGCCCCGGGCACGACTCCATTTTTGCCAGCCTCAATCTGTTTTTTTCCTCGGGCACGGCGGCCGCGACCGACCTGACTTACCGTGTCGCGGATTGCAACCAACGCCTGGGCCTGGTCTCGATGGATGTTGAAGTTGCCGGGGTAAAAGGACAGGTAAAAGCATTTTTGCGGCCCGAACCCCAGCGTCAGATCACCTACGCAGATGCCTGTCGTCAGGTTGAGCCGGAAGAATTTTCCGGTCAACGGGCATTGGTTGCTGGAGGCTCCCGGGGCTTAGGCGAGGTGGCCGCCAAGCTGCTGGCTGCCGGCGGCGCTGAAGTGATCCTGACTTATTTTCGCGGCGAGCAGGACGCCCAAAGAATCGTTGAAGACCTCAGTGCGCACGGAGCAGAGGCGAAATGCATCCCATTGAATGTACTGGAACCTATGCAGAGGCTGGCAGACAGTTTCGCCAAATATCCCAAACCGCTGTATTTATATTATTTTGCAACACCTTTTATTTTTGGCGCAAGTAAAGGCAAATTTCTGCAACAGCGCTTTGCCGCTTTCAGCAAGTATTATGTCAGCGGTTTTCTCCGGACGGTTCAAGCGCTTGCGGATCCGACTATCGGCTTGAAGAAGGCTTTCTACCCTTCTTCGGCCGCCATTGATGAGCTTCCTGCGGACATGGCCGAGTATGCTGCGGCCAAAGCGGCCGGGGAAGTACTATGTGATTTCTTGCAAAGGACGATTCCCGGGCTTGTCATCCATAAACCCCGTTTGCCGCGCCTTGCAACCGACCAGACCGTCAGTTTGCTGCCGGTGGACAATCAGGTGCCCGGGCCGGTACTTTTGGAAAATTTGCGATATCTAAAGGAGATGTAACTCAATGACCTAAACCGGACAAACCGATATGAATTGCCACCAAGACACCAAGGTACAAAGTGAAACCATTTAGGCTTTTTCAGAGACTACTCTCGGAAAAAGGGCGCCTGCAGTGCATCTGCAGCGCAATCTAATGAGTTTGGGTTTCAGGTGTCAGCGATGCCGCCGGCCAAACAAACGGCCGGTTAAATCGAAAAAAGAAACTGTTGTGATTCGGTTCCAAAATCGGCCGTTGTTGGGTTTCGATTTCATGATGTCGCCGGAAAAATGTAGGTTGGGTAGAGTGCAACGAAACCCAACAAAGCCCGGAGTTGGCTCAACCCAACCTACAATGGCAACGTAGCCTAAGATGCAATCAACTCCAGCTTTTGGAATGTTTCTTAGGAGCACGGCCTCTGGCCAAAAAAACGGCCAGTCTGATCGTGAAAGAAACTTTTAAAAAGCGAATATCGAATATCGAACAAGGAATCATGAATGTCGAAGTAAGGTATTCTGTCTATTTCCGATTAGGGCATATGTCCGGAAGGTTTATATCCTGACTCTCTTAACGGTTTTCTGAATCCAGAAAAACCATTATAAGAGAGATACGCAATTTATTAAGAAAGGATATAGAGCCTATGATCCAGA
>Ga0209149_1000328_pt1 | contig 19449 bp, 12 predicted proteins | sample WorMetTyACAVOLI2_FD_187423 | JGI IMG/M metagenome (GOLD analysis project Ga0209149, IMG submission 187423) | Marine gutless worms symbiont microbial communities from Max Planck institute for Marine Microbiology, Germany - Olavius algarvensis... ... | reverse complement strand
CTGCGGAACGCCACACATAAGACTCTGCAGAGTTGACTGGGCACCAGCAAAGGCAACGACCTGGGTCCTGTCCGTCAGAAATGAGGTGAGCCACTGCAGCACTTGTCCACTGATGCCGTACGATATTGCCAGGGTAATTAGTGGATGGCACAGAAAAAAACAGGTATTGGTAAGGCTCTAAAGATAGACTGATGAAATAAAGGAGTAGAGTAGCTTAGACTTAATGTAATGTGCCTTCAGCCGGATGGTAGTGCAACGTGTAGTCAACACCATCAGGCGTTGAACCAGTGAACATTGCTGATGATTGTAATATGCATATATTAAGTTATAATCTGAATGTAAGTCTGAATTTAGTTCAAGTTGAATTGTTTGGCTTCTGCGTTCTATCTCCTTGTGTAGCTTTTTTTACCATCAATCGAAATAGTTATGACAGTTATCTTTTGTATATATACATGTGGTGTTGCTGACAACAGTACTCAGTTTCAGTACACAAGGTTGCTGATTTGGCGTAGCGGTAACGCGTTGGTCTGGATCAACGTGGTTACTCTACACCGGGCCCGGTTAGTGCCTGGATAGGTGACCAACTGACCGTCTTAGGACGGGTCAACCACCTCGGTGCATAACCAGGCACCCAGGCTACTCAGTCTGAGCCATCCCTCCGTGGGTGGGTGCGGTGAGTACCCAGCAAAAGCTGGGTCAGTAAACAGGCACATGTGTGATACACTAGCCCGTATCTGTGGTCTTGCAGTGTGTGCTGGTGTCTGGCTGAAGGGCTAGTTAAACGGAGATCAGCGCCGATGTACTGGAAGCGGTAACGCATTAGAGGCGTGTTTGCGATGATGCACTATACAAATACACATTTACTTCACTTTACTGAATATATATTTTAGATGAGTTTCATGTTGTATTGTTTGCCTGTAGGGAGAGGCACAGAAGATAGAAAGACTCATGGAGGTCAGTGCCGTTATATTTCCGTCTTTCAGTTAGATCCATTTCTCGCTCGGGATTCATTCAGTACTGTGTGTGGATAGCAAAGTAAATACTTACTAATATTGAGCATCATCAGTTATTTATGATTAATCACAGAATTAATTGTTAAAAATTTTTCATGGTTGAAAATTTTTATTGTTAAAATTTGATTGGTGGTTTATTGCTAATACATATTTTTTGCTTAGATGGTTAGCCAGTGAAAACCATTTTCTGCTATTAGTTGCAGTTGAAAATTAGCTTTTAAAATTCATTTTGCTGTCCACATTTGCATTGAAATGATGGGCAATACAGTGATTTGTGGAAGAGATAAAAAGTGATATTTCTTTATATACTGTTGAGCAGAATAGCTTTGTTGGCTTGTAGGCGTTTGCGAGTCGGTACTGCCGCTGTAATGCTGACGAAGTATCAAGGTTTGAGTCGACAGACACAGTCTTTCTCATTGCGTTCGCTGTCATCATGCTCAACACCGATCTACACAATGCCAACATCAAACCTGAACGCAAGATGAAGCTCAGCGACTTTATTCGTAACCTCCGAGGTCAGTTTGTGCATTTTGCTTATGACTCACTTTACTGCTTAGTTACATTAAATATAAAGCAGCAGCTCATTATTTTTGTGTGTCATTGAAGCTTTATCAGACAAAGCATTCAGTTATATCTATGTGAGTGAAACATGGACTTCTGTTATTCAGTCGACCTGCTGTGTTTCATCTACATGGTTACTTTACCATTATTAATAAATTGTAAAAAAAGCTATTTTACTATTCTTGCCATATATGGTATTGACATCAGTACATATGTAATTAATTAAATATATGAATAGATCATATTTTTCCAAAGTCTGAAATGTCTGATTGTGTTTTTATTGCTTGTTAATAATAATAATAATAATAACGGATTTGTATAGCGTCTTTAGGTCCGAAGATACAGAGGCACAGAATAACAACTGCAACACAACCATGGATGACAATAATAATGGCAATATTATAGTGATGATGATGATAACAATAATAACACCTCATTGGTAGAATGAGGTGAGAACTATGGTAATTTTTGGTGTTTTTGCTGACTGTTGAATGTCATTGTGCTTATAACTACGTCTTAATGAACGGCCGTTGTCGCTGGCTGTTGTCGTACAGTAAGTCATTTCCGACATTTCATGAGATGCAGTGTTTGTTTGCAGGCATCGATGGTGGCAACGATGTGGACGCCGAGCTGTTGACGGGGATCTACGAACGTGTCCGAGACTGTGAGTTCAAACCCGGCTCTGACCACGTCTCACAAGTCGTCCGCATCGAGCAGATGATCGTCGGCAAGAAGCCGGTAAGCTGTCTGCCGTGTTGTTGACACAGTAACAAATGATGACTGTTGAAACTTCACTTCACGTTCAGTTGCCCTCTAATTGCTGCTGTTTGGCTTATTTCAGTACTTTCTGCTGTTTTTAATCTTACTGTTTTCAGAATGATTTGTAGTAAATTTTAGAATGATTTGTAGTGAATGAGACAGTGAAGTAGACTGGCAGTGGTTGAATGATAGATTTGATGAACATGGTACCAGCTCACCTGAACTGTCTTGCATTAAGAGCCATAAAAGGAGTTTGTTGACTTTGTTTGCTGTTCAAAATTGAGCACAGTCTTTAGAATTTTTACTTGTAAGATTCTGTCATTCGTTTTGTGTCTCCACAGTCTGCGCTGCAATGAAGGGATTGTTTTTGTATGTCTGTGTCCAAGCTTTGTTCAGTCCCAACTTCTGTCTCTCCAAGCTACAGTCCCATGTCATCTGTATTTCTTTGCTTCGCAAGAATACTGAATGGATTTTGATTAAATTTGCAGGAGGTAATCATTACCACGGTACCACCAACAGATTAAATAATTACATTTTGGGCAAAATAAGAACAGGATGTGACAGAAAATTCAAATCGATGTCAGCCGGTGTTTTGCCACTGCATCAAATAGGTGCAGATGCCTAGCAAATGAATTAATAAATTTCACATGGCACAGTGAGGTATATGTGATCACACACATAATTTCACGTTAATTTTAAGAATTGAAATATATTGAAAATTTTAAAGCAATTTTGCTTTTATTCATAAGACAATTATACAGTATCTGTTAACAGCTGATAAAGATACTTTCATTCTTCTGTTTATTCATTGTTGCGTGCCACGGCAACACCGGTACAATTAACATTTACAATGGACGTCAGACAAGTGTGTCATCAACAAATAAAACTAATAACAAAAATGATGAGCATAAGTATTCCAAAAAAGTACAATAGTCTGTGATGGCAGTGTCGTGGGTACCTGCAGTCTGTGATGGAAAGGATTTATGGAGCAGGTGAGTTTTTAAGTCTGGAGTGAAACGGCAAAAGAGTGATGGATGATGAAAGCTGTGTGTGAACTGATAGGTACAAAAGAAGTAAAGCAGAAAGAAACTGACGAGAGTGAGGCTGAGTTTATTATTGTGCCTGGCTGTTGCATAGAGTTGTATGTTAGTTGTAAACATATGAATATGTAGATACAAGTGTGTGTGTGGTACAGCAACTGGCCGTGCCTTGCCGACGACTCGTCTGCTACTGTCGTCTCTGTGAAGTTGCCGACATCACAAAGAAAGAGAATCTGGATCGACATCAGCGTGAAATGTTTCTCTTCAATGACATATTGCTGGTGATGTGCAGCTGTTTACGTTCTTTAATTACTCGATTACTCGTCATGCTGGTACAGCACATCGAACAATTTTCTGTAGTCCCAACTCTGAGGTTCTGTGCCTGAGCATGTGAGCCTTCTAACACGGAAGTGCATTACTTCAAAGGACGACGTCTTTTTTATTCTTTACTGTATTAACTTTATATTATCACTACTGCTTTATCACAGTTGATGCTTCTTGCATACTGTAGATAACGAAGATTATAAACAAGAAAAAGTCTGCCGCATACAGCTTCAGACAGTCTTTTCCACTGTGTGGAATGACTGTTTATCTCTTCGATACTCCACGTAAGAGTTTTCATCCTATTAGTTATTTCCAGCTTACTGTTTAGGCACCGCATCGTGCTTTAGTGCAAATTGATAGCCTATATGTTTTTATGATGTTATGTTTTAAGTTTTTTATTTTTTAATTTTTTATTGTTTTATTTTAATTTAATTTAATTTTTATTCTTATAACACTTTCTGCAAGGACTGCTGAACCCGTCATTGCCAAACTGCAGCACAAGATGTATGCTTAGTGTGCTTAGAAAAATACGTCAACCCTTTTTTCATGTCCCCTATTAAATTTTGCGGGCAAAATGACAAATTTTTTCAGCAGCAGCCCGTCTGTCGGCGACCTTTATGCAGAAACGGGGTAACTTTTTAAAATTCTGACAGAAACATGTCCTGAAGGGATATATTTGACTCAAGTTTGGTGAAGTTCCGCCCAGTCTGGCAGCCACCCCTCAGAAATGTTCCGTTTTTTTACCACTTGTTTGTAACTTTAATGTGGTGCCTGTGCAGTGGCTTGGAATGCTATTAATCTGTTCGTGAATGTTATTTTTATTTGTTTACTAGTGTATATTTGTTGAAGTCATTTCTGCATTCACAAAAACCTCTCTTACTATTCCTGTCACTGTACAAATCTCGAACACACCCACAAATTTTTCTACTGTGTGACAGCTAGTTCTATAGTTAGGGATTAATGGGATGCAGTTGCTAAACTTTTTATCACAAGGTGTGTTGATTTTGGCTTAAAATACACCAGAATGCTCCCAGACTTCTCTAGCAGGATTTCAGTTGTAGGAGAAAGGGGTTGGGAGGTGAGTTGAGAGAAAAGGAGAAGGTTGAGGGAAGGGAAAGGTAGATTTGGAGGAAGGAAAAAGCATACCTCTTTATTAATGCCATCACATATGATTCTGAATTTCTGGAAAAAACGTGGTTAACTCTTTATAGTGCAAAGGCCTCATCAAATAATATGAAGTTGGTACACTGAATGTTGATGGGTGGGCTACTGCATTGGTACTCCGAGGAGGGGACTGGGCTGGGCTGCAGCCCACCCAGGCCCCTCTTTGCTGTACCAAATGTAACACACCATGTGGCCAGTGCACCAATCACCGTATTGCTGTACAATGATCCGTTGCTCTGCAGTTTTAATGTGCCCATTAAAGGGTTAAACTTAAAATGGTAACTGGAAATTGATTGATTTCGTGTTGCTGCAGACTATAGGCATGGAATTCGTTTGGCGACAAGCATTGATGCCAAGATTCTTATAACGTTGAATGCTCGCAGTGAAAATGATCGAACAAAGTTTGTAGAAGATCTCAAGGAAGCTATACTGGAGGTTAGTGAACCTGTGTTTCATGTCTTGATTCTGTGTGTCAAGCATTTTTTATCAGATTTGTGTGCATCTTAGCATTTATTAATTAATTATTAGCATTAATTAGTTTTTATGTTGTTCTTCTATTGCTAATGAGTTTTTCTCTGGTGTTATGGTCGGAATTGTATTTTCTCTGACAAACTAATGTCTAATATCTTAGGGAAATGCTGGCTCCTTGGAGTTGAACATTGCTATTGGTAAAGGTTAGATAGCGATATTTAAATAGTAAAATGGCCATTGTCATTGCTTGAGGCTGAGGATGGTTTGTCACAGATGAACGAGATGGAAGCGCTGAGGATTGATGAGGAGTTGCGGAAACAGAAGGTGCCTCAGAATCCAGTGAATGTGAACCGGTACAGCAAGGATTCTGGCGTCGTTGACATTGAGCTGCTGAAACTTGGTGATGGTTCCAGTGGTCATCGTCTGTCGGCGCCCGAGTGTGAGCGACTCAAGAAGACGACTCTGTCTAACTCTCTCATTGATATCTCAGAAGGTCAGAAGTCTTGCTAGTAGTAACACTACACTGTGAGTCAAAAAAACATGCCACTCTGGTCTTAAGCATAACTTTGGAAATAACACAATGTGTTGCTGCAAATTTATTGCAGAGTCCAACAGCAAGAATTTTGAAAAATGTCAACATTTGCTATAGTTATGCCTAAAACTAGAGCGGCATGTTTTTTGACTCACAGTGTAGTACTGATAGTACCGGTAGAAGTGGTAGTAGTAGTAGTAGTCTTTTCAATACTGATAACTTTGGCTTGAATTTGCAACATATGAACAATAATGGACAGATAAGCAGAAAACACAGCATAATTCCACTAATAATACCGCAACCGCTACATTAAATCTAGTCAAAATATATTTAATACTGCTGTAGGCAGTGACTTTACTCTAATGATATTAGGTACTAGCTGCACTTTCGGTGAAATCCATTTGTTTGTTTTTGCAGTTTCGTACTGTGTTCAGTTATTATGCCCCTCCTGTAGGAATGGGGCAGATAAGCTGTTGCTTTTGTCTGTCCATCTGTCTGTCTGTCCATCCGTCCGTTGCGTACATGCTGAATAACTCGAACCTGAAGGCCTAGCGTGCCCAAATTCAGAATGAAGGTTTCCCACCTCTGATGCGACTTGCATACCAGTTTCAAGGTCAAAAGTCCACCAGGACCATTAATGCTGACCATTGGCTAAGCTGTGATGCTGACACATCTGCGGCATATCTTCCAATGGCAACTTACCGCATAATGCTGGTTGGCGTATTTCTCGGCCATTTCTCTATCAATTTGCGCCAAACTCACATGCAGAATTCTAATGAGGGACTACAACACTGCAACAGAGCCCAATTTTGGAAAATTGCTTTCCAAATCTAGAATTTTGTCGCCGTAAAACAGTTATTTGGCAATTCGCAGCGTCCTAGCTGCATAGTCTGCAGCTAGCTTTGATCGATCAATAATATCAAGCATAGTGACCAATGACGGCTCGTTCTATATTTTGTCTATCTGTGTTTACATTCCTAATTACTTCGGGCCTGTTTTAGATACATACGGAAGTTATTGCATAGCGGTGGATGCTCTGCCTCTTCTTCATTCGGGAAACAAAATGTTGTACCTGTGTCATTACAGGCGGGCGGGGGCATACCGTGTCGGCCGAACCCGGCGGCCACACTGTTTGTTTACAGCTGTATCTGCGGAATAACGGAGAATGTGTATATTGTGTGAGCAGGTAGTCGACGTGCCAGTGGTGGCTCATTGGACAGTGGAATGGTGAGTAGTATTGTAGTACTGTAATCTATTATATATTTGGCTTCTTCAAGCATGCGTGTGTATGTGTGAATGTTTCCTTATAGTTGGACAAACAGCTGGGCTGATTGGGACCAAACTTGCCATATGCGTTCATCTTGACCCAGGGAGTGTTTCAGGCAAGCTAAGGTCAAGGTCAAGGTCGGAGCGCCATACGCGTGACAGTGGAGGCACCATAGGCGTCAAGAGGGACAGAGGTGGGGCAAATTCCGTAGGCTGGGACAGAGGCAGGGTGATTGCTGTAGATGTGAGAATTTGCTCCGTCTGCAGGACGGTTATTACAGTTAGTTTATAATAACATTGTACCCAGAGTACACTGTCTTAACTGGCAGAAATCTGGCCACTTTGTTATTCTTCTGCAGTCCATATACATCAAGATTTGTGTTCTCCATAAAGTGTACTTTACGCTGATGCATTACATAATTGTTATGATAGCGTTACGTTGATATTGATGGTAGAGTTTGGTATATGTAGGCGTCAGCCGAGTCTGGCAGCACACACAGCTGTTGTCAGCATGATGGCGTCGCTGCTGCTGCTGCGGCTGCCGGCAAGTTGCCTCACTATCTGAAAACTCTTCAGCCATCAACAGCATGCACTGCGGGCCGACCGACAGCACAACCGGCGAAGTTATCACCATCCGTAGAACATTCATACCATCATTGACACTTAGACTGCAGACTGAACACTGATCTAGTAGATGCCAGAACTGTTGCAATAAAGTCAATGGTTGTATTGACATAGGATTTGTGTGAGAAGAAGTTTTGTAATTGCTGCATTGTTGCTGTCAGTCTGTTCATTAGTGTCAGATCACAGTTAAGGCCGGTCACTTCACAGTATTGCTTTGCACCACATGCAGTACTACCGTGATCTGTGTCGGATCTTGATCATAGCACTCGGCAGGATATTTGACAGTTATTTGCAATATCTTTGCATATTGTGTTAAAATGTCCACCTTAGTGTGTTTTATATTTCACTCTTTGGTTCTGATGCCTGTGACATTTCATGCCTACACAGCGTTAACCCTGTTGTCAGGGCATCCAGCCTGCAAACAGTCTACTCCAAACCCTTCAAGGTCAACCAGGTGATCCAGGTAACTGTGGAAAACGGCCCTTGAAACAGTTACGTATGTGTGTGATTGTGTGAATGCGTTGACTCGGTCAATTACAGTTGATATATTGCAATTTTTGTGTTTTAACTGTAAATATTTACCTGTGAGAGATGTGACTACGTGTTTTAAAATGGATTTATTTGCTTAGACACTGATGATGATGATTTATGTTCTGGCTACCGTGACATTTCATCCGATGAGACTGTGTTGTTGCGTAGTTGTTACTGTCGTCTGTTTGTTGTCTGCTTTTGTCGTGTTTTATGTTGTTATGACATTATCTGACATACAGTGTCTACAGAGCTTTGTAATGTTACGTTCTGTCGCCCACCCACGTCGTCCATCCTTCAGTGCATGTTTGGTGGGAAACAATATTTCTAATGACATATCATGTATCTACTTTGTTAGGTGTCCCTTGCAGTTTTTTGACTATTCCACCTAAATCAGTACTTCATAATAATAATAATACTAATAATAGTAATACGTGGCCCAGCACTGCATTAGTGATAACATGTGGCCGCAGCCCAGCAGTGACGTGAACAAGATCAGCAGCAGGCACAGGGTAAAGACAACACCGAGGCCACGTTCGAAAAGGACAAGGACAGAAATAAGTGGCCACAATGACTATGGCACAATATAGAACTTTATTCACCATCACATGAAAAACTAGAGTACAAAATGAGCTAATAGAAATACAAAAAGTCACTAGCGTATATCACATGACATAAGAAATTATATACACTTTGTTCAGAAAAAAACACCCACTCAGAGTTAGAAAAAGTAATCAGTTTGAATGAAAATTTCAAACAAAATAGACAATGAAATACTGATTCTTACAGCATAAAAATAATTTGTATTCTTCATAAATGTTCTTTGCTAGCAGTGATGTAAATCGGACATCAGTAAAAGTGTCGTTACAGCAATGAGATTTACCATTGACGATAAACATCTCCGTAAATGCATGTGAGTGAAAAAATCAGCGAACACTGCGAGACCACAGACACGGGCTGGTGTATCACGTGATATGCCTGTTTAGTGTCAAGGCGTAACTCGTGGCAGTTTGGTGAACTGCACTGTGCTGCCAGTTAATGATGGTGTTTACAGCTGCTGCAATGTTGAGTTTGATTGGCATGGGCTGTATCGTTGTACGTCATCCACGTCACGTTTACTTACTGATTTTGTGCATCATGCTGTATAATGCAGAGTTGTGATGAACGTATTTCACCCAACATCTGATAGTGATATACCACAATGCATTGCATCAGTTCTTATATGGTACCACGTCAGAGGTGTTTGTAGATAATAACTATGTAGATAATAGAGATAGATAATGTTAGTTTAGAACTTATTCTGTGTAATAATGACTCAGATTTGGTAGGTTATAACGTTGCTGTTTGTTAACAGTTTGCATAATGATACATGTGTGTGCTCACGATGCACAGAAATTGCAAATCTGTCATTTTAAACAGTGGAATATGGGATCAGGTTTGTGCAGAATGTTGACTAGACGAATATCAGTCTTAATCAAAGATCGAGGTTTATTGTATGCTCACATTCAGTGCAGTTTGATGGAACTGTATTCGATTGACAGTTTATACACTGTGAGTCAAAAACATGACACTAGTTATAGGCATAACGTTGGCAAATGTCCTATTTTCAAAATTCTTTCACCGTTGAAGTTGAAGAGTGGCACGTTTTTGGCTCATTGTACATCTGGAATAGTGCTCACCTATTATGTCTTATGTCAATGTCACGTTTCTTCGTGTCATGTCTGTGTGCAGCAGGTTACGTACAGATTTCTGTTCTGTTTTGAAGTTAATGATTAGTGACTAATATACAGTTTGCCGTTGATCAGTTTCAGTTTGGTGAAAATAGGTTAAAAGTTTACAAACAGGTTGTTAATATTCGCACTTGTATTTAAAAGTATTGTTACATTTGTTTTGTGAAAAGCATTTCCCACTCTGTACAGTAAAAGCATCTCATCTGTTTTCTTAATTAAACTGAACTCTGTTACTCAAATGACGTTTAAGCACACTATCATACCTTAATCGATTTTAATCTCTTAATGGCTGTTGGGTTTAGTAGATCAGCCTTTGGAATCGATAACAACCTGCTTTTATTTTTGTTTGCTACTGCAGTAACCTTTGATTGTCTGTTCATATGTGGAGTAAAATGTTTCCATTTTGGCCATAATCTACTGGTATTTATGCATCTGTCTTGCATTGTAGTGTATTACGCGTACGCCGTGTGCAGTCTTCTTTCATGTTTATTTTAGATGCTGTTTATTAGTCTTTTTGTGCACTGTTGCGCACGGTAGCTCACATCTAGTCCAGGTATTTGTACCTGTAGGTCTGTCTGTGTACCTGAGTGGAGGAGATTGCAGTAGGCAATGTTACCTGTGTGTCTACGTGTGTATTGTGCATGTAGTACGTATATCTCACTGCCGCTCAATGTTAACTCATGTGTAGCTCATGATGAATAGTGTGGTAGTTCTGACGGCGTCTCTAGCCCTCCGGACGAAAGGAATTCTTTTGTGGGGTTAATTTTGCATTAATTTTGTAAACCCTTTGTAGTCCCCCATTTACTTGTCCTGGTTGAGTAAAGGCTGTTCCGTGACACTGGTTTTATAGTCTAGTTTTTCTGCATTAATGTGCAGTTTCGGTTTTTGTCCTTTGTCTGCAATACTAGCTGCATGGGTGTGAAAATGAAAATTTCACCGAGATGTCAACCTTCCTTGATTATTTGTTGCATATCATACTTGTCCCATTCCTGTTGGAGCAGTCCTACCATATCAGCATATCACGTGTCAGGGGTAATTTGTCTCGTTAAAATATCCGTTGAAAGTTCCGTAAAATAGGATAAAAAGTTTTTGTTCTTCAGAGAAGTGTAGTTTTTTGCTTTTGGTTTAGGATTTGGTGACTGATTATTCAGTTTGTAGAAGTTTTGTGATTGACAGAGGATATTTATGCTGTTAATATTTGTTTTTTTTTATGCGTACTATTATAGTAACAGTGACGGTAGTTAGCTGCACGCTAGTCGTGTCTGCTTCCATAGTCTGTGTAAAAATTGTGTCCATGTTTCTTGTCGTGTTGACAGAATAATAAAATACAGTACATCATTAAACGTGCATATAATTGAAGACTAATTACACGTGTCAACGGGGCACCTGCTGTCAGCGTGGGTGACACTTTAGCCTGTCTATTTGTCTATCTGTATGCATCAACATATGAAAACGAGTGCTTGCATTTACGTCACATTTGGTGTAGTTTCGAGTCTACAGTTACCATTACGCGTTTTATATTCTTCAAGTAGTCGTCGTTGATAATAAAATACAGACAATACGAGATATGTACGAGCTCGTTTCGTAAATCACAACTTCAGATGCACTATGATAACAAGTTGTATCAGTAGTATTTATATGACGAACATGTTTGTTATATACTATGACTTATATCAACTTTACTCACCACGAAGCTAGTTTAGACACATGCATGAAAACACTTAACTAGATCAATACAGAAAACAAAAAAAACCTTAAATAGAACCGCACTGTCTATAAAAATCATTTTCCACAGCATTGTATCTGAGCATAAATGTGTCTCTGAGCATAAATGTGTCAGCTTTTTATTATTTTAAGTACGTTTTTTACGTGATTTGCAGTTATCAAAGTCAACAGAATCGGTTCGTTTCAAGTTACGGTGATCTGCGATTAAATAAACAACGAATTGTTGAGGCGTAGGTTGGTTGATTATCTCGAATATTGAAGATGAGCCGCGAGGGCTAGAACTAGAAGACAGAACAAGAAGCTCAGCTGTCGCAGACAGACGCGCGATGTGTCGTGTCATTGAGTATTAATCGCGAAGTCACTCGAGGTAATTCAAAATGGTACTATTCGAAAGCTTGAGTACGGTTTCCTATTCACAATCCATAGCAACTATGGCCCTATCTTGTATCACTTTAGAGATATTAGTCGAAATTCGCGATTTGTTCATACCTTGTTCATACCTTTAGGGGTGTTCCCGTCGGAATATTGCCTCACCCTTGGTGTGAAAAAAACTAGAATGGTGTGACTACCCGACGGTGAAAAGTTTGGTGAAACGTCTAACCGTTTCGATACAATACCGGCGTCTGATGGACAGACAGACGGACATCTTGCGACAGCATAGTCCGCGCTATGCATAGGGTCGCGCGGTAAAAACGGCGGACGACTGGCTGTTCAGATGTGACATATATACAGGTATACAACAAGTTTACAACGCAATGCACGACGTAGGCCTATTGACGCGCGACTACAGCCTCGCCAGAAGCGCGGCCTATGCCGTCATGCAGTGTCTGTCTGTCTGTCCGTCTTACTGTCTGTCACATTCGTGTATTGTGTCGACTGTCGATAGCAGATGGGTGTAGTATGTTTTGCGTTCCTGTCTTAAATGATGCTTCTGCGCGACCTGTTTGCGATAGCTAAGTTTCTTGTTTTAAATTGTCATTCAATAGCTGTTCAGGATGACTGTCCAGATCATCGTTGTCACTAGCTAAAATGACGTGTTCCGCAAGTCATTCCCACATGGGATTTCTAGTACTCGTTGTCTGTGTTCACGGACCTTTTGTATCGTTTCATGAATTCCTTAATATTCTTTTATTTTTCGTAAAATTTTAGTTTTTTTCCGTGTGTGATGGCCGCTTACCAATTTTTAAGCACATGCTAATAGTCTATGACGCAATCGTATCGTTGGATTGCCTTCACGGACTTTCGGACTTTTTTTCGGATTTCTGATGCCTATCAATGCCTTTTTCCTTTCTGAAAATTTCCAGTTAGGCCTATTCCTGCGCCCGTTCTGTCGACTAAACGGGCTGTAACCGTTTAGTTTCCGAAATTGTACATCGCATCTAAGCGTTGCCAAAGATGCCGGCAAACGTCTTGCGCAGGTTGTCGAGTGTGTCGTCGGGCTCCGACCATTCATTTAGCTCGTTGGCAAGGGCGTCCACATGGCGCGGTGGCGACGGTGGCCGAGCAGTGGCGGAGTCAGGAGCGCGTGCAGCTGTTGCTGGTGCCGCCTTCGACGCCGCCGCCGACATTGCGGCTCTGACACACGTAGCAGAAGATTAGTTTGGACCGTGCTAAATACTTTAGTAAATTTCATGCAACGTCTTTGTTAACCCTTTAATCGCCACATTAAAACCGCAGAGCAACCGACCATCATATAGCAATACAGTGATTGGTACACTGGCCGTTGATGCGTAGGATGTTACATTTGGTACAGCGAGGAGGTGACTGGGCAGGACGGCAGCCTGCCCAGGCCCCTCCTCGTCGTACCAAATGTAACAGTAAACCCATCAACGGCCAGTGTACCAACTTCATATTATAATTATTTGATGTGGCACTATTGCCTTCGGAGTCTAAAGAGTTAAGCACCCACTCACAAATGTGAAGAGATTACGCGATGGCGATATCTTTCTCAGAAAGATATCGCCATCACGTAATCTCTTCACATTTGTGAAGAAAGTACATAACATATATCTTATGTAATTCTACTTTGTAAGCAGAAACTTTTCTATGTAAACATGTGTATCGGAGTCGATGCGATAAGCCCTTGCTTGGCGCTAGGTGCCGCCAGACAAACGAACAGACGAACGGACAGACAAACAGGCGAACAGAAAGATATCGCCATCGCCTAATCTCTTCACATTTGTGAGTGGGTGCTTAACTCTTTAGACTCCGAAGGCAATAGTGCCACATCAAATAATTATAATATGAAGTTGGTACATAGCTATTCTCTTTATATAGTCACGGCCTACAAGACACGTCAGAAGTATATAATAGTTATAAACACTTAGTGCCGCGTTACAGAGCAACGACCAGCGTCACAACATCTACACTGACACGGCCTCTCTTGGGGGTGGCCAGCAGGCCTAGTGAAAAATTTGGGGCGCCGAGGATGTGTGCATGGGACGGAATATCATTATCATCTAATGCTCCAGCAGCTGCACAGGTATCGGGAAATCTCTTCTGAAAATTTCTGATTTAGATGAAAACGGTGCAGAGTGAGACCGTTTAACTCTTTGATGTTACAAAATTCATGCGAGTCATAGCGACACCCCTTGGCGAATTTTTGGGCAACGTTTGTAAAGCTGGAGGCCGGTCCATTATGCTCCCCTGTGTATGAAACATAGAAACAAACGTAGTGAAAAACATTGATTAAAATTTAATGTCCGAAGGCCAGAAAGAGCAAGCGAATTTTGAGTTGACGCCTGAAGGCAAGTGCGTCTCAGTGTCGTCGAAAGCCGGCGCCAGAGATTCAAACAACAACAATGACGGCGTAAAACTCGACTCTAAAAACGCTCTGAAGAAAATGCTCACAAGATAGTTTGAGCGCACAACGCATGTCACAGGAACTTGTCAGTTAAATAACGTAGCTATTAATGGATTTTATTTCGACGTTATGCGTATGAAATGGTCGGGATTGGAAGCCGATCATTGCCTCTAGCCTATACCTATCGTACGGCAATGTAATAAATAATAAAAATAATAATAAATCCAAGACAGTTTGTGGTGCTGTCATCATGGCAGAGCCATTTCGAGAGTTCACTTGGTTCATTTGATGAATGTAGAACGGGCCAAGCGGCCGCCGACCCGAGACCAAGCCAGACGACTTAGACTGTCAGTCCACCTGTACAGGCTGCCAGTGTCTACACTCACCATCGCCATTTATTATTATTATTCAGCCCGAAAGCTGATACTCGTTTTGCTGTCCCACGGAGGGTAAAAGGCTGAGTCGTGCAGGTTGACTGGTTACATACCGAGATGGTCACCCATCTTGCTACTGAGTCAGTAGTTTCTTAACGGCACATCAGCACAAAAAGGCTATTTAGTGCCATCCATCTTGCTACTAACCGGGTCTGACGTAGCACAACTACGTTGATCGACGCCAACGCGTTACCAACTAAGCCAAACCACCAAGTAAGTAAGTAAGTAAGTAAGTAAGTAAGTAAGTAAGTAAGTAGTAACAAGAAAATCAGCAGTGCAAGGCACAACAGGCATACCCGCCCCCGGAATTTGAACATTTTGGTCTTTACATGAAGTAAATCAATTTTGTAGTGGAGTTACAGCCAAAAACGATTTTGGCATTTTTAGGACTTTCGCGTCATTGACCTTTCAAGGTCAAAAATATAACGGGGCAATCGAGGGACCGTTATTGTCTTTACTTGAAGCGAATTGGACCGTTTTGGAGGATAGACGAACAGACGGACCCGCAGCCCGCCCAGGCCCTTCCTCACTGTACCAAATGTAACAGCCCACCCATCAACGGCTAGTGAACCAATCACCATGTTGCTAATCTAATCTAATCTAAACATACAATACAGCTTGCATGACTAGATTACCAGCTGTTTACAGATATATATGCAATGTGTAGTAAAAAGGGGATGATAAAATACAGTAAAATCAGCATAGATGTTTAGAGAAAAGAAAGGTCTTGAGTTTTTTAAAATGTTAGTAGAGTGGCAGCTCGCTTGATGTCTGTAGGTAGAGTATTCCATAGGTGAGGAGCTGCTGAACTGAAAGCTCTTTCACCAACTCGAAGTCGAGTACGCGGTACAAACAGTTCAGAATTTGTCACAGAGCGCAGATTAGTTTGACGTTGAAGTGAAGAGACTGGCTGCAGCATGTCGGAAATGTACGCTGGTGCAGTACTGTTCAACGACTTGTACACTAGCATGCATATCTTGAATTCGATACGTGCAGCAATAGGAAGCCAGTGTATAATAGTGGGAGTCAGTCCAAATTGTACAATTGTACAAAAATTGTACAAAGTCAGTACAATTGCTGTATAATAGTCCGTTGCTCTGCAGTTTTAATGTCCCCATTAAAGGGTTAACACATGCGTACACAAATCTAGTTCACATACAGTACCTGTCCGTCGAGTACGGTGGTGCGGACATCTGATGCTGAGCAGGAGGTCTTGGCGGAGGCACAGGCGGCCTCTCCTGCTGCTGCTGCTGCTGCGGCTGACGGTTGACTGGCGGTGTATGCGGCAGCTGGCGGGAACCTGCCGGAGCGGGATAATGTGACGTCACCGATGACGTCACAGTCTGCTCTGTGGTCATGTACCTGGTCAGTGGACCGTTAGCAGCTCCGCTGATATTGACGTCACTACACGCGCGCATCGAACACATCTATCTGCAAGTGATGCCTGGCACGTCAAACCTCGTGCCGCGCCCCATTAACACAGGATGCTGCATTATACACCGTGTTTCATTAAAAAAACAACCCCTTTAATTATTTTGCATAACAAAATAATCAAACCGATTTGAATGAAAATTTCAGACAAGATAGCTGAGTGAATCTCTAACTACACATTTTAAAATATTGCGTTTACTCGGTAGTCCAGTGGTCAAAAATGGGGTTTTCGCCCCTAGCGGCGAAATTACTGATCGGATCAAAAAATTTAGGGGATGCAAAAATGGCACGGACCTCCTCTACCACCATGCCAAGTATAATGGGGATCGTAGGTCGCGCGCCGGCTGTAGACGAAAAAGTGTGATGTTGGGCTGTTTTTGTCCCGCTTTGGAATGACAAAGTTTGTAATAACGGAAACGCTATGATGCAGTGTAATTTTCAAAACAATTATGGTGTCATTGCATAGAGGAAGGTTTGTAGTTGTGCACCTATATTCAACTTTTTCTGTGGACCCCAGAATTTTCCCTTACTGGCAAATTTGTACCAAAAAACCATGTTTTAGGATTTTGGGGGCTGTAAGCCCATTTTTTTTTGAAGCCACAACGGTGAAATTTGGCATGAGGGTGCGGACCTAGGACTCCCTCCCCAAGCCAAATTTTGTAGAAATGGCTTAAGGGAGTATACCCCTTTCGAGCAAATTTATACCCCAAAAATACCAATTTTGGCGATTTGGGGGCTGAAGACCCGCATTTTTAAGCCACAACGGTGCAATTTGGCACGAGGGTGCGGACCTAGGACTCCCTCCCCCAAGCCAAATTTTGTAAAAGTCGCTTAAAGGTGTATACCCCTTTTGGGCAAAGGGGCCTGCAGGTATTGCATTGCTCCGCAGAGGTGATGCACATTGATTTCTAGTTTGTCTTTTCTTTAAATATTCATTGTTAGCAGCAATGAAAAAGGACATTAGTAAAAATGCCGTTACAGCAATGGGATTTACTGTTTAAAATCAATATTTAATTCAATGCTCGTATATATAAATAAAAAGTATGAAGCAAGCCGCCTTCTTAAGATGTTTCCTGACACAAGAAAGAGTTTTAGCGGATAAAACACTTAACAGGGAAAATGACAGCAGTGTGACCATGTCCGGGTCGTGGTCGACCACACACTGCCCAACCAATTGCAAAGATGAATAAAGTTAAAGATCTCGCACTGATTTTACTGATCAGTGTTCTAGCCTATCAAGTCTTCATCTTCTGCCAAAAACATCTTAAGCAGTCGTTTTGCTACACTTTATTACCCACTCATACGGCGTTAACTGAGTGAAGTGTTCATCTTCAGTGGTAAATCTAGTTGTTGAACTTGTTGTAACGGCACTTTTGCCATTTACATCGCTCCTAACAATGAATATTTAAAGTAAAGACAAATTATTTTAAGATACGTAGATTTCACATTCCCTCAGCTGTATTGTTCGAAATTTTCATTCAAATCGGTTAATATTTCTCAGAGTTGCGCAAAATAATCGAAGGAGTTGTTTTTTTTTTAAATGACAGCATGATCACAGTCACTGTCCATCTTTCCTGTTAGTTACACGACGACGGCTGCAACTGTTTTTCAGTAATATCGCAACGGCAACGAAGGTCTTTGCGCCCCTGATTCGCTCACGACTACCGCACTTCGTAAATCTATTTACTTACTTACTTACTTACTTACTTACTTATGTCGCAACTGAAACGAAACTGAAACAACGTCTCACCGGTTATCGCCGGCGCGAGGTAAATAATTGTCTACGTTAGCAATGTTGACAATCGCAACGAACGAACAAATACGACCGAACAAAAACACTGCCACGCAGGACAACACTACAATAGAACAGATCATCATCATATTTATGTCGAAATAAACTGACTACATAATAATAGCACAATAGCAATAAAATTGCAGGCAACAGGAAAGCTAGTGCTCATCGAGCTGGTGGCCTATTCAATTGTAATGATGGAAACACAAAGAATCATCTTTAGCTCGCAAGCAAGCACGACGCAAGGTTTTGCATCGGCGGGAATACTGCTATTTGCTTTCTGAAGCACTGTTGCAGCGCTCCGAGCCATTTGCTATCGCCCTGTTTGGATACAAGAAGCTCTGCTGTCGCAAAGAGGCCGCGCGATGCTTCGTGTCTGTCGGTAGTTAGCTTCGTTGCATCAATAGTACAATACCTCAAGCGCAGTTTTTTATTATTAGTTACTTCAGCTTCGGATTTACTAGTGCATACAATTCGATTCTATTATGTTGTCTTCGGCGTAACGTCAAACTTTGCTGTCATACATACAATCTATCGTGATTGTGTAGGCCTATAGTGCGAGAGTGCGCTTGGTCGCTCTCGCGCTGAAGAACCACGGACTGGTACGGAGACGGTGACTTTATCGCGCGTGGCGCTTGGTGGTCGAATACCCGCAGTATAATGCGATATAATTGTCACAACTTGCGAGATGGTGGCCGTCGTCCACCCGCGACCATGTTTACAACACATCGCCTGTTGCATCGTCAACAGGAGGCATATAAGCTAAGAATCGCGATTTCTGCATACCCCACCTGCATTCGACGCCCCCGTTAGGGGGGTTCCCGTCGGAATATCGCCATCCTGTTTGGTACGGAAAAACTTGAATGGTGTGGCTGCCCGAAGGTGAAAAAATTTCGAAGACATCTTTATTCGTTTTGACACAATGCACGAACGTGACAGACACCCAGACAGACACACAGACAAATAGACACACACCGCATGTGACGGCATAGGCCGCGCTTATGCATCGCATCGCGCGGCAAAAACGATCTGAAAATCAGCCAAATCCGTTCAGCCGTTTCGACACAGTGCACGAGTGCCACAGACCGACAGACAGAATTACGTTGGCTTCGTGGTAGGACGTCGGACTTGCGATCTAGTAGTCGCGGGTTCGAGGCCCGGCCGCGACGCTGCTGCGTAACAACCTTAGGCAAGTTGTTCACGCCCTACTGCCTCTGTCACCAAGCAGTATAATTTGGTACCAGCGAAAGCT
>Ga0209149_1000326_pt1 | contig 19478 bp, 11 predicted proteins | sample WorMetTyACAVOLI2_FD_187423 | JGI IMG/M metagenome (GOLD analysis project Ga0209149, IMG submission 187423) | Marine gutless worms symbiont microbial communities from Max Planck institute for Marine Microbiology, Germany - Olavius algarvensis... ... | reverse complement strand
TTCATTCAAATTGAAGAAACTTTTTGTGGACGGACGGACGTACGGACGGACGGACATTTTTCCCCTCTATACTATTAGGTCGACTTTCGGAAGTCGACGTAAAAATGGTGACTTACAGACACTGATCTGTGTCCTTGTGGCGAGACCCAAACTATGTCCCACATTGTCAAATCCTGTACCATGACAAAACTGAATGGCGGCTTATCTCGGCTACACTCTGCAGATAAGACGCTGTTTCTGGGCTGACCAATTATGGTTAATGACACACATACGAGAAGAAGAAAAAGACTGAAAATGGTGCAGTTCAACAGACCATGCATGACTTTCAATTAGTAGGCCACTGTAACTATAGCTCTATCTTGTACCATTTTCGAGTTATTTGACGTTGAATAACATCGTGACCTTGAAAGCTGGCTTGGAGGCCACTCAAGGTCATTGAAACTGATGCCATTTGAAAGCTTAGGTGCGGTTTCCTATTCGCCTTCTATAGTAACTATGGCCGTATCTGTAGCCGTTTGTGAGCTATTTAGCGTAAAAAATGGTGTGACCTTGAAAACAAGGTTAGGGTTTGTTCAAGATCACTGAAAATGGCACCATTTCATAGATCGCATACGAGTTCCTATTCGCCTTCCATAGTAACTATGGCGATTTCTTGTATCATTTGCGAGATGTAGCGAGTTATTGGTCGAAAATCGCCAAATTTTTCTACCGCACCTGACCCATCAGAATTTCGTGAAGATGTTTGATGCTGATAAAACTAGAATGATTGGGCTACTGTGCGGTGAAGAAACTATGACAATACGTTAAGCTGTTTTCATACAATACCGGAACGTAATGGATGGACAGACAGACGGACAGACAGAAGGACTTGACGGACAGATTTGCTATATCAATATGGCGCGTCAGTATGTTGACGCGCGATAAAAATACTTCTGCATTCAAGTACAGTTAAGCCTAGCATAAAAACGATAATATCACCAGAATTCCTGTAAAACATTTAATAAAATATCCCTAATAGCAGTGTTGATATGGACATTTTCTTGAAAATTCTTAGGTTCATACACTGGGAAGTGCTTCTGTGAATGAAGTCAAAGAGTTCACATAAATGGGAGTACCACAGAAGGAACTGAGCAAAATTTTGAGAGCAGACCGGGAAAAGCTGTCAACTTTCAGGCTATGTACAAACTATGCAAACAAAACGTAGTCGGAATAGCAATGAAAGCTAAGATATTGAACTTCAATGTGACAGCAGTTTCACTATATGCATCGGAGTCCTGGACAGTTATATAGAGGATGCGAGGTAGGCTGCAAGTATTTACGAATACTTGTGAAAGATTTTAAATATACAGTGGCCGGACTAGAAGTTGTCACAAAGTAAAAAGGAGAATTGGTTTGGGAAAAGAGGCTTTCAACAAGAAAAAGAGACCTCATGCGAGGATCCATAAGCCTTCACTTGAAGAAACGTATGGTGAAAGCATTTGTTTGGAGTGTTGCGTTGTTTGGACTTTGAAGAAATCGGACAGAAACAGAATAGAAGCTTTTGAAATGTGGTGCTGGAGAAAAATGCTTAACATTTCATGGCAAGAACACCGTACAAATGGTTCAATATTAACAGAATTGGGCCTGGAAAGAGAGTTAATGGGAAGAGTGGCAAAGCTGAAACTACAATATTTTGGCCATATTACTCGGGAAAGTGCAGTACAGTTGGCACTTACAGTCCTAGAAGGAATCATGGAAGGGCTACGGCATCAAGGCAGACCGAGAAGACAGTGGATACACGACATTGAAGAGTGGACTGGCTGCGAATACATTCAGCTAAAGGAGATGTCACAAGATCGAGCACAATGGAGAAGAAAGATATCGGAGTGGTCGTCTGCTGTCGCCAACCGTCATCGAGGAAAGTCGACTAGTGAGTGAGTGAGTGAGATGCGTTGTATGGAAGTGAAACAAGGACTCTACAAAAAGAAGATATTCGACGACTTCAGGAATTCAAAATTTGGATTTGGAGGCATATGATGAAAGTACCATGGACCGAGCATCAGGTTAAGATGGAGTCAATGAAGATGGAAACCTGCCGCCATATGGCAGAACACTGCAGAATGGCCGGATAAATATGTTACAGAGAAAACTAATCAAAAGCATGTGCTGGACCAGCTAAGAAGAAAATGTATTTGGCATGAACACACATACTGATAAGCGACATACATTGTCAAACACGCGATACAGCAGACACCAGAAGGCCACACACTGGAAGAGGGTGACAAAAGAACACATGGTAAAAAACCTCAAGAAAGTAATGTGGACATTGGGTTTCAGGTATGGATGAGACAACAGAGCGCTGAGTGGAGACGAGTGCTCTGTGAGCTATGTTCTACTGGGAGAGACAACGCAAAATCAAGCTTACAGAAAACAAAGTAAAGCTACTATAAGTACAACATTCTCACTCAGAGCGACTGACAGAGTTGAACACAACATTAAGTCATTTTCCAAATCTTTCCTAATCCCCACAACCTGAAAAATGTTCATTTTGATTACACACTACGAGAATAACACAAAAATGGTGAACCTTGCAACTTGCTGATTCTCATCGCGATTGACATACACTCGTCGGGAGACGGCAATTGAAGACAGTGCATTTTCTGGTTCTGATTGACAGTGATCAGCACACAGTAATGACTACAATCATCACAAAATAACACTAAGCAATAAACCAGTATGTAATGATTTCATAGAAAATGACAGAACAAGTGGTGGTAAAATTTAGCAATTATCAAGCACTGGCAATTTTTGCAGAAAACTGATCCAACAAGAGCACTCAGAGAACACAAACTCCGTTAAGGCTGCTGCAGTGTCGCACTGTGGTGATGAGCATTAAAAAAATCGTATAAAATGCCATATCTACTAAGGGTGTTGCAGTGTCGCCCCCTGGTGAGTGACAATAATAATAATAATAATAATAATAATCAATACACCATATATATAATGCCAATCTACCAGTGTCCTAGATCCACATCCGGAACTGGATCAACACCAAAATTTAAATCACTTCTAGACGGTCACTTCTTGCCCATGCCTATCATGTTTGGTCGACGTCCGTTACTGCGTTTGTGAGTTATAAACAATGCCAGAATGACAGAACGAAAAATCACATTACTCCACCAGCGTTGACGGAGTAATGAATGTGTTATTACATGATACACAAACAAAATGCAACGGAAGAGTTTAACAATAAACACTAACCTTGTCTTCAAAGAATGTAACATGGTCTTGCTGTGCACAGGCAATATGGTAAACATTTGGACACCTAGGCCGGAAACAGCCAGCAGTTGCACCAGACTTGTGACAAATCACACACTCGATTGACGCTCCACGCTTACATGCCGAGTCAACATACATTAGTGCACCATTCATTGTCTCATACACTTCATTTGACCACAGTGCACAGTTGAGGTGGACCCACTTGTCTGCGTCAAAGTTCAACAGCCTGGACAAACAACAGGTAAAAATACTAAATCTCAATGAAACACAATGTCTCAAATGAACAATGTAATTTAGACAAAGACAAAAACCATAACATATCAATATAAACTGTTATGAATATTGTATCATATATCACATAAACTAGCCTTTTTCTTTACTTACTTATTTCATCGTTCACATATGTTCTGGTAATTAACTGTATCAGGATTAATTTGCAATCTGTACTCTTTATTAACAAAATGACAAATGCATATGTAATAGATAAAACACAATACGTGCATAATATATAAATTATGAATACAATACATGAAAATATACTGTATGAGAATCCATCTTAACATTAACCTGAAACATTATGCCAAGAAGCTTTATGCCATCTAACTGTTTAATTTCATCAATGGCTGGTGGCATACAGAGATGAAGTGCTCTGGGACGTTTGAAATGAATACAATTTCTGGAGTTTGTGGATATTTAAAAGCAGCTTACTTGCAGTAGCCCACGCTGTTATAATGCAAGGTGAAAACATCAAAACAAATATGCAGAGGCTCGTTTCAGACAAAATTTTGTATTTCTGTGTCGTGATTACTGCAAGAACTTGACATCATATCTCTTTGATATTATGGTAGATGCAACATTTTTGTCTTAATTACACTAAACTGAACTATACTTCTGTTGACGGCAAGTGATCACGTGTACAACTGGATGTTTTTTGTACATTTGCCATCAACATATATCACTAGCAAATTTTCATATTGCTCTCGACAAGTTTGTCACACTGGAGGATACTTCCTCCTGCACGCTGTTGCTTCAGAGACACTGCATCATTCACTGGTGCTGAAAGTGTTTCGAGACATGTTGTATGTTTCTTGAATGGAACATCAGGTGTAGAAAACATTGTTGTTCGTATTTTTGTATATAAATGTTGTTTCCTTGTCAAACATTACTTTGGCGTCACAACAAAATATCAGCTCACAAACCAAAACATGTACACTGATAATGTGTGAAACAAGGAACATAATAGTGCAGATATAGTACAGAAAGTCAACAAGTATTACCGTCCTGGTCCTTCTGTTGGTGCGTCTCCAGCCACATGACACAGAACACATTTCCTCATATCCTCAATGCGAGCCTTTGGCCGAATTGTAGATGTCATGCGATCCATCATCTTGCCACAATGAAAAATTCAGCAATATTTCAATCAAATTTTAAAGTCAGAAGCGAAAACGTTCAGAATATAGATGACCAACTTTATTAACATATGAATTTAATGCAACTCATGCTGTTCAACAGGCATTCTGTACACAAATTTATACCTGCAATCAATAACACAAACAGTGACATCTTACACAAAATATGATCGCGGGGAAAGACTATTGGCCCAATTTTCAAAACATCTCAAGATCTTAGTAACAGAAAATCTTCAGCTAATCTCATGATCTCTTAACACACTAACTTAGAAAATATTTACAACGAAAATCAGGCCCCAGGTCAGTAACTGCTAGAGCACTTGACCAACACAGCCACAACAAACTAAAAACCTGCCGTTGGCCTGTTGAGATTTAAGAAAGAAGTAAATATTTTAATTAATACCAGGCAAAGAATCAAATCAGCATACAATGTAAGACTACAATTCCAAGCGATTTTTAATTTGCCTTCACATAAATCACCATTCACCTTCACATCAAAACTGACCAAGGGAAACTAGGTCTATCTTAAACAGGAATACTATATTCTTGCTCACCTCAAGAAGTTCCTTCTCAGTTGCAGCCTTGATTAATTTCTCTGTTTTCATCATCGACAAATGCCAACGCTTATAGCGGCTTTCTTTCAGTCTCTTTGCACTCACCTTGACACAATTCAAACTGAATTTTCACACTTCAACATTCCTCCTCATGTACTTTATGATAGAATTACAACAATTGCAGTACTTCTGAAGTTAAGAATGTATTGGAACTACAGAAAGCCGAATATTCTCTTAGGACTGCTCGTTAATCTTAGCTGACTAAAGATTATTACACAGTTAATAATTAGTTAATCTTAATTAAATTTATTTAACTTGAATTAAAAATTAATATTATTAGTTTTAACGATACAAATAATTTAGAACTGAAAGCCTACAAAATTTGGCCAATGAGACAGACATTTCAGGCATGCACTTCTGGTGTGATTCAACTTCTGAGGCACTGCACCGCTCACTGCGTTGTTGGCAAGTTTACTGGACACTTCTGAGGCACTTATGTCTTATTACCTACATTGTAGCTTTTCCAAAATAATAATAATTAATATAATCACATAAACTTAATGTGACGTTCACACTGTCATCTTATAGTCAACAGTCAAATAGTCAACTCAACTGTCAACAGTCCTGACATACTATCCACCTTCACAGGTCACATACACACACACATAATAATTAATATTCCAGTTAACTGACGATTGAAAAAAACTAACCTTAAGGTTAACCAGATCAAACACTTTATCTGCTGTGCAGCCCTAATTATTATTGTTATTGCAACATGTAAAAAGACCAAATATGCACAAATCTTTTGTGTTCATCTAAACATTTTGGGCATCTTTTGTACAACAACAGCAGTACTACGGCACACAGACCTTGTCTAAGTCACTCTCCACTTTGTGCTTAAGAGACTTCTCAGCTGATGACTTGCCAGTCTGTGAGCCTGGTAAAATAGCAACAGCACCCTGCTGTGGATCAAGGCAGATTGACAGCTTTATAGGATGAGGAGGCGATGACGACACACTGGTCTGAGACAGCTGCGGGCTCGACACTGCACCGTTCACTGCGTTGTCGGCAAGTTTACTGGACACATTTGAGCCGTCCAAATCAGCAGCTGTGTTCTGTTGTCGTGCATCATTAAACTGTTTGTGACAACTGGCACTGCAGAACAGCGTGTCATCTGCATCATCATCGGACGGTGCCTACAGACGAAACAATGCCAACCTGTCAACGTGTCAACAGTTTAGCAACAGCAATGACGTTCATAAAACAACTGTACCTTTGTTAACAGAATTCTTCAATTCACTTATACTCATCTAGTTCTACATAACACAGTACACAAACTTTCTGAACTACGTACAAAGACAAAATAAGCAACACAGCACTTTTGTCTACACAACTGTAAATCGCACAGATTAACTTGTAAAGAAGTAAAAAAAATATCAATACACACAACTCAAACTATACAGCGAAGTGCCACATCAAAGCAAACATGACTTGAATGTCAGCTACTGTGCAATGTATGCAACACGCACATAGTACAAAGCACATTACCATGAATCATATAAAATTAGTGTTGCCTTCGGCACATAACCAGCCATCAGCATGCCGGCCGTGACAAGCAGTGCCTGTTCCAACTATGTGGGAGCCCCAAGGCAACGTATCTGCTGTTACTGGAGGCAGAGTTATGTATTTTATGCATTTTTCTTGAAAACTATGCACTTCTAAGCAAAACCAGGTAGATCGTGACCTTCACATGACCTCACAATGCATTTGATTTGGCAGTCATTATCAATACATCTGGCATAGTCATGTTTTGCTGATGGTGCACGGTTGGTTGCGTAGCATAGTGGTAGAACGTCTCTGTAACTGGCAAACTTTCCTTCTGTACTCGACCTAAAGTGGACGGATGACAACTTAAGTGGGTAAACCATAGGTCAGCCAACCAGGCCGACTCAGCCTTTCATCCTTTTGGGGTCGATAAATGAGCAGCAAGCTAGCTGCTGTTAGATGTCGGCCATTACAATCAGTGGTAGCGCCATCTGGTGAACACTTACTAGGTAAAAGACAGGCATGGTGTTGCCTGCAGGTAAAACTGTGTGATCCATTCGTCAGTGCCTACAATAAAAGCGCTATATAAATACATTTACCTTTTATATAAAAACAGACAGACAATGCTCTCATTATTTTCCTGTCGAGTTTATTGCAGTACCTGCTCTTGGTTTGACGGTAACAGTTCTGGCTTCATTTTCATGCAACGCTCGATTACCGCATTGCAGTTCTGACAGAACTTTGCTCTCGATTGCATCAGAAACTGGATGTTAATAGCTTCTTCTTTGTCTAACAGCAGAAAATAAGACGTAATGAATTTCTGACAAAAGAATGAGCAAACAAATCTCGTCAGAAAGTCGAATTAGCATATACTGTCAGTGAAGAAAGCCGCTGTCCTCGAGGATCCTTGAGAGCCAACTGATAAGCCTTGAGTAGTCCTCAGAGGACAGCTACAACGGTGGTCTTAATTTTTGAGGTTTTGAAAATGAACGTTCTCTCTCTCTTATTCTGTTCCCTTTAATTTATGAACAAGCTACAAAAAACATCTAGTAAACTGTTTAACATTTATAAATGTCAGCAAATCAAAAAGTAACAAAACGTAATAAAGTCACAAAAACTTAACAATCATCACTAGTCTTGTATACAACGTTAGCTAATAAATGTGTGGCTATCTGTGATAACTATTATCTGAATTTGTGAAAGTAGCAATGTCAAAACAATGAAATTCTTCTTATAGGACCCCCTACAGACTAAGTGGTAACAAGCCATACTCAAGTGGCCAGGAGTTATCTACTCCTTTTTTTACCATTACCAAGACAAAGAAGACATTTACTGAATCAGCTGTTATTGTAGTAAAAGGGGCTTTGTTATTCTGAGCGAAGGCCAACATACCCACACAATCACTATCATATATCACTAGTTGCAAAACTGGTCAGTCTCTCTGAAGAGTGGTGAGGTTTGTTGCAATAAGCGCTGATACACGAAGCCGGTCGTGTACTCGTAAATTCGCCATAGGAGTACAATACAATTAACGTTGAGATTCACAATGTAATTTTGCAGACATATCAACAGTAATCATGTGTCAAAAAAAACAAAATCCACATCCAAAAGCTAATTAAGGTCACAAAACAGGTGGCAACATTTTAACAAAATACGCATGTTTTTGTATCTTTTTTGGCAAACCGTACATGCCTGGCTAGCAAAATTTAAAACATTTTTGGCAACAAAATCTTTTGGAGACCAGATGTATCTAAACATTTCTACCGATAGACCCGAGGACCACCCTAAGCTACAAATATTAAGACACAAACTACACTGCAGAGACATCAATAAAGCTGGTACACGCAATTCTGACACAATAACTATTATCAGTTACTGCACACTGCATAGGTAGAGATAATAGTAGTATTTAATGTCCCTTTTGTCCCACTTGGCACATTATAGCTCATCTTGAAGACGATCTTCCCAGCCAATCATTTGACTGGTGCAAGAATGGTCTTCTAACCAATCATTTCGTGGGTACTAGTAAAACAAATATACCTACAAGCAAGTGAAAAGACACAAACCTAAAGAACAATTTATGAAAACTACAAACATACGCAAAACTAAACCTAACAAAACCAAAGCCTGGTTCAGATCACCTTTTACACCACCTGGCGAGGAAACTGTCGGGAGATCCTGAGGCCCGCATGGGGTCAGCTACTGCCCAGCATCAACAACTACATGGAGGATAAAAATGGGTCCACACACTGTTAGATTACACTGCAATATTTTACTAACATGGTACCAGTGACAGTGAGTGACAAAGCAAAAAAATATGCGTTCACTGTCGCAGAATTGCTGTACCTTTACAGATGTATTCACAAATGTAGACCAGACATATATAACGGTACATATTTATGATACAAAAAAGCAGATTGCTGTGATTTACAGTTTTGCCAAATTTTTGTTCATGCAAATCCTGTTTTATGTAAAATCACATTGTATGGAGAAAAACAAAATTCGTTAGACAATACAAGTGTGACAGTAAACATCACAGAAAAGCACATACGTTTAGCACTGGAACTGAAGCCAAGACGATATAAGTCAGCAGCAGATGCTGTGGAGAATGGTGGTGGTGATGGACTCCGGCTGATTTCATACGTTGGTGGTATAGCAATGTGTAACAGGTCAGCAATAGCAGCAATGACGCCACCAATGTTGTCCGCTGCACTTGCCGACAGTGTCAGTACAACCGACACCTATCACAAACATCTCAATAACTCACATTATATGTCAAGCAGAATTATGTAACATCTACATAAATTTGGTATTCATAAAAGGTAGTGTAGCAACATATTGCAGGTGAGGCGGAAAGCTTTGTGATGTATACATAGAGAATTTTCTTACGAATCACCTGGTGAAAGAAGTTTGAAATTGGTCCAGCAAGTTGCTGTGGCTACATTTTTCCAGCCTTTGCTGAAAATTCATGTATTAATTATCTTTCTTATACTACCTCAACAGACACAGACTATTGTTACAAAACACTGCAGTGATGTCATTTCCTATTCCATAACGTCATTACAAAGTAAAGTAAGTTCAGTAAAAATGAAGCGATGTGAGAAATTAGACATACACACAATTTTTTGACACAGCGTAGTTTAGCAAAAACTGTAATTATCACTAACAACATTTTTATTTTGTAATATATAATTAAATTATAATAAAATGAAAATACCTGACTATTCTCTTTTCCTAGTGGACCCAGTTTATGAGATTTGAACCCTTCACCATCCATGTCAATACCAATATTACTGTTTTTCATTGCATCGGATATCACAGGTTTTGCCTCAAAATCCATGGGCTTTGTAGCTGCACAAATATTATTACATCATTAGTTTTACATTCCCTGAACATAAACTATTGTAAGTTATGCAATAATGGTGTGTAAATACATTTTTCAATTCAGCCAAAGTTATAGAACAGTTTGTTTCTCAGATCGTGGAAGCACATTCACATGTAAGTAAACTATGCTACACATATTATAAACATGGCTGTGTACACTATAGTGCATATGTAGTTTCGATAGGCCCGGTTAGTGTCTAAGTGGGTGACCATATTTGGAGGGGTAATCACCTCGGTGTGGAACCAGGCACCCAGCACCCAGGTCTACTCAGCCTCTGTGCAGGCTGGAATGAGTACCTGGCGAAAGCTGTGGCAGTAAACAGGCATATCGCGTGACACAGCAGCCCATATCCGTGGTCTCGCAGTGTTCACTGATTGGCTGGCTGAACGGACTGGCTAGCGGAGATCAGTGCCGACTTACGGGAAGCGGTAGTGCATTAGAGGTGTGTTTGCGATGATGCGCTATATAAATGGCTACATTTACTTTACTTTACCACTTATACACACGTCGGATATAAGGACAATCCACTTATATGCACATCGCGAGTCTGGTCCTGTTCTAAATGAAGTTATTTTAATGTTAACCAACTTCACTGACAGGCATCAGCAATAAAAACATGATCTGGTTATAAGAACACGGCTATTTGTCCCCAGTTGCAGTCCGTGTCTGTATTCCCTCTGTATATAAGCAATGCCTGGAACTGGACGAGAGATATGCAGTTGAGACAATGACAATTAGGCACACTGTACCAATGAGCACAGAGCAATCCCAGTCCCGCCACCATCTGATGACATTTGATTGGCATGTGCCATCCTGTACATGGAGATGTTGTGTACACTGATACCCTCATTTCACTGGATATGCAGAAGGTGGTTTGGGGTTGAGTTACAATGGGTCATTTCACTTTTGGATTAGACTTTCGCTGAGACCAAACCGCTCAACTTTGGTCTCAGTCCAGAGTTCAGATTATCCAATCATTGTGGCACACACCACTGCTCAGTCCATAGCAACATCGCTGATGTCATTGCAGATATCTCTGTATTTCTTTGTTTATTTATGAATTAGCATAAAAGTGAAATGATTTTCGCTCATCAAAACTTAAATCTCTAACCGATTAACCTATCTTGTGCATGCAAAATCAACCGGTGAGTTAATTAGCTTTGGATTTAGTGATCGCTCAGTCCGAAGTTTGGTCTCAGCGATTCGCTGAGTACAAACGAAAAACGATTTCACTTTTTGGCTTATCATTGGTCTCAGTCCGAATTTAGGACTCAGCGAAACGCTGAGCGAAAGACTAATCCCAAAAGTGAAATAACCCAATGTCGATGACTGTAAACGATGACAGATTAGCCAGTTTGATGACCAAGAGCAATGATGAGATTGAGGCGAACAACGACGAGTCATCTACTGACCCGCCGGCCAGACTAATGACGGAAGACTTCAATCGCTACATAGCTGTTGACAGTGACATCCACAGAGCTGCCAAGATTACTGATGAGGAGCTGTGTGCTGGCCTGCAGGCACTGGTGCCGCAGCTGCCGACACAGATAGCAAACAGGACACTGCGAGCCCACTGAGACTCCTGACGGGATGCTGGACAACGTTCGCGTGTACCTGCAGGCTGCTAATAGGCTGTGCATTGTACGAATAGTTTTTATAGCCTCCTGGTCCAGGTTTATAAAGTTAAAAGGTGAGAAAATTTATATAGTGCCTTTATTGTAGTATCTCACACTCAAGGCGCTCAGGCATGGATCACACGTTTCACCTGCAAAGTACACCATGCCTGGCTTTACCTCGTAAGCACTAACCAGATGGCGCCTCCCCAGACTGAGCAGCCTATTGCAGACATCCATTGCAGACATCTAATTGCAGCCTACTACTCATTTATCTACCCTGAAAGGATGAAAGGCTGAGTCGGCCTGGTTCGCTGACCTATAGCAGACGGTTTACCCATATAAGTGGTCACCCGTCAGCTGTAGGTCGAGCGCAGGACAGGGAAAGTTCACTAATCAAAGACCAACATTCTACCATTGCGTCACACAACCAACAGGTTTATGCAACTGTGATGCAGCTCATGGTTCAGAAGACATTAACAGATTTCTTTCAGCCACAGCAGTAACAGTGCAAAACCACCCGCAAAGAAACAGTCCGAACTAATAAAAGATCTTCTTAGTTTAACAGTAATTCGAACTACCATAACTTTAGTTCTTTACATTTATGTGTCTAAAGGTGTGGGGAATGGGGGTTCACTGCATGCATGAATGCTACAGGCTCAGCTACACTTTCAAGCACATTCCACATAATAAAAAAGTTCATATTTAGTCCCACAGCCATGCATTTAAGTGAAGTGCACTGTCTGTACTATGCATCATAGCTGCTGAAATTATATGGCATCTCTAAAACAATACCGTGACAAACTGCTTTAAACAAGTACAGACTGCACAATAATGACTTCCAACTGTTTTGATAACATTACGGTGTGAAAACAATGAAATAAGCACCTTTAACTGGCGTTGGACAGATCACAGGTATTTCAGGTGAAAGTCGTTCTTTCACTTCTGAGCCTGGAAGAAACTTCACCCACGTCTTGAAGCTGGTGATGTCATCATGGCCTTGTGGCTCCAGTGTTGGCTCCGGTGAAGAGGATGATACAATTGTTAGTGGTGACTGGTCACTGGCACTAATTGAAACATAATTAACAGCATACATAATGACACTAGGCACTACACAAGTACTATAAAAGCACTGTGAAAATGCAAATACATATGTTACGATTTTCTCCACAATGTGCACCACAACCACAGGCCTAGAAGGAATGTGTCCAATGATGTAGGAGAAAAGGTTGGAGGTCATGGCGCCTGCGGCCGATGCCGGTCATCGTCCTCCATCTGTACACCACGTTTGAAGTTCGTAGGCTTTGCCATTCAGAAGATATGGTGCATGATGTGTCAGCATTAATGGGCCTGGTGACCCTGACTTTATACCATTTGATCTTGAAATTGGTATGCTAGTCGCATCTAAGGTGTGGAACCTACCTTCCAAATCTGGGCACGCTAGGCCTTTGGTTCTCGAATTATTCGCTATGTATGCAACGGACGGACAGACGGATGGACGGACAAAAGCAATGCTTACTGCCCCCTTCCCCACGGGCAGGGCCATAATAACGCTATTTGTAAACAATTTAAAAGGGTTTATAAAACCTCTTCTCTTCCTACAGTGTGGAGCAACTGCAGCTAGGTTTATAGCCAGGTTTCCAGTGATGAGGCTCTACTGTTTTAAATGCGATGCATGTAACGGCGAATGATTTAACAGCAACACAATTTATTTACCGAGACAGTGCACTGCAGCGAGGTTCAATTAACGGCGGCGAAGGCAGTCGGATACTGTGCGCACTCATTCCCGACAGCCTTGACTGTTGGTCATTAAGAATACTAGTCACCAAGCTGATACCAGAACTTGAACTTGAACTCTGTTGAGTTGACTGCACCTTCGCATCCAGCTCTGCAAACAATTACCAGACTTGAATACATGCTACAAGCAAGACAACAGTCACAGTAAATACATAAATGAACATAAAACACTATTCTGCTACAAAAATGCAGGCAATATTTGATATTCCAGTCCCATAATCTCAACAAGAACTATACATTTGATAAATGAAATTATTGCCACTATGATAAACAAGAAGCTCAGCTATCTACGACAAAGGGCGCGGTGCTGGTTTGTAAAATTGTTGAGGTATGGCAGGACTTTTTGTCAGAATATGTAGACAAGAAGTTCACGTACATATGCTACAGACGGTTAATTAGACATAAATGAATCTATTATGGCATCAAAAATTGTGTAATTTACAACAGTTAAAAATCGCCGTTTTCACATACAGCATCCCACATTTTTGTTTCCCCTGGGGCAATCACGCTAAATGTTGTATGGATGTAAAGAAAATTCGATGCTTACAAATTGTTTCGCAGCATGTACCCATCTATCTTCAACAGTTTCCCAGTTATTCGAACTGCAAGTGCAAAAAATCGCCATTTTCACATACCGCAGCCCACGTTTTTGTTTCCCCTGGAGACGCCCCTGCGACTATCATGCGATATGTTGCATGAATGGAAAGACAATTCAATGCCTGCCAAATCCCTCACAGCATGTACCTATCTATCTTCAATAGTTTCCGAGTTATACTATGCTTAAGTCAATGCATAAGTCCAAAAATCGCTATTTTTACCATATTTTTGTTTCCCCCGGGGACGCCCCTGGGGCAATCACGCTAAATGTTGTATGGATGGAAAGAAAATTCGATGCTTACAAATTGTCTCGCAGCATGTACCCATCTATCTTCAACAGTTTCCCACTTATTCGAACCGCAAGTGCAAAACATCGCCATTTTCACGTACTGCAGCCCACATTTTTGTTTCCCCTGGAGACGCCCCTGCAATTATCACGCAATATGTTGCATGGATGGAAAGACAATTCAATGCTTGCCAAATGTCTCAAAGCATGTACCTATCTATCTTCAATAGTTTCCGAGTTATACGATGCTTAAGTCAATGCATAAGTCCGAAAATTGCTATTTTTACCACATTTTTGTTTCCCCTGGGGATGCCCCTGGGGCAATCACGCTAAATGTTGTATGGATGGAAAGATAATTCGATGCTTACAAATTGTCTTACTGCATGTGCCCATCTAACTATTACCGTTTCTGAGATACAGCAAGATATTTGTGAAAAAGTTGTCATTTTATCATACCCCCTTGCATTTGACACCCCCGTTAGGAGGGTTCCCGTCGGAATATCGGCACCCCCTTCGGGACGGAAAAACTAGAGTGGTGTCGCTACCCGATGGTAAAAAAATTTCGAAAATATCTTTATTCGTTTTGACGTGATCCACGAACGTGACAGACAGACACTGGATGACGTCATTGCGCGGTAAAAACTGGCCTACCCACCACAACAACTCAAATAAATCGTTTGTTGTACTGATGCTGAGGGTGTGTCGATATCTGTCAGACAAGCAGTAATGGGTTGATCATGCTTTCCTAAGAGGGTGGTCACCATCTGGATGCGGCAACACAATCAGCAGTGCCAACTTCCTAATAGTTTTTGAGATATGACCATGAGACGACAGATGAACCAACATCAGCAATTAATGCATATTTGGCCCTTAAGATGGGATAGCAATAATAAAAGGATATAATAAAATATAATATAATAATAATGAGTGAAATTTGACGGGGGTTTGGACAGTTCAACCTCCTCAGTTGTCTTGTCACTGTTCCAGATGACCTCCCCAAATACATCTTGCAGAAGTTGGCATAAACCCTCTCAGTATCTTCTGTACCTACAGCACTTCACCACGGCACTCAGGTACACAGAGTTGTTGGAAATTTAAAGTTTACAAGCACTTATGTTACTTGATAGACTGTTATCATGTTGCTGCAACTTAGTTACTTACACATTACCTTGATTCTCCTATCATGCAATATTCAGTTTTATGCAACACTGTATGTTTTGCACGGACTACATCCAAAACTGCTGACCCACTCAGTTACAATTTGACAATTCTCACACTGAATAATGACAGCAATATTAAATGACAATTTACAATGCTATCTGGAAGGAAAAAATACAAAGCTATTAGTCAATGTTCTGGCAAATCATAATAATAATAATAATAATAATAATAGTAATAATAATGCATTTGTATAGCACCTTTAGGTCCGAAGATACAGAGGTGCACGTCATCTTAACATGAATAAAAACAAAGGAGTAATAATGGTAAATTCTAATAAAAGTGAACTGACAATTAAAAAGGAATCTTAAAATACAAAATAAAAGTGAGCAAATTAATCAACATCAAACATTGACAAAGTACAGAGTATAAAGTAACCTTTTCGTGCAGCAGCTGCATCACACGACGGTGCATTGTTAGTGCGAGAAGTGACGTCAGTCAGAGGACGTGAAGACTGATCAGCCATCAGACGACTGACAAACGGCGCTGAGTCGTAGTAGTCGGTCACTTCGTGGATCACTGCACAGCCGTAGCTGCCTCTTAGTGCCGTCGCACTATTAGTGTTGCCGTCTGTAACACATGCGCAAGCTATGTTACACCAGCGTTACTGTTAAATGGTAATAAGAAAAAACCCGCAGATTCATCAATGCACAAACAGATTAACAGATGGACACCAATCTGCACAACAGGACAGATTCAGCAAAGACATAAAATACTACTACTTCAATAGTGGCATATCACTGCATGTTTTAACTTATCTTACATAAACTTCCATAGGCCCAATACAGAGCTCATAAAAATTAAATTAAGCACATTAAAAAAAAATAAATGCAAAGCTGCACAAATAACTAAGTTTATATTTAACAGTGTAAAGCACTGGTAACTATAACATAATTCTACGAACATAATATAAACACATACTAATAATTTATGTTATATTACAGAAGTCATTAAAAGTGTGCTATTCAACTCTTTAAATATGGCTTTTGCAAGTGCAGTGTTTTTAACATTGTGTAAATACAGCAAAAAACTCACCACTGAAGACACTGGAACCAAGCACTGGCCAGACAGCGTAGTTGATGCGCACTTCAGGCTCCTGTAGATTCACAAGCGGTAGTTGCTGAAGTTGCTGCAGCACTTGCTCTGCCATTAAGCTGTAATCAGCAGCGGATCTCTCAGCAGTCTTAGCATTCAATCCTGCTGCGGTTCCTGGAATGCCACCCACTGCTCCACCACTTCCAAGTCCCGGCTTCTTTGGTCGCTTCTTCGGAACACGATCACTGCCATCAGCACAGCCTGCAGCTGTTCCGTCTTTTGTAGGCCGACGTGGACGAGATTTGCTCACCTTCGGCTGTTGATCAGCTATTTCTTTCTTGCGTCGCTCAAACTCAAGCCGCCGTTGTTCTAACAAGACACACGCATACCAGCTATAGCTATTGAGACAGCCGATGACAGCATTAGTTACCGTACAACTCACGCATAAAACTACTTAACAAAAAAAAACAGTATTCAAATTGTACAACTATGATTTGTAGCACCACAAGTTTATAATGCACCAAGAACAAACTCAGCTGTAACACTGTATTCCATGTAAGCACTCAATAATATAATGTCTGTATCTATACATTATCTGTATTCGTATACACCCAGTCAAACCACATTACCATAAGAACTACAAGCAGTTATGTGTTGCAGAACAGTGACACGATATATGGTGTTCCATCCTTGCATTTTCCTCACAGACGCTCACAGCAGTCAGCTAAGTGGCACGTTGCACAAAGATGGCATGATCAGAAGTAGCGAAGTACACACAAGGCATTCTCGGCACACTGCTACTGCAGACGCACCACTTTATTACGATGCACCCGACTATCTTAATGTGATTGTCGTGGCCGTTCCATCACCTATGACAGAATCGGACGGACATAATCGGACTACATTCTGTTGTTGAGCTGTTAATCAAGTGTGAGTCAATTTGATCACAGATAAATCGTACGATTATTAAAATTTATTATATAAAAGTTAAATTATAACAACGTTACATATAAAGGCTGGTACCTTTCTACATACTTAATACTTTCAACAGCGAAAATTGCTAGCAGTGAGCAAGCAATGCTGAAGGATGGTGCAAGAGTTGAGATCTCATGTCAACTCGTTGTCCTCTTCTGAGGAGACGTCGCCATACGCCACTCATTCTCGAACTTCCTCTGTGACTGAACGTCAGTTGATCACTGACTTGTCAACCACGCATTATGACCAGAAAGACCTTCGCGTCTTCTGTCGAATGCACACCTCCGTGGAGTCATTGGCAACAACCTGGCTGGACCTATCATGAGGCCAAGTCTGTCGACAATCGCTTCATTCCACGATATAACAGGTTCATTTACTTCCTGTTATAAGTCCCACAGACTTCTAACTCGTCTGTGACTACTACACAACGTAGTTTTATCAACACGACTTCAAGATATCGTTCAAAGTTCTTCCATTACCAAGTAGAAACTCCCATTGGCTGTCCCCCGTGACGTCATCATTTAGTGATGATCCTTTGACTCAATTCACAGCAAAACCGTTTTTGCGATGCTAGCAAGCGCGTGAGGCCACTTACAGTTGCCAACAAATTAAGGCGAAATATATAACAAATATTTTGTATGCCAGCCACCTATTACATACGTGTAGGCCTACAATGGAAAGTGGGCCACCATATTACTTTACAGCTAAGCTACAAGTTCAAATACAGTTCAAATACTGTCGCCCGGTTATCCAGAAAAGTATGCATTTTTGCTGCTGCATTGCATTGGACAAAATGTACAGCACGGAATGGGGTGGGTCATCATGGTCTTGGTTTTATCTGAAATGATGCACTTCTTTTGCGTCGATATGCACCAAAAACGATGTTCACATTTCCACTCCCACTGACCTCGACCTTTAACTGCTCTGCCAGTTATTCCTCACAGGGATAACTTCTCATCAAAGTATGAACACTGTATGGTGTTGTGTTTTCCAGTTAACGGTTGGTATGGGACAGATGGACAAATGGGGTGTAGCGAGTACTGTGACCGTATAATAAAACAATATAATCTACCCAGTATTTGCTCTTTTTCTTCAGCACTCTTCAATTCCAAATCTTCCTGTTCCTTTTCAATGGTATATGGCATGTTCTCGATCATTGCTAGCTGTCTCTGCTGTTCTGGAGTCAGGTGGCTTACGCTCTCTTCATCCTGTTGTTATAAACACAATCAAAACAGTGACTATAAGCAATAAAGCGTGATGAATCTAGCACACAAAAGAACATTCTATAGACGGTAAACAGTACAATAACCGTACAGTAATTTACAGATAAAAGCACATAAAAAAGCAACAAAGGAACGTATAACTTCTCTGTTACAAATATGTAGACAGAACTTTGATCAACGGACATTATTACAACATTCATCACTCACTACGCTACAAAGCAGTACATTCTACTGTACATTCTACATGTAAGCAGCTTTACAGCGCTATGTCGGGTCTAATGTACAGCACTATATTGCATGTTTTTATCAATTATTTTTATTTTATATGTTTTCTCTACTGCTACAACTAAATGATGATGATAAATGAGTAAAAATACACTATCGTATCGTATAGTATCGTATAGTGATACGATACGATACGATAGTGTGTATTTAACATGCAGTAAAAAGCTGACGGGTAGCCAGCTTAGTCTACCTCACTCACTCACTCACTGCTGCGCTTGACCAGCTGAGGGTCATAGCGTCCTCCACATCGAACGATCCTGGCCCGCGATCCAGGCAGCACCAACAGATAGGCCAGTGT
>Ga0209149_1000325_pt1 | contig 19493 bp, 11 predicted proteins | sample WorMetTyACAVOLI2_FD_187423 | JGI IMG/M metagenome (GOLD analysis project Ga0209149, IMG submission 187423) | Marine gutless worms symbiont microbial communities from Max Planck institute for Marine Microbiology, Germany - Olavius algarvensis... ... | reverse complement strand
CATGTCGTGAAGACAGAATGATGATATGTGGAATCGTTTTGAGACAGCACCGGAACGTTACAGACGACAGACGTCATCCTCATGCCATATAGCCAACCGTCTATATAGATAGACGGTTGGCTAAAAATCATCGATGGTCTATTAAACGGCGCAATTTTCAATGACCTTGAACGACCCAAAACCCAGATGCTGTTATTTAACGCTGAATATCCCAGATAAAATGAACTATTACTATAGGGAAGAGTGTCATTTCGAATAACCTTGAGTGACTTAGCGAAATATTCAATGACACGAAGCATCGCACGGCCTCTCTGCGTCATCTCAGCTTATTGTGTTATTTACGGCGCTGCGCGTGCTGAGCTTCGTTGAGTTGAGATGACAGTGGGGATACAATATGGGCATAATGAATGCGTGTCAACGTTATTTTTATACGACTATAGTAGTAGCCTACTACCGCTGCTGCTGTTTTATTACCGCCGCCGAGTTTATTGAACGAGTTTACGCTATCCACCTCTGTGTCTGCCAACAAGTTATGATACTTTGCGCTGTTATGAGGCCTGGAACGAAGTAACGAGATTACATTGTGCAGTGTCGACAAGTTGCCAGCTTATTGGCTGTGTTCAACGGACAGTTTTGTACAGTTCAGCTAGGAGACAGTCGACTTGACGACATACATTGTTGTTGTTTGGACGCCGGCTACACATTAAATATCGTTACTTTGTCGATAATAATTAGGCCTAAATTAAGCCTGTAATGGCCAGACTAAACCACACAGCAACGGACCATTATACAAGCAATATGATGATTGGTACACTGGCCGTTGATGGCTGTTACATTTAGTACAGCGAGGCCCAGTTCCCTCTTCGCTGTACCAAATGTAACATCCCACCCATCAATGGCCAGTGCACCAACGTCCATGTTATTCGATGTGGCGCTATAATCGACTCATAATTCTAAACTCTAAAGGGTTAACGACATGTCAAAGGCGGAACCACTGACGTCATTTATGAGTTTGCCAGCTTCCTCGTCCCGGCGGGCGACAAGTGCCGAGGTGATGTAGTCTGCGTTTGTAAATCGTGCTACGATGTTTGTCATCAGTTATCACTGATGATATTATATCTTTGTGTTTATTGATCGGGCAAATAAAGATGCTTGCTTGCTTGCTTATACGGCCACAGCGCTCGTTGTGAAGCTTTCAGCGCAGACGGAAAATGATTCTCGGATCCACGTCACTAGGCTAGGACAACAAGAAGCTCAGCTGTTGCAGAGACCGCGCGACGCTCCGTGTCGTCGAAAATTTTCTGTCACTCGAGGTCACTCAAAATTATACCGTCGAGTAGGGTGTGTGTAATATCCCTTGGTATTCCATTGTGACTATATTTTGTACCGTTTCTGAAATATTTAACGTCGAATAACGGCGAGCCATTAAAACAATATGGGTTATGGGTCATTCGAGGTTTTTGAAAATGGCACCATTCTAACTATTGCTTTATCTTGTATCATATCTGAGATAAAGTGAGATACTGCTCAAAAATCGCGATTTTTTCATACTCTACGTGCATCCCGTTAGGGGGTCGCCGTCGGAATATTGCCACAACGTCTGGTATAGAAACATTAGACAAGTGCACGGAGACTACCAAGATGGTGAAAAAAGTATGAGAATATGTTTACTCCTTGCGACACAATACACGAACATGGCGGACAGACAGACACTGCATGATGGCATAGACCGCGTTATGCATAGCGTTGCGCGGCAAAAAAGGGGCGATATGATATTGAGTAGTCACGTGGCGAATGTGGATAAACCAGCAAATGTGGCGGGCCTTGCTGATGGAGTATTGGACTACAGATTGTTATAAAGACGCTAGGTCTGTCAGCAGTGTGCACAACGCAACTGTGATCAAATACACAAGTTTAATAAAAACAACCAGCAGCAGTCAGTGGAACGGAATGTGCGCTAGTCTCATCAACGTGCTACACGCACGCACGAGGACAAGAAGACACTGTCAAACAAACCTTCCATACACAACGTCATGGAAGCTACAGTTCTGTCTGCTTGCCAAGCAGCTTGTGCCATCAATACTGACAGTAACAACGATATGAAACGCTACACGTTATGCGCATAATTCTCGTAAATACGTAAACATCGGATTTATATACAGTGTGTCTTGATTTAAGTGACACCGACATTCAAACCCATTTAACAGTGAGATATCTACATAGAATTAAATATCCTTTAAATCACACATAAATCTTGTAATTAAATTTCAACCAAATACACTGCACAGTTCATGACATGTAAAAATAAAAATTCAACAAACTTTTCCTCGAAACACCAAGTTCCCAATATGGAAAGTCAACGGCAGTTACAGTTTGTGCTCGAAATACTCGCGAACAGATACATGCACACAGTTAAATCCGCCGGCACCACACCGGTCGATCCATGCTGGTTGAATTAGCTCCTCTCTTCGATAAGACGCTGTTGCAGATGTCAATGTCAATCATCAATTTATATAGCGCATCACCGCGAAAGCCTCTAATGCACTGAATACGCTAGTAAGTGGCAAAGAGGAAAGTCTTCAAAGATAGTTTAAACCTATCACTAGAGTAAGTTCGCAGTTCATCTGCCAGTGAGTTCCAGAACGTCGGGCCAGCCACAGCAAAAGCCCGACGGCCGAATGTTCTGAGACGATATTGTGAGATCAGTAGAAGCTGATGGATGACGCACAATATCCTGCTCAATCAGCAGGCAGATCGCAGTTGCTGACGACTGGCAACTTCAGAGACTGGCACACAGTAGTTCAACAAAATGTGGCACCTTGTCCTGGAGACAACGGTGGACCATCAGAGCAAGCTTATACAAGACCCGCTCCGGGACGTCCAGATGAAATGTGAAAAACGCTCTGCTAACTGCATGAATTGACAAGAAGATGCTGATTGAGCAGGATATTGTGCTAACATCCACCGGGCTCAACGACATTAGATCAGCACCTCAAAGTGTCCACATGACACTATATTATTGACTTCCAGCGAGTATGCAGAAGTATGTTGACTGCAACATTTTCAGTAAGTAATCCAACAGGATATTGTACCACATGGAAAACCTGGTTTTTCAAGAAAAAGCTTTTAAACTTTTATATCTCATAAACTGTGCAGTGTATTTGATTAAAACTTACAACATTTATGCTACCCAAGTAGTAAATTGGCGTGGTTAAAAGAACATTTAATTCTGTTCAGGTTTCTTGTTGCTAAGTGGATTTGAATTTTGGTCTCACTTCAATTGAGACACAGTATAATTTAGTCACAATGTGCAGCAGAAAATGTCAAGACAAAAATTTAGATAAATAAACAGAATTTAAACGGTTCGCAAATATTAAGAGATTTACAGAAGACAGTGCTACGTAAACGCTGAACGGCAGAGAAACAATGCCCACCAAAGTAACAGTCACTGCGCTGTGTTACGAATCACAGAATGACTTAAAGCATGAAACAGCAGCACATTCTTTACTGTGTGTGTCGAGACTAAAGAGCGCCAAGCAGAGACACTCACCTCAACTCAGCATAATTAGAATGAAGCGAATGATACTGCTAAATACTGGTAAAGACCAAAACAGCAAACAAACATGTCATGAGAAGTCATCGCAAAAACAAACACGTTATCAACATCGATCTACCAACAGCAGCCGCAACAGTCTTGACTGTGAGATAATGACTGAAAGTAGACAGCATTTCTATCATAAAACGTCACCTACCGTTAAATAACTGCTATTTTATACAAGAAAATTCTGAAGTATCAAATATGCAATGGACGTGATAGTAGTGGCAGTAGCAGTAACCACAGCAGCGCAGTACCGCTCACGTTTACACACAGTACTGCAGTCATTAGTCAGCATCTCTGTCACCTAATGCCGACCAGTAGTAAGACGTGGTGATAGACACAGCAAATCTCGACCCGCGCCCCACTGCAGGGTGCTGCCACCTGGCGAATTTAATGCCATGATATCAGATCCATTGCCCGTCTGTTCAGAAAGTTTCACGACGATTGATGCAACCGTTTTTCCATAATGTTGCTAACAAGCACAGTTACAAAGCCGCACTACCTCACTGCCTATCACTCACCAGACCTATCTACAACTGAATCCTATGGGAAAGGACAACTCCCTTTACATTGGATCTCCGATGCCAGTACATGTCTACTGCATATAGTATAGTATCTACGGTACACATGCTCTGTATAAATGTAAGAGTGACATGTCGAGTAGTGATAAAGAAGGCTGTGTAGAATGCACAACTTACACCATGCCTCGAAAAAAAGTACACCCTTAAACATTTACACCCTTGAACAGAATACAATAAAATTAGTGAGGAACAGAATCATGGATCAATGCTAAATGACACCGTCAACTGAAGAACGTTGTTGCAATATTGACAACAGATTTGCATTAGTTATTTCAGCTGTTAGCAAGTGACATGACAAACGTCAGGATTTGCTCTAAACAAACAGACACAGACAAGACATGATGTTTTCAGAAGAGGAGACAGTTTTAACTCACGTTTTGATGCAAAAGAAAAACTACAGTGCAAAAACAAATGCAGAATTTCCACCTAATCCTAACTCTAAACCTGTTGCGGGAAAATCCCCCTGGATGCATGCAAGTGTACAGGCAGATAACATCAGTGCACTATTTTTAGCAATGACACATCAGGGCACACTGCTATTGGCTGAAGATCCGCTTCCACTTCTGCCGTGTTTTCCATGAGTAAGTAAGTAATTTGACACAATATGCATTCCGCACACGGCTACCATTTGCACATTCAACCAGAATGACTGCTACATGACGCTGAGAACGACTGGTTAGCAATAGCTAAGCTATTTGTTCACTGAATGCAGCACTGCACCAACTAACAAAGAAAGCATATCTCTCTCTATCACAGTTTGTTATCTATGGCCACTGGGTCAAAACACTGTTAGCATTTTTACACCACACACTATCATGTGACTAAACCAAAGTGAAAATATTTCAAACAGTTTTAGGGGGCTACTTTTTTCATCAGACTGGATGATCATTGGACAGATATGGGCATCATCTAAGGCTGCAGCCTCTATTGCTCATCAACTACAAGTACAAGTAAGTACAAGTAAGTAAACACAGATCATCTGCCGCTCAATGACTGACTTACTGACTGACTGACTAACATCAATACATAGCTGACTGTCGGCAACGTCCGATGTTATCAAAGTCAGATTACCCAGTTACCAGCAATGTAACTATGCAATAAATATGCAACCAAGAACGTCAAAGAGAAAGTTGGATCAGATCAGCAACACATGAATATAATGAGATACCGCCACCGACCCATCACTACAATGTTACAGTAACAGACTACAGTTGATGTGTACAGGGTGTTTCAGAAAAAAGTAGCCCCCTAAAACTGTTTGAAATATTTTCACTTTGGTTAAGTCGTTTTGCATCAAATTTTGCCAATTTGTTGGCAGTTCATATCCACATATATCTGCCAATTTTTGTAGATCTTAATATTTCATCAAATGGCATTAATTTTCCACGAGTACTCATCGTTTTCACCCTGTCAAGTTCTGAGTAGGCCTATTCACCCAGAAAATGAAAATGCACATCATTTTTCCTCATCACATGTCTCGGTGTCTGCTAATTGTAAACAATCGATAACTGTCTGACTTTTTACTATTAACGTTCTACTGACATAGTTTTAAAGCTCTGAAGTGCCTACAAACGGGAAAATTGTCTTACAATGACAAACTGTGCATGCAGATGCTGTGGCAGGTCTCCCAGTCCCACTGCCTGGTTTATGCAGAACGGCTGAGCCAGTGTGGTCGACTTAATTGACTGGCAACTTTCTCAACAGTGCTCAACTTTCACCCATTGTCAGGGTATCACTGGAAATGATGGCTTTCTCACCAAGTCCTTGCTCACGAAGCGTCTGCATTCGATATTCAAAACCTGACACGGTAAAAACGATGGGTACTCATGAAATAATTAACGCCATTTGATGAAATTTTAATATTAATGTACACAAATTGGCAGATATATGTGGATATAAATTACCAACAAATTTGCAAAATTTCACGCAAAAAAACTTAACCGAAGTCAAAATATTCCAAAAAGTTTTAGGGGATACTTTTTTTGAAACACCCTGTACATTGTACAACGAACTAGACAGCCAGAATTACATCATAGGACACAACACCATCAGCAGCCTAACAACCTGCACTATGTAATGCACACATCACTCTACACGGTGGCACATAAAACAGTAGACCATTTCATTTTGTTGCGTACAACGTGTATACTACATATATACTGAACATTTCAGCAACATCTACAGTAGCTAAAACATTAATCAAAAAGTTGTTCTATATGTTCGCCCTTCAGTGCAATAACTGAAGCTAGTTGTTTCCTAAACTATCCCGACTGCCTGATCACTCAAATCCGTCAACATAAACGTGTTTATCTATGACTTCATTAATGATGCAAAAGGGATATTTAACATGATCAAAATTGCATAGAAAAGTAATTCTTTGTCGTCTCCAGATCCCATCTCGGCATCTACATTCTACAAGAATGAAAGTATTGGTGAACAACAATTTACGTAAATTATGTTCACAAATTGCACGGCGGTCCAATTCTTTTTGCGCCACTCTGTAGTAGCATGATGTTACAATTTTCAAATAGTATCTGAAATTATTTCTGCCATTCTGCACTGACAATGCACTACTGATGTGTCACTGACGTCATGTAGGATGCACAATACAATGACTGATCACACTCCATCATCTCACTGTGTTACTACAACCAGCTACAAGGTAATGAGTGCTATTATCCGGCACTCACACGGCAACACATGATATAGCACTGGACGGTGGCTGCAGGCAGTCAGTATGGCAAGTACATTCACATCTTAGTCACTCATGACCAACTTCCTAGCTTTGACAGCCACATAAACCCACAGTTAAAAGTACCCCTATGGCAACATGCAGAAAAGGGTTAACATTTACAAGTGATTTGGACAATATGTACCAATTTTATGCGACAAAGCTGGAAATGCTACTAATACAGCACACTGAGTCTTGCTGGCACTGACAACATCTGTCATGGCAAAACTTGGTAGAATTCTTTCCATTCACTGACAGTGAGGCATAGAAGGATGCCAACTTTCTACTGGAGTAGTGTAGAATATCCAGCATCTAAAATATGGTTATATCCAGATAGGATTTTTGCCAATGAGAGTTTTTCACGAGTATACTGCACAAGCTTAGTTTCCATAGGCAAACATCAACATCGAAGTGTTAAACTGAGCTGCTCAGCTAGATGACTATCACAGCAGACAGTTTCAGAGACAAATTATTGCTGCAGCAGCTGTGAAACTTGAATGCATCTCACAACCATTTCAAACTAATACTGAGTGGAATGTGAACTGAACGCTGGATTTGCTCTCTAACAATACACAACTGGTGAACACACCACTGAACACATACGAATATAACATGTCATCTCGTCATTATGTCAGTCACAACTACACCATCGTCGACCTTCATTTTCACGCTACTCATCTCTCACCAACTCTGTACGTTACACACACATCTTCTACACAAAAAGTTTGCACGTCAGTTTCAAGAACATTTTGCAATAATAAAGACAAACATCTTAATTACTGTTCTATTCAATATTTTTCACAAAAACTGGAAGTTGGGTGCACAAAAAAGTTTAAATTGCTTGTTCATTATGAGACAGATGCTCGTACTTATTTATCACACAGCAAGTCTTTCACACTGTCATAAGCACTCTATGGCCAAAGAAATCAAACAGCAGCTAATATGGCTTAACCCTTTATGGCCACACCAAAACCGCAGAGCAACGGACCATTATATAGCAATAAGACGATTGGTACACTGGCCACTGATGGGTGGGCTGTTACATTTGCTACAGCAAGGAGGGGCATTGGCGAGCTGGCCCCGCCCAGTCCCCACCTCGCTGTGCCGAATGTAGCAGCCCACCCATCAATGGCCAGTGTACCAACTTCATATCATTTGACGTGGCACTATAATTGCCTCTGGACTCTAAATCGGTAATCTCTGTGGTAAAAGTCGCAGTAAACATCAATTGTATTGTGTTTTAGTTCTTAATATGACAAATGTACAGTGATGTCTCCAGTGTTCATCGGAGACGTATCTGCCTGAGTGAAAACATCAAACTTACGTAATGCTTGTTTGATATGTTCACTACAAACACGTACTTCCAATGTCTGTTGTATCTGTGCAGTGTTGGTCGTCACACATCATTCAGGTAACGCACTATATGTAGTATCACTCGGTGACTCTACATTACAATAGTCATACGCGGATGCTATATGCACTGCATCACCACGGATGTCATCACAATCACAGCAACTGGACCGTACACCATCTTACATCATTGTAGTCATCATTATAACAGGCACTTGCTCCAATCAATATGTACACTGTGGGCCACAAAAACATGCTACTACTGCACAGTAGTGTGCAACAGACGTGATTCCTCAACAGATCAATGCCAGTTAAAACAGTGAAGAGGATTGGTCTACATGTGCCAAAGTTATCATAGAAATAGAACTGTTACACTTCTATGGCCCACAGTGTATAACAGCGCTCAACAGCTGCCAACCCTCAGGTCAAGCCAGCGTGTTTGGACTGTAAGCCGGGTTTAGGCTGCTATCATCTTCACCCATCATCACCATTTATTATTATTACTCAGTGCAAAAGCTGATTACCACCCCACGAAAGAGAGAAGGCTGAGTCAACCTAGGCACTGCAGCAAAGGTGTGCAGATGTGCCCAAGGCTATATATATCACAGTGGTTTTCACGATAAAGACATGACCACAGAGGTAACTGATCCTAGGACCTCATGCAGGTGAGGTACACAGGCCACCTGTCATGCATCACACTAGTCAGTCTGTGCATCAGTTATCAGCCGACAACACCGTACACTGAACAATCACCGTAGACGATATAAGTCAACGTGGTCAACTGTACCTAGTACTCTTCACACACAAACAGCACGCACGCCTGCACTGCAGTCTAGGTCACTCACAGTCCACGGCTTCACAGCAAACTAACAGTATTATACTGTACAAAGCAGCATGCCACGAAATGGCACAAAAATACAAAAACCATGAAAAAACATCACTTACGAGCGGGGAAAATCGTGGACTCAATGCATCATATTTACACTTGAAATCTGCTTGTACGAAATATGTGAAATGCAATAAAATGGAAGTCAGAGGAAACGATTTGTACACAAACACATTCAGATGAGACACACACAGCATCACACGATCGATCATCGACTTATAAAACGTTGGCAGAGTTACGACAACAAACAAAAAACACCGACCGACAGCCATCCTCACTGATAACTAGGCATGTGCCGAACAGATTTTTAAATTTCAGTTTGGTTTTTGAAAAAAAACTCAGATTCGGTTTGGAATGAGTTTGGTTTGGTTCGGTCTGAAAAAAAGCGGTTTGGTTCAAATAGTAGTGATGTACTACTTATTTAATAGTTGAGTAGTTAATTTACAGCAAATATTACACTGACGTCACTCACAACAATGACAAGTAATGTAATTGCATTCTAAAATATACACTGTGTCCCAAAAAAATAGTACACCAAACTATTGGCAATAATTTTGTCGTCAGTTCTTACAGATTTTCAAAATTCTTTCACTACTGGAAAGAGAACTAGATTTCCAACAAAACCCATGTAATACTTCCCACCATACATTCAGTATGTTGCCACACTACCTTGTGAAATTTAGAAGATCAAATTTGTGGCAATTTACAAAAAAAACTAAAAATTGAGTCACATTTGACAAAAACTGAATTGTGTCTTGTCATGTGGCTAAATATTACCACAATAGTTGCTTGAAGTGTCCGTCTTCTGCCCACACACATGTGCGAAGATGCCCGTGCCACTCATCAATTACACTGTCGATGATGGTCTGGTCAACTCCATGCCAAACATGCAACAAACGCTGTTTCAGTTCATCAATGTTGTGCACCCGTGACTGATAGACTCGTTGGACGATGCCCCATATCTTGTAGTCGACAGGGCACGGTCGGGACTGTTCGTTGGCCACAGGTCTGGTGGAATGAATGCAGGCGTTGCCTGCTTGAGAAGTCGTACAGTATCAGATTTGCAGAAATTCAAACTTATAACTTTTTCAAGGTAGTGCAGCAACACACTGAAGGTGTGGTGGGTAGATATGGGGTTTTGCTGGAAATTTATTTATCTTTCCGGCAGTAAAAGAATTTTAAAAATCCGTTAAGAATTGACGAAATTATGACCACAAGTTCGGTGTACTACTTTTTTAGGACACAGTGCATATGCTAATCTGTGTTTTGTAGTGTTTTAAAATGTACTTTATCTGCATACTGAATGCAAGTAAAGTTCTTTTTGTCACTTTTAATGTGAATTTCGGATTGCATGCAGTTTCTGTCAGATAACCATCTGAACAGATGTCAAATTTTTGGATGGTTCTGTTTTTGAGAACCGAATCCAAACTGATTTTCGGTTTTCCGCACATGCCTTTCCCTACCGTAACTGATAACATCATCACCAAGAAACAATGGAAATTGACAACACAACACTTTGGATGAACAGTTATCAGCAGAACAGATCGACTGATTAACTGGTGTGTTGAAATGCCACAGTCATGTTTAAAGGGTCTGAAATCGTCAGTTCTACACTGTCATTGGTGCGAAAGACTGGCAAAACAAAACAACAGATTACAGTTCACAATATCTGACCACAAAGACTAAACGTTCAACGTTGTCTCACACACTCACTTGCATCGCAAAGAAATTGCCTTATAACTGCTGCACACAAGACAGCTGACATGTAGCCGGCCTCAGGCCAGCTGACATGTAGCCGGCCTCAAGGCCAGCTGACATGTAGCCGGCCACAAGGCCAGCTGACATGTAGCCGGCCACAAGGCCAGCTGACATGTAGCCGGCCACAAGGCCAGCTGACATGTAGCCGGCTACAAGGCCAGCTGACATGTAGCTGGCCTCAGGCCAGCTGACATGTAGCCGGCCTCAGGCCAGCTGACATGTAGCCGGCCTCAGGCCAGCTGACATGTAGCCGGCTACAAGGCCAGCTGACATGTAGCCGGCCTCAGGCCAGCTGACATGTAGCCGGCTACAAGGCCAGCTGACATGTAGCCGGCCTCAGGCCAGCTGACATGTAGCCGGCCTCAGGCCAGCTGACATGTAGCCGGCCTCAGGCCAGCTGACATGTAGCCGGTCTCAGGCCAGCTGACATGTAGCCGGCCTCAAGGCCAGCTGACATAGCTGTCTTACTTATAATACTGATATTGCTCCTTACTCAGCTGGTGAGTAACAGACACACAAACAAACATCTGCACATCGTGGTTCCATTTGGCTACTGCTGCCGCGACGACTTCCTCTTTCGTTTCGTAGAGTAAAAACAGCAGCATCTACAAACATGAGTGCATAACTCTAGTCAGTCAGGGTGACAATGCTACCAGTATGACATCTAATGGATTAGTGCATCATTGTAACAATGACACTTCATGCAGCCAACGAACAAGTCAACTGTATTCACCACAATTACCAGCGCCGACATGTGCCCAGATTCCTAACGACTGAGACACCAACGTAATTGACCCAGCTGTATGTCCCCTCATTTTCAACACTCATCTTCCATCACTTTTCCATGACCAAAAATTATGCAAATCATTAACGTATTGACACTGAATTAGCGACAGTTGCGAACTGTCAGCAACTGTCGGTGACACGTCGGCAACTGTCGGTGACGTATTGACACTGAATTAGCGACAGTTGCGAACTGTCAGCAACTGTCGGTGACACGTCGGCAACTGTCGGTGACGTGTCGGCAACTGAACTGTCGGTGACGTGTCGGCAACTGTCGGTGACATGTCAGCAACTGAACTGTCGGTGACGTGTCGGCAACTGTCGGTGACATGTCAGCAACTGAACTGTCGGTGACACGTCGGCAACTGTCGGTGACAGAAAATCTGCTGCTCGCTGACAGTTGTTGCAGCTGTCCACAGTTGCTGGCAATTCAACGCATAGTGAATCATTGGTTTAACATTGCGGCTACTCATTTGTACAGATATAAAACTTCTACGAGTTTACAATCACTTTCCATAACTGTCCATGACCTATGTTATTTTCCATGACATTCCACACCTGGAAAATGGTCTTACTAAATTCTATCACATTCCATGAGTTTCCATGACCGGGACACCTGTTGGCCACCCACCATGTGATATGTCACAACTTCCACATATAGATACAGCAACGAAATGAAACACAAAGTGCATACTTCGTTGTCTCGGTGTTGTCAACATCTGTTGGTGCAGTGATCGGTGCATTGGACTGACCGCCAACCTGGTCATCACCCTGCAGTTCACCATTAGTAGAACTCACCACCTGCAGACATCACAACTACACAACATAACAGCATCTCTACAGTGTACAGCTGTGTCAACATTTGCCAAATATGCAACGTCTGATGATGCTGGTTCCTACGTTTGTCTCAAAGCAGTGAACAGTAATTGGCCACAGCTATCTTGTTACGAACGCCGCCTGAAAACTGAACTGTTCGAGCGTTCTTACAACTGACAACGCGCCTGTCAAACGACTTTACTGCTGCGTGACTCACTTTCACTTTCCCGCAGCTTTTTGCTGTGGCTGCAACCTTGAAGTCTATCGACTATAATGTTGCTATGACATTCATTCTTAATAACAGTGGGTCTGTGGAAAAGTTTGCAAAACGTCACAGACTATGCAGTGGTCTATCAACTACATTCAGCAACCAAACTGTGCTCAGACAGCATCACCTCCGTCGTCTAACCAAATCCGAAAGTGATCCGTGATATGAATCCAGATTTCCTGATGAATCTGGATCTAAACATCTGCCAGATCGCTACCAAAATGTTGTGGTACTTAATTACCTTATCGACGTCAGTCATTTCGTGTCATGAAAATCGTTTGGTGACTGTATGAAAAATGCTAATAAATATCCTAAATACCCTCTTCTGCAATGGTGAGCAAAGTGGAGAAGTGATCCGCAAACCATATCCGGGACCAGATCACCACCCACAGCTAACCATTTCTTCCGATTGGTAGTCCCGATCATAACACGAAATTGTTCATTAGTTCTGCAGTAATCATGTTAACAGATAGATAGAATGACAGCATAACAGACCTGGCAGAGGTAATAAACACTGCCATAAACGTCTCTGAACACTTAGCAAACAACCACAGTTATGGTATCTATTCACATTGTCTACTTAGACTCAAAACATCGAGGTTTAGAGGTCAACGTCCTAAGTAAGTGCTTTTAACCTTTAGTTTAGACTGTTTCCACTGCGTCTGTGTAAACACACTGACGGTGCTATAAACACTGTGTCTGTGTAGGTGGTGCTTCCAGCAGCGATACACTGACGGTGCTATAAACACTGTGTCTGTGTAGGTGGTGCTTCCAGCAGCGATACACTGACGGTGCTATAAACACTGTGTCTGTGTAGGTGGTGCTTCCAGCAGCGATACACTGACGGTGCTATAAACACTGTGTCTGTGTAGGTGGTGCTTCCAGCAGCGATACACTGACGGTGCTATAAACACTGTGTCTGTGTAGGTGGTGCTTCCAGCAGTGATACACTGATGGTGCTATAAACTCAAGTTGTATTGTACTGTATTACTAGAAGACATTGTCACACTCACCAGCACAGAGCCGCCGAGTCTGTCAGCTGGTGTTAAGCTGGTACCAAGCAGCTCCGTTGACTGTCTCATTTCTGCCCACGCAGAACCTCTCTGTGTTGCCAGCTACAATGACCAATCAACACACACAGCAAACGACGTCAAACATCACAAATCATTGCTGTTCTCCTCGCTGAGATGCAAGCAACGTATCATCAAGTTCTGCTGCAGGTTCAGTATACAATCAACACTTCATTCAACATTGTGTTATCACCAATCAATCCATCACCTTACATTTTTATTTTCACATTTTTATTAAGCTACACACCAAAATTTGTTAAAAGAAACATCAACTGAAATTAAATATAACTTAGCTAATAAGCACCCTGCTCGGGATGAGTCATCTCCCCCAACTGAACCACTCAGGATGAGTCATCTCTTCCAACTGGACCCGCATGGTGCAGGGGCCGAAATTCAGAATTCTGCTTGCTTCCTGGAAGTTTGCAGCCAAACCGACATTCAGCAGTTTGTTGGCTCTGTAAATACTCATTGCTGTTTACTTATTAACTTGCTTCAACGACTGGGCTAAGTTTGGGGTCTCCAGATCCATAAACCCACAGAAAGATCTGAAGATCTGAACTTTATTAGAAAAATAGTAGCCATGAGGCTAAAGAGAGGTGAAAACAAGATACAATAATAAAACACAATAATATAAAACAATGATTAATACAATGCAATCATAATGATTGGGACTGGATATTATTAGGTCTGATAGTGGGCAAGGGCATACGAGAGAAAGGACTGATACTTTTTTGTTCTGGCGGGGATACGGGGGAATTTTGAGAATGTACGTACCAAGTTTCATCGACGTCGGCTCAGTGGTCTGCGAGCCTTAGGGTTTTGAAAATGATGACACCACACAGACGGACACAGAGAGGGACATTTGGCCGGTTTTACTAGTCATCTAATAACATATGACTAATAACGGAAAACAGTACAGATAACAGACACATCACATGGACTGTGAAGATGACCTTGTTCAGCAGAGCTCCACGGTTTCTGTCGTCATCCTGCATAGTTGCTCGCTGCTGAAGCTGACCAGGTGACAGGCCGGTGTCACCAGAGGCATGCAGAGAGCCGAGCGGTGTCGACTGTAACCACAGCAAAGTAAACACCACGGCTCAACATTCACAGGACAACTAAGTGTCAATGCGACTGAAAGGCTCAGTCAACACCACAATACAAATGTAATGCTGAGTCTAGTGGAAAAGCAACAGCATGGCTGTATGTTCACAGAAAAAACCTAGATAAAGCCACTCCATTACATTCCATGGAACTGATGTAAGACATCGCTGTAGGCACATTAGAAATTAAAAAGCAAAAAAAATGGTTACATTTAGTAAATGGGGGCTATAATCCACAAAAGGGCTACACTATTAGAAAAGCCAAACTTTCAGCTTTCTGCGAACTGAGACTAGAAATTCTGTACGTGTTCGAGATACTGTGGTGCCAGTCCAGTGAAGGGCTGTGTGCTATTGGCCAAAATGCACAACTTATGAGCCAAATTTTACCAAAAAAACATGGTGTGAGGGTAGCATAAATACTGTAGTTATACCAGTTGTTTCAGTTTTCTCAGAAATCATCCTCGTTTCTGCACAGTGGCCATCCAAAGATAATGGAGTCGGAATTATCGCTACAAAATGGACATTTAACTTTTGAGCCCCCACAATATTGGGGAACCTATTGTCACAGGGGTTGCACCATTAACGAATAACACTGTAAAGACGTGTTGGTGAAGATTTGGTAAAAATCTGTCCAGCTGTTGCTGAGCAGTTAAGTCAAAAGATAAAAAGGACAAAAGAAAACACACAGAATGGCCACTACAGTACAAAGCATCGCCTTTGCTTGCAGCGAGTGGTGCCATCTGCTGACTGTCATCAACAGTACAAGACATCGCCTTTGCTTGCAGCGAGTGGTGCCATCTGCTGACTGTCATCAACAGTACAAGACATCGCCTTTGCTTGCAGCGAGTGGTGCCATCTGCTGACTGTCATCAACAGTACAAGACATCGCCTTTGCTTGCAGCGAGTGGTGCCATCTGCTGACTGTCATCAACAGTACAAAGCATCGCCTTTGCTTGCAGCGAGTGGTGCCATCTGCTGACTGTCATCAACAGTACAAGACATCGCCTTTGCTTGCAGCGAGTGGTGCCATCTGCTGACTGTCATCAACATGACTGAAAGGCTGAGTTTATCGTGTCATACACCACAGCTACTAAAACCACAACACTACAACAAACTGAGGGCACATCAGCAATAAAAACCAATGGCAAATAAGTGGTGCAAACCACAGTAAACTCCACTCCATGCCACATTGCAGGGTGCTGTCACCACCTGGCAAATTTAATGGCATTATTGCAGTCATTGCCTTATTCTGGGAGGTTCATGTTGAGAACCAGTTTCCAATAATGTTGTTAACGTACAAACATGATAACAAATTTACAAACATCATGATAAAGTTACATCACTAACAAATGTACAAACATCATGATAAAGTTACATCACTAACAAATGTACAAACATCACGATATAGTTACATCACTACAAATACAGGCGATCAAAAACAACACCTGTCTGATGGGCGAGGTACACCCAACTCTTGAGAAACAAAAGGTTAACGACAACAACACAAGGCATGACACAATGTGAACACTCTTTAACAGTGTAAACACTCTTTAACACAAACACTCTTCAACATAAAGAGTAAAGTGAATCTTACGAGTTGTCGATCAATCCAGTCGAACTCCCAGTCACACTCCCAGCCGCCATTGGTCAGCACGCTGGTGAAGAGCTGGCGCAGGTAGTCGTAATCTGGCGTCTCAAAGAAGTCCAGTCGACGCACATAGTACAGGTACTTGCTCAACTCATCTAACGTACAATGTAACCAGTTTACACACTACCAGCTAAGTGCTTCTGTTACACCAGCTGCTTTCAGCTGTAGATCATCTCTAACGTCAAAACATCACCCGCTCACTGGTTCAAACGCCAATTAAAACCAGCAAAATGACAAAATCACCACAGTCTCAGTGTGGCTGATATCACTTCTGGCATTATTCATGAGAATCAACATACAAATCGATAAACACACGGAACTTATGTCACTAAGCGTATGCTTAGCAAGTATCCTCAAAAGTCACAATTGTTTCAGCTGTAGCTATAAGAAATAAAACTGTCAAATGCACAGACATGATGAAGAATCAAGCAAACACTGCACTGCGTATCTGTAACTCATCACAACAAGATAACTGTGACCAATACTCTTCACTGCTTTGAGACTCGATAGTGCAAACCTGGAAAATTTTCACACAGCTCTTCAATTGGTGTTGATCGTTTTGTGTCGCCGATCTTCTGGTAGCGTTCTTTCAACGTGTCGGCCTTAAGTCCTTGCCACGGCAGACTGCCTCGCAGGAAGTACATCACCATGTGACCAAGAGCTTCGAGATCATCTCGTCGGCTTTGCTCTGTACACAACCCACCACTGCACAGACTGACCACCAGTTGAAAAGTTAATCTCAGTATCAAATATCTAACGATGCCAAACCTAGCTACTAGGCGTGTGCGTGAAAATATCAGTTCTGATTCAGTTTTAAAAACTGAACCTTCCCAATTGTTGACATCTGTTCAGGCGGTCTTCTGACAGAAACTGTGTGCAATTAGCAATCTTCAGTTGCATTCAATGAGCAGACAAACAACGTTTTAAAACACTACCGAAACATAGCTTAGCATACATATGACACACAATGCAATTGTTATAGTTTATTAAGTCGCCGCTCGCGGCTTTGTGCTCCAGTGCTGTCCATCTGTTCCTCTGTCGCCAAAATGCAAAAAAAACGCGATTTTCTCAAAAACTAAGCAATTTAGAGCTATGTTGTCTATTGACGACCTACAGGAAGTCGTACATTGGCTTTTCAAAGAACCCATTACGGGACCCCTAAAATACAACATGGGTGAGATAAGCCATCTTGGATGTTGATGCCAAATGCAAAAATGCGATTTTCTGAAAAACTAAGCAATTTAGTAAGTTGTAATTGGATTTTTCAGAGAAACCATTATTGGATCCCTAAAATCCAAGATGGCCGAGATCCACCATCTTGAAAATTGACATGACGTTATTTATTTCTGCCGAGGGTGGTCTGATTTAGATAAAATGTCGGTGACTGGTGCAGAATGACATGTCGACTGTGGTGATGTGGTCGAAATCGAAACATCATCATCATCATATCCGGTTTTGGTATTTAAGGTGCTGCGGTTGTCCTGGACTCCGGGGTAGGCAACACCTGGCAACACCTCACACTCGTTCTCCATGAATTCCTGTCTAGATGTAGAATTCTAATATGGCAGACGTTCGGGTAAATTCAATGGCATGTTATCCCAGAGCCACCTGCCATACTGCAGGGTGCTGCCACCTGGCAAATTCAAAGTCGTGATTCCAGAGCTATGTGTCACATTGCAGGGTGCTGCCACCGGGCGAATTCAATGGCATGTCATCCCAGAGCCACGTATCACATTGCAGGATACTACCACTTGGTGAATTCATTACACGATTCCAGAGCCACATGCCACATTGCAGGGTGCAGCCACCTGGCGAAATCAATGTCATGATCGTGCCACACTGCAGGGTGTAAGAATTCCATCCTCCAGATTGAAAATCCTTTTTCGCCACATTTTATTTTTTCGTTTTTAATGCAGTTTAGGCTTTGACGAGCGGCGGCTTTTGTATCGTCTCCGATACACTTGTTACCTACATTATCAAGGTCTGGTATGCACTACTCACTCAACATAGCAGTAACACTGTAATATTTGCTATAAATTAACTACTCAACGATTTCATAAAGTAAGTATTACACAAAGTACATGAAACGCATTTTTTCAAACCAAACCAAACCAAACTCATTCCAAACCGAATACAAGTTTTTTTGTCAAAAAATCAAACCGAAACCGAAACGAAATAAAAAAATTTATTCTGCACATCCCTACTAGCAACAACTGAATCTAGTGACATCATCGAATCAGCTCATATCAAACAAAGTGCAACACAGACAACCAACAGAAAGCAAACAGTTCAGTGAGTTCATTCTTCTCCTTCTTCTTCTTGTATGCGTTCATTGACAAACTCCAACAACAATCTGCACTACACAATGATCCACCAAGAACCTTTGTCTCTAACGTGAAAGTTACCTTTGCCAAGGTGTGTATTGATGCTCATGTATCGAGCCGTGGCGTGAAAGTTACCTTTGCCAAGGTGTGTGTTGATCAGTGATGAAAATAAGGTGTTTGCGAATCAATTCGATAATTCCGCGCATTCCGGTGCGAATCATTAGTATGCGGGAACGTCAGGGTCATATTTATCAGCATGCCGTACCAACAGTCGGACTGTACTCTAGCCACTTCTCTGGTTTCATGTCAGCACAGAACAGATGGCACCACGCACGTCACACGGCAGATCAACGGCGACAGCGGTGGGGTGCGATTAGCAAGTGGCAGAGCAGCAGCAGCAGCAGCATCTAAGGCAACTAAACCATGCCCGCCCGGTTGTGTCAGAGGCCCTGGCCTCTGACACAACCGGGCGGGCATGGCCTGTATACTTAACTCTGAATTGTGCCCACTGTTGGCCTATGGCTGGCATGCACTTGCTGAAGTTGCAGTGCAGGTCGATCGTTTGGTTGTTAGCTGG
>Ga0209149_1000324_pt1 | contig 19522 bp, 12 predicted proteins | sample WorMetTyACAVOLI2_FD_187423 | JGI IMG/M metagenome (GOLD analysis project Ga0209149, IMG submission 187423) | Marine gutless worms symbiont microbial communities from Max Planck institute for Marine Microbiology, Germany - Olavius algarvensis... ... | reverse complement strand
TTTAACCTGAAGCACAGCAGATTGCTGCTTTAACCAATTTTTCAAAGAACATTGACCAAATTTAAAATGTTGGACCTACAATTTTGTAATTTATTCTGATCAATTTTAAGTTTATGCGCAGGCTCTGTAGTCTAAATGGTGAACAAATGACAAGCACCAAAGAACAAATCACAAATAATACCCAAATTCCAATCTCCAATGACCCAAATCGTTTGGATTTGTTTCAGTGAATATTGGAATTTATTTGGAATTTGAGTTTTGTAATTTGGGAATTAATTGACTTCAGTTATTGATAAGTCGAAATTATAAAACGCTCCACCCTATAAAAAATACACCCAAGATAATGTCAGATTAAGGCATCATACTCAAAGGCACGCGATAGACGCTGTCTCCGGGATCGGTTGATCCGAAACTGATCCAATTGGAAACATCGTTGTTGTATTGCTGGTAGCGTTTGATCTTGGATTTTATATCGTCCACCAGCGCCTGCTGTTCCCCGACACTCATGCGATACCAGTCTTCTTCCGTCAATCGCATAATGCTGCTGCGGTAAGGAAGATCATCAAGAAACTCGCCGAGCAATCCCAATTGGCCCAGGTTCTGGTTGGGCTTCAGGCTGAACTGGGTCGGGTCCCGCGATATTTGAGCCGCCGCCGACAGGATGCCCTGGAAAAAATCCCGAGCGCCGGTGCGCTTGGTACGCTGGGCCTGGTCCAGAATCACCCGTAGGCGCTGATACAAGTCGCTGAGCTGATTCTTCGTCAGCAGCACGGTTACTTTAAAAGAGGGCGTGTCAGGCCGCACCAGATCCATATCGGATACCCAGGAAGTCACGACCTGGGGCGCCTGGATTTTGCCGCGCCGCCCCAAAAATTCCAGTTGCATGGCATAGCCCAGAATGGCAGCCTTACGCTCGGCATCCGCCACAACGCCGTCGGTCCCGGAGGAAGGCTGATCAGGCATCTGCAAACGCTCACCGGCACTGGCGGCCTGGACGAGCCGCACCATCTGGGCCCCGACACCTTCAACCACGCGCCCGAAAGTTCGCACGCCGGCCTCGGTGTCACTCGCATCGATGGGCAGATAAAGGTCCCCGATGGCTGAATCGGATTGTCCGGTCAGCGCCCGGTACTGGGCCTCGGCGTAGTTAATGTTGTTGAGTCTTTCTGCCAGAGGCGTGCGGAGATGGAGGACAAAGGTTCGGACGCCTTTGGCGGCTGCCATATCGGCAATCTCAGCTTCGTTCATACCGGTTGAGGAAAAGGGGTCATTGTTGCGGATGGGACCGGCATCTGTAATGAGCAGCATGATGCGGGATTGGTAAGGCGCCCAGTTCAATTTATCGAGGGCTGTCTTAAGGCCGGCAAACGCATCTTCGTTAAATGAATGGGACGAAACCCCGGCTTCTTCGGCCGCTGCCAGGGCGCTTTCGAACTCGACGCGCTGCCGCCCGTCTCTCAAATCCGACAGAACTTTGCTGACATATTCGAGATCCGGTGTTTTTTCGGTGCTGCTGCGAAACGCAACCAGCCCAAACGCCACCTTGTCCGACAGCCCGGCCTGCTGAATGGCATCGTAAATATTGCGCACCGCCTCCCGGGTGCGGTCGATATAGGGTTTCATTGAGATGGTGGTATCGATGACAAAGACAATACTGGTCCGCAGGTCCGATTCCTGGGGCAGTTGCCAGGTCCCCGGATCAATCGATGCGAGCTCAAGAAATTTTACCCCCTCGAAGAGTTCCACGGTCTGAAAAATCGGCATCAGATAAAAGCGCGTGCGGGATACCGCTTCCTCGGATGGCTCCATCGCTAAAATAGGAAAACCTGATGGCGCCGCAGAGTTCTCCATCTGGATCGCCTCGAATTGGGAGGCCAGCTGCATGGCTTCCTCGCTGGGCGAAGCCGAACCGGCCAACGTGTCGAGCGCCTCCAGGTCCTTGAAAAACAGAACCGGTTGGCGGCCCTGGCGTTCGGTGAAAACCAGGGTCAGTGATTGCCGCCACTCGGAAATTTTGTCTCCCCTTACCCAGCCGTTTATCTCACAATTGCTTGACAGTCCGACCTTCAACCAGTCCGCATCATCAGCTGAAGTCCGATCATAGACATAATAAACGGTGAATGGCTTAATTCGGGCCTCCAATATCGCTGACGTTTGGCTGGCAGACGCATACAAGTTCGCTCCGGGGTGCGTAATCACCTGCTGAAAGATGGAGCGCTTGCCGGGAATGAGCAAGGGTTTGCATTTTTGCGCCGGTGCAGCCTCAACCCAAACAAGCATCAGGCAGGTCACGACCATCAGTGCCCTGCAGCATGCTTTAATTCGGTTAACTTTACGAATCAGCATTATTCATCCTTTCAGCCTTGGTGGTTCAAGGCCAGGTCTTTAATAATTCACGGGCTTCAACAGAGCCCTGGGCGGCCTGCTCCTCCGCCCACCGGCGAAGTTGATCCAGCCGGGGTTTAGCATCTTCCTGCCCCCCTGCCAGGGCCTCTGAGTACCAATCGTAGGCCGATGCCGGACTTTTACGAATGGTGCCGCTGGGCGCTTTGTCGCTGGGATCATAATAGCGGGCAACCAACAGCGCTGCCGGTGCCAGCCCGCTGTCGGCAGCATATTCCAACAAGAGAAATGCCGCATCCGCCCGCTCCGGGCTTTCCGGCAACGAGTTGGCCAAGGCCAGGGCGTCTTCGGGGGAAATCCCTTCCCGTAAGGCCTTGCGGGCTCTTTCCAGTGCCGGCGCGTCCGGGGTGTATGACGGTGGGGGCGGGGGCGGAATCGTGTTTTTCTTGGGAGGCAGGTTGGCCATGCGGGGCAGTTCGGTTTTTTTGACCACCTTCGGTTTGGCCTCTTCCCCCATGAACGATGTCCAGACAAAATAGCCGGCGACCACGATCAGGATCAAACCGACGATTCCTGCGACCAGCACCAACCACGAACGCTCCCGGGACTTCAAATTGAATTCCACAGTGTATCCTTTTTAATTTATGATTCCGGAGAAGTGTTATATTACGAGTAGACTTGTAGGACTTGCATACCTTAACCGTTGAACTGCCGGTCAATACTTCCCGTCTGTGTTGGCTACAGTATAGAAAAATAAAAATTATGTCAAATATAATTGGCTCTTTAGGTTCGGCCGGCCATCGGGTCCGTTACAGAGGGTGCCGGTTAGATCCGGGTGCAGGCTCAGGTTATGATTGGCTCGCCTCGACGATAATTTCGATCCGATCCGCCCTGCGAAAACCCCGCGGCAGTTTTTTACCCCGGCGACCACGCTCGCCGATAAAGCCCGCTATATTTCCCGCGGTAAAGCGCACGGATTGTTTACCGGCATGGATCCTGATCGCGGCGCCTTCGGGCAGTATCGCGATCAGTTTTACATATTCGTCCCGATTTTTGAGCCTGGCAGGCGGAATTTGAATAATTTTATTGCCTTTGCCCTTGGAAAGCTCCGGCAACGCCTTGAGGGGAATGACCAGCATATGGCCTTCGGTGGTAATGGCGGCTAAATGATCGGAGTCATAGTTATTGACATAGACCGGCGGCAGCGGCTCGGATTTCCCGGAGACAGAGAGCATGGCCTTGCCCTTGGTATTTTTCGTCACCAAATTGGAAATTCGGGTCACAAACCCGTAGCCCGCGTCACTGGCTAGCAGGACCCTGCGATCGGGCGGACCCATTAAAACCGCCATAAACCGGGCTCCGTTGGAAGGTGTCAGCTTTCCGGTCAGCGGCTCCCCCTGGCCCCGGGCCGAGGGCAGGTTATGCGCCGGCAGAGAGTAAGACCGGCCCCGGGTATCAAGAAATATGGCAGGCTGAATGGTTTTGCCACGGGCGGCACTTAAAAATTCGTCGCCGGCCTTATAACTGAGATTGGCGGGATCGATTTCATGTCCTTTGGCCGCCCGCACCCAGCCGCCGAAAGACAGTACCACCGTTACGGGCTCGACCGGCGTGAGCTCTACTTCCTTGATGGCCTGGGCCTCCCTGCGTTCGACAATCAGGGTTTTACGCTCATCGCCGTATTTGGCGGCATCCTCTGTGAGCTCTTTTTTCATCAGAGTTTTCAAGCGCTGATTGGAGGCCAGGGTTTTCTCGATCCACTCTTTTTCTTTCTCGAGTTTTTGTTTTTCATCATTGATCCTGATCTCTTCCAGCTTGGCCAGTTGACGGAGTCGAATCTGTAGAATAGCCTCGGCCTGGGTATCGGTCAGGTCAAAGGCTTGCATCAGGTCCGGTTTGGGTTCGTCGCTCTCACGTATAATCCGTATAACCTCATCCAGATTCAGATAGGCCACCAACAGCCCGGCAAGAATGTGCAGGCGTTCATTAATTTGTGCCAGTCGAAATTCCAGCCGGCGCACGATCGTCTGCCGGCGATATTTCAGCCACTGCTTCAGGACCTCCAGAAGTCCCAGGGTCTGCGGCTTGCGGCTCAGCCCGATAACCGTCATATTGATTTTGTAGCTTTTCTCCAGATCGGTTGTGGCAAAAAGATGGCTGATCAGGGATTCTTTATCCACCCGGTTGGAACGGGGCATAATCATCAGGCGGGTCGGATCATCCTGGTCGGACACGTCGCGAATATCCGACACCATGGACAGCTTCTTTTCTCTCATCTGGGCCGCCACCTGCTCAATCACCCGGGCCGCTGAGACCTGATAGGGAAGTGACGTGATAATAATATCCCCATTTTCGTATTCATAGGTCGCCCGCATTCGAACCATGCCCTGGCCGGACCGGTAGATATTTATAATTTCATCTTTCGGGGTAATAATCTCCGCCCCCGTCGGGAAATCGGGGCCCTGGATGTGTTGGCAGATTTCCTCAATGCCGGATTTGGGAGAATCGATCAGGGTGACACAGGCCTCGACGACCTCATGGAGGTTGTGAGGCGGGATGTCGGTTGCCATACCCACGGCGATGCCGGTGGCGCCATTCAAAATGACATTGGGCAGTCGGGCGGGCAGCATACGCGGCTCGCGCAGTGTTCCGTCAAAATTGGGTGTCCAGTCTACAGTTCCCATCGAAAGCTCGGCCAGAAATACATCGGCATAGGCCGAAAGCCGGGCCTCGGTATAGCGCATGGCCGCAAATTCTTTGGGTGATGCGTTTGACCCCCAGTTGCCCTGGCCGTCGATGAGCGGATAGCGATACGAGAAATCCTGTGCCATCAGCACCATGGCCTCGTAACAGGCGCTATCGCCGTGCGGGTGAAATTTGCCCAGAACGTCGCCGACCGTGCGCGCCGACTTTTTGTGTTTGGCGGTGGCGCGCAGACCGAGTTCACTCATGGCATATATAATACGCCGCTGAACCGGTTTGAAGCCGTCACCGATAAACGGCAGGGCCCGGTCCATGATCACGTACATGGCATAGTTCAAATAAGACGGCTTTACAAAAGCGTCCAGCGCAAGCTGCTCGATGCCTTCATAAGAAATTATCTCGTCTACGGACATGGTCTTTTACTCCGGTTGTTGATTCGTTTCTCGTAGGTTCCGGGTCTAAAGGGTATTTAATTTCGGATTACGGATTGCGGATTGCGGATTTTCGGAATCGCTTCGCTCTGTCTTTAATGATAGACCTTACTAATTCCTTCCAAATTCTGCGATTCAATGTTCGAACCTCTACTCGGCCTGAGCCCGTCGCAGGTGACGGTTCGCTTTTTTTATAATTGATTGAGCGAAGCGAATCCATCAATCCAAAATCCGCAATCCAAAATCCAAAATTGATTGAATAACCTACAACCTCAGAACGATTGTTTATATGACCTCGGCATCAGCCAGGTCGCCTTCTTTTTCAAGCCATTTTTTGCGGTCCTTGGAGCGTTTTTTGGCCAGAAGCATATCCATGGTTTTAACAATTTTTCGTTCATCATCCAGGGTAAGCTGGATCAAGCGCCGGGAATCCGGCAGCATGGTGGTCTCGCGCAGCTGGCTCGGATTCATTTCACCGAGACCCTTAAACCGCTGAACATTAGGTTTGGCCTTCTTGGATGAATCGTTCAGCCGCTTTAGAATGGCATCTTTTTCATACTCATCAAGGGCATAGTGTACGGCTTTGCCCTGATCGATCCGGTACAGCGGCGGCATGGCCACGAATATATTGCCGGATAGGACCAGTGACCTGAAATGTTTCAGAAACAAAGCACAAAGCAGTGAAGCGATGTGAAGTCCGTCGGAATCGGCATCGGCTAAAATGATGATTTTGCGATAGCGCAGGCCCGTTAAATCCGGGTTCTCCGGATCGACCCCAATGGCAACCGCAATGTCATGAATCTCATTTGACTTTAAAATGGCCGCGGTTTCCACCTCCCAGGTGTTGAGTATTTTGCCCCGCAATGGCAGCACGGCCTGGGTCTGTTTGTCGCGAGCCTGTTTCGCGGATCCACCGGCGGAATCCCCTTCCACCAGAAACAGCTCACTTTCGGCGGAGTTCTGGGAAATGCAGTCTGCAAGCTTGCCGGGCAAAGTGGGACCGCTGCCGACTTTCTTGCGCACGATCTTTTTGACTGCTTTGAGCCGCTTACGGGCGTTTTCGATGGCCATTTCCGCAAGTTGCTCGCCGGTTTCAGTGTGCTGATTCAGCCACAAGGCAAATGCATCCCGGACCACATTGGAAACAAACGACGCACATTGGCGGGAGCCCAGCCGTTCCTTGGTCTGCCCCGAAAACTGCGGGTCGTTCATCTTGACCGAAAGTACATAGCTGCATTTTTCCCAAATATCGTCCGGTGCCAGTTTAATGCCCCTGGGGATCAGATTGCGAAATTCGCAAAACTCTTTGACCGCCGCCAGGAGGCCGCTGCGAAATCCGTTCACGTGGGTTCCGCCCTGGGGCGTCGGAATCAGATTCACATAGCTTTCGGCAATCACCTGGCCCGCTTCGGGCAGCCAGATGACGGCCCAGTTCACGACTTCCTCCCGGCTGTCATGATCGCCGACAAACGGACCATCCGGAATCCGATGGTATTCTGAAAGATTTTCGAGCAGATAGTCTTTAAGGCCATCCTCGAAATACCAGGATTCCGTCTCGCGTGTGATCTTATTGGTGAAGCTTACCGTGAGGCCCGGACAAAGGACCGCCTTGGCGCGCATGACGTGCTTTAGCCGGGGCAGGGAAAGCTTAACGGTGTCGAAATACTGCTCATCAGGCCAGAACCGCACCATGGAACCGGTATTGCGTTTTCCCACTGTACCTACTTTTTTCAGTTTGGATAGTTTTTGGCCGTTGTTAAAAGAGATGGCGTATTTGTGGCCGTCGCGTTTGATTTCCACCTCGAGCCGACTGGATAGGGCATTCACGACCGATACGCCGACGCCATGCAGTCCGCCTGAAAAGCGGTAGTTTTTATGGCCGAACTTGGCGCCGGCATGCAGTTTGGTCATGATGACCTCGACACCGGTCATCTTTTCCTCGGGGTGCTGGTCGATCGGCATGCCACGACCGTCATCACTGACTTCCAGCGATCCATCCTCGTAATAAATGACGTTGATCTTCTTGGCAAACCCGGCAATGGCTTCATCAACCGAATTATCGATGACTTCCTGGGCCAGGTGGTTGGGCCGGCTGGTGTCGGTATACATGCCGGGTCTGCGCCGCACAGGATCGAGGCCCCTCAATACCTCCAGCGATGATGCGTCGTAATCCGCCTTGGTTATATTATCAAATAAACTGTCGTCTTTGATGGCTAGCCTCCGGACCCACAAATGAGAATTGAAGATTGAAGATTGAAGATTGAAGATTTGAGGTATTCTATCATCTTATTTTTCAGTTATCGAAAATGTATAATTATTCTGAGTCAACTAAAAAAATCGGGCTCAGATTCGATCCGGTCCCGATGGTAAATATGACCTGCAACTAGTCGATCATTTATCTACATTTATACAACGAAAATCAAATTATATCAATATATTTTAGGTACTCTGAGCTTCAAAGGTTCCGGGTTCAAGGTTCAGCGTTCAGGGTTATTTAATCAATTTTGGATTTTGGATTGCGGATTTTGGATTGATGGTATCACTTCGCTCATTCTTTTTAAAATAGACAGAATACATCACTTCGACATTCGATATTCATTATTCGATATTCGTCATTCGCTTTTTCAAAGTTTCTTTTATTAATCAAACTGGCCGCTTTCCAGGTCAGCGGCGGTCCTGAACCCGGAACCCCTGAACCCAGAACCTCTGAACCTCTGAACCCCGAACCCTTGGACCTCTGAACCTCTGAACCCCGAACCCTTGGACCTCTGAACCTCTGAACCCGGAACCCCTGAACCTCTGAACCCGGAACCCCTGAACCTCTGAACCCGGAACCCCTGAACCTCTGAACCCGGAACCCCTGAACCTCTGAACCCGGAACCCCTGAACCTCTGAACCCGGAACCCCTGAACCTCTGAACCCGGGACCCCTGAACCTCTGAACCCCGAACCCCTGAACCTCTGAACCCTGAACCTCTATTTATTCAATCTCACTTTTATCGACCTGGCATGGCCGTCCAGCCCTTCGGTTTCAGCCAGACGGATGACATCAGACGCCTCCCGTTTGAAGGCGGTGGGAGAATAATGAATGACACTGCTCGTTTTAACGAAGTGGTCCACGGAAAGTGCCGAAGCAAAACGGGCCGTACCGGCGGTGGGCAATACATGATTGGGTCCGGCGATGTAATCCCCCACCGGTTCGGGTGTGTAATGTCCCAAAAAAACAGCGCCGGCATTGCGGATCTCCCCCACGTGTGCGAAGGGGTCGTCAATTTGAAGCTCGAGATGTTCCGGTGCGATGCGGTTGGCCAGAGCAATCGCAGCAGCAAGATCTTCGACCACCAGCAAGGCGCCAAAACGACTCAACGACTCCCGCGCGATGGTACTGCGGGGCAAAGTGGTCAGCTGTCGGTCGACTTCGGCGGCAACCTGGCCGGCGAAATCCGCCGAATCCGTTACCAGAACCGCCGACGAAAGCACGTCATGCTCGGCCTGGGCCAGCAGGTCAGCGGCGGCAAATTCAGGTGTTGCGCAGTCATCTGCAATCACGAGGACTTCGCTGGGCCCGGCAATCATATCGATGCCGACAGTGCCGGAGACGATTTTTTTCGCCAGGGTCACATATATATTTCCGGGACCGGCGATGACATCGACCCGGGGAATCGTTGCGGTGCCATAGGCCAGTGCGGCAATAGCCCAGGCGCTGCCTATTTTGTAGATGTTCTTGATGCCCACTTTTTTGGCGGCAACCAGGAGATGAGGATTTATGCCGCCCGTTTTGGTTGACGGGCTTACCATTACAATATTGTCGACCCCTGCAATTTTAGCGGGAATGGCTGACATCAATACGGTCGACACCAGGGGCGTCTCGCCGCCTCTGGCGCCGGGCACATAGACGCCGGCTGCATCCACCGGATTAACGATCTGCCCCAAGAAGGTGCCCGGTCTTTGGGTGTTTATCCAGGATTGGCGCACCTGCTGCCGATGGAAAGCATCAATTTGCGACGCGGCCCGATTCAAAGCCCTGACAAATGATCGATCAACTTTCTTTGAGGCCTCACGCATTTCTTTTTCCGACACCTTAAGTGAGTTAAGGGTCAATTTGGGAGCATCGAAACGCCTGGCATATTTAATGACGGCCTCATCTCCATGGCGCCGCACATCATCCAGGATCCGGTTTACTGCCTGATAGTCCTTTTTGCTGAAAGTCAATCCGCGGTTAACAATGGCCGAAACTTTTTTTTCAGCAGACTTGGAAGGATAGTTGTAGATTTTCATGGCATTCGCTTAAGTTCAGTAGTTTTTGTACAGGGATGGAACCACGAACCACACGAAAGACACGAAAAAAAATAAACCCTTTTAGGGCTTTTGTGTATTTCGTGTGTCTCGTGGTTTACCCCATATGCGACTTCACTCGATAAATTTCATGGACGATTTGCCCGGCTGTTTTTATGGCACCGAAAGATAATCATCATTTCGAAGTGCACCACTATTTATGGCAAAACGGCGGCCTTGTCAACGTTGGCGGTGATGCAGCCGGATCGACAACTCAAAATTCAGATTGACATCTGGAATTGGATCTGTCCTAGTAAAGCACCTGATTTCTGGTGTTGCTATTTACCTTTAAGAAGATGGAGGGAACCATGCAGGCGAACAGAATCTACAACTTCAACCCAGGACCGGCCGCCCTTCCCTATTCCGTGCTTGAGGAAGTCCGGGATAACATTTTAGACTTCGGCGGATCCGGCATGTCCATTGCGGAAATAAGTCATAGATCCAAACAATTTGACGACGTTATCAACGATGCCGTTGCCAGAACCAAGCGCTTGCTGGGCCTGGACGACCGACATCACGTCCTATTTCTGCAAGGCGGCGCCAGCCTTCAATTTGCCATGATTCCCATGAATTTTCTGTCGGGGAACCGCTCGGCCGACTATGTGGACACCGGCACCTGGTCCTCGAAAGCGATTAAGGAAGCCGAAATCCAGGGCAGGGCCATTCAGGTAGTGGCATCATCGGCCGATAAAAATTATTCTTATATACCCCGGGACATCAAATTCAATGCGGATGCGGTGTTTGTCCATATGACTTCCAACAACACCATCAAGGGGACCGCCTGGGCCGAGCTGCCGGATACCAACGGCGTGCCGATTATCTGTGACATGTCATCGGATATCATGAGCCGACCCATAGACGCTCAAAAAATCGGCATGTTATATGCCGGTGCCCAAAAAAATGTCGGTCCGGCCGGTGTCTGCCTGGTTGTCATCCGCCAGGACATGCTGGACCTGGTGCCGGATTCATTGCCGACCATGTTAAGTTATGGCACCTACGCCGCAAAAAACTCGCTCTATAACACGCCCCCCTGTTTTGCAATTTACACCCTGCACCTGGTGTTAAAGTGGCTGGAAGAAACCGTCGGCGGTCTCGCTAAGATGGCGGCCATCAATCGGAAAAAAGCCGACCTGCTCTATGATTTTATGGACGCCGGAGGCTTTTACCGCGCTACCGCCGAGCCTGCCAGTCGTTCCTTGATGAATGTAACATTTCGACTGCCGGATGAGGATATTGAGCAGCAATTTATCCGGCAAGCGCTTGAAAATGGCCTGGGTGGTCTCAAAGGCCATCGATCGGTCGGTGGATGCCGGGCTTCGCTTTACAATGCCGTCCCCCTTGAAGCGGTTGAATCCCTGGTCGATTTTATGAAAGCGTTTGAAAATCAACACGGGTAATTGGGTTGACCAAGCTGACGGAGTTAATTGGGTTGATTGAGTTTGCTTTATCATTCGAACAACTTAGTCACCCGATCAATTTAATCAACCAGTCAACCGGACCCAACAGAATCGATGCTATATTCTCCATCTACCAATGAATCAGCAACCGGCTTTTGGTTTGGCAGGCGTCATTTTTGGTTTTACTTGACATGACGATCAAATACGAATAATAACAGAGGCTAAGATTTTTTTCCGCTGCCCGATTTAAATCCGGTTCCGAAAGCTTTGCCGCTAACTAGAAAGTGCACTATTAACCCCTATTACACTAAGGAGGTAGCTATGGACAAAATTCTGAGAATAAATATGGGAACAGATGGAGGCCCTCAGGCCCAGACCGAGTCCCTGGGTGACTATGCCGGTTTGGGCGGCCGCGCCATGACCTCGGGCATTGTATCGAACGAAGTTCCCCCCCTGTGTCATCCGCTTGGTGAAGAAAACAAGCTGGTGATCGCGCCCGGGCTATTGAGCGGCTCGGTGGCGGCCATGTCCGGCCGCATCTCCGTCGGCTGCAAAAGCCCGCTGACCGGCGGCATCAAGGAATCCAATTCTGGCGGGCAGCCATCCCAGATGCTCGGCCGATTGGGCTATGCCGCCATCGTGCTGGAAGGCAAACCCCAGGAAAAAGCCCTCTATAAAGTTTTCATCAACAAAGACGGCGTGGACATCAAACAAGACAACAGTCTGTGCATGCTCGGCAACTACGATCTGGTGGACAAGATGAAAGCCGAATACGGAGACAAAGTCCACTGCATCTCCATCGGCCCGGCCGGTGAGATGAAGATGTCCGCCGCATCCATTGCCTTTACGGATATGGAGCAACGGCCCACCCGTCATGCCGGTCGCGGGGGAGTGGGCGCCGTGATGGGCGCCAAGGGCGTGAAAGTCATCGTAATCGACGATGCCGGATGCGCAGCCCGGACCCCGGCCGATCCTGAGAAATTTAAGGCCGCCAATAAAGAGTTTGTGGCCGGCCTCAGAAAGCATCCAGTCTCCGGTGAAGGAATGCCGGCTTACGGCACGAACGTGTTGACCAACATAATTAATGAAGCCGGCGCCTATCCGACCAAAAACTTTCAGTTTGGCCAGTTCGAGGGCGCCAGCAAGATCAGTGGCGAAGCACAGGCGGAATTAGAAAATGCCCGCGGTGGTGAGGGCTCCGCCACCCATGGCTGCCATAGAGGCTGTGTCATCCGATGTTCGGGAACGTTTTATGACAAAAACGGCAACTTTTTAAGCAAGCAGGTCGAGTATGAAACAATGTGGGCGCACGGCGGCAACTGCGGCATTGATGATTTGGATTCGATTGCCCAAATCGATCGTCTGGATGATGATTTCGGCCTGGATACCATTGAATTGGGCGCTGCCATCGCGGTGGCCATGGAAGGCGGCGTGGCAAAATTTGGTGATGCTGAGGCCGCGATCAACCTGGTCAAAGAAGTCGGCCAGGGCACTCCGCTGGGCCGGATCCTCGGCAATGGCGCAGCTGTCACCGGCCAAGTTTTTGGCGTAGAAAGAGTGCCGGTGGTCAAAAGACAGGCCATGCCGGCCTATGATCCGCGTGCGGTGCAAGGCCAAGGGGTCACCTACGCCACGACCACGATGGGCGCCGATCATACGGCGGGATATGCCGTGGCAACCAATATTTTAGGCATCGGTGGCAGTGTGGATCCATTAAAACCCGAGGGTCAGGTTGATTTGTCGCGCAATCTTCAGATCGCCACGGGTGCAATTGACTCCACTGGAATGTGCGTTTTCATCGCCTTCCCGATACTGGATCAGCCGGAAACCTTTCAAGCGTTGATCGATTTAATAAGCGGGTTCACCGGCCAGAATCTGACCGCCGATGACGTTACCGCTTTGGGCAAATCGGTTATGAAGAATGAACTTGATTTCAACGCCCGCGCAGGGTTTACCAGCAAAGATGATCGGGTGCCCGAATATTTCAAGACCGAACCGTTATCACCGCACAATGTAACTTTTGAAGTTTCAGACGAAGAACTGGATCAGGTTCATAATTATTAAGCAACCTGAACCCTGTGCCTGAAATATTTGGGGAGCCGACCATGAAGGCTCCCCATTTTTTTATTCGTGCTAAAAGATATTAATAGCAGTTTAAGGAAAAAGGAATTTTTGATATTGAAAATCAATCAATCAAAGACCAAAGAGACGCCTGCGGATGTCGCTTGCAACCATCTTAAGCTGCGATTGAAATTTGAACTGGTGCCTTTTTTTTGCCAATTGCTGGCACACGGGTTCACCATCAATGTTCGAACGGGTTGCACTATAAAAGATCTGCTCTGCCAGCAGCTGGGCATCGAGGAAGATTATCTGGCCGAAAGAATTTCGACCATTTTTCTAAACTCAAAGGTGGTCGATGATGTAAATTCCACCGTGGTGACTGAAGGGGCTAGGCTGGCTCTTTCAGGTCCCATGCCGGGGCTGGTGGGGGCCGTCTTGCGCAGTGGAAGCTATTATGCCGCCATGCGCAGGCAGATCTCGCATGCCCACGACAAAGTGTCTTCCAATAAAGAGTCGGCCCAAATTACCCTCAAGCTACTAAACCTCGTTGTTAAGGAGTTGGGGCCGGAATTCCTTCGCAGGGGCATTCCGATAAAGGGACCTATATTGCAAGATTTTATGGAACGTCATACGGAAGAAATAAGGCCTGGATTCATTGCCGGGGAATTAGACGGCCAACCGGTCGAGCTCGATACCCTGCAGGGGATGGATTGGAGTACCGATATGGTGATGCTGCAAGTCACGCCGGAAAAGTCATAATGAATTAATTTTCTTGCGAGACGACAATCTTCAATATTCAATTCTCGGGCGGAGTCGGATCAGGATTCTATTGATTCGGGTGTTGTTTGGGTCCAAACAATTTGATATTCTCATCCTCATCCTCTTCCGCGGCAGGCTTGGGGGGGATCACCGCAGCCGGCTTGGGATGAGTCACCGCAGTTCCGGCAGCTGGTTTTGACAGCGAAGCCGCCGGTTGTGATACTTTTTTCGGGGCCCGGGTAATAAGCAAATTTTTGGGTATATAGACCTCATTGCCCCGTTTCAATTGATAGGGATTGAGATCCGGATTGGCTTTGGCGAGCCGCTTGCGGTTGCTCGATTTGCCGGTATACCATCTGGCAATATCTGACAATTTTTCAGTGTTCTTTTTTACTTTGTAGGAGAAATACCCCGGTGTAAATTTTGCGGCTACTTTCTGGGGCAAGGCAACGCGCGTTTTCAGTAAGGAGGGCGGAATCAAGATGACATTGCCGACTTTAATACGGTTAGGATTCAAACGCGGGTTGTATTTGGCCAATTTACGCCAGTTTTTAGAAGCCCCGGTATACCATGATGCAATCAAAGAAAGTGATTCGCCGGGCCAACGCACGGTGTGTATATAATTATCCGCGCGGTATTCACCGGAAAAATTCTTCGGCAGCGGTTCGCGAGTCTTCAACAGGCCGACGGGGATCTTTACTTTGCTGCCCACGGCAATCCTGCCCGGACGAATACTTGGATTCACATCAGCAAGTTTTTTCTGATTTTTGGATTTGCCGGTATACCATTCCGCCACATAGCCCAGGGTTTCCCAGCGCCACTGGGATGTGTGAATAAAGTACTTCCCATCGCCGTCAGAATCACCGAAGAGGCGCGAATTCAAATTCTCCCTGAAGGGGGCCTGCCAAGCATCAATTTTTTGCTCGACACCGGCACACCCCCAGCACATAATGACGATGAGCAATCCAATTATGCCGAGGCGGTTAAAGTTTTGAAGCCTGGTTTTCATCCTTGCTTTTCTCCTGTTTTCCTTTTCATTTTCCGCAGGTACTTTTTGGCGGATACATTGCCGGGGTTTAAGGCAATGGCCTGTTCCAGATTCCGGATACATTGTTTGTGCTCGCCTAATTTCGCGTTGACGACGGCCAGATTAAAGAGCGCTTCATCCGTAAACGCCGGATTCAACTCGATGACGCGACGGTACATTATCTTGGCCTGCTGATAATTCTTGCTGACGGTATACATATAACCGAGGTTAAAAAACGTATCCGGCAGGTGGGGGGCTAGATCAGCCACCTTTAAATAAGTCTTGATGGCTTTAGAATATTTTTTTCGGCTCATATAAATGTAGCCCAGGTTGGACAGAACTGAAATATTGTCCGGATCGACCTTCAGGGCCATCAGCAGATATTTTTCGGTCTGCACGGTGTCCGTTTCGCTGAGTTCGGCGGCCTGCGCCAGTGCTGCGCTGACGTAAAAACTTGAGACAGCCTCCAGCATTGAAGGATCGTCGGCCAAAATCTCATCAAACAGGGCCAGGGCCTGGACATATTGTTTCGCTTCGAGCGCCGCCTTGCCGTCTGCTAAGACGTCAGGTTCGGCCGATGCCTCGACAAGGGCTCCCGGGGAAGCAGACGGCGAAGATTCGGGTTGGGTGCGTGAGAAAGATATTTGTTTTATCCCAAAAGCAACCAACACCAGAAATACCATGACAATGATGCCCGGCTTCAAGACGGCAAACTTAAACCTGGATTTGGTGGATTTGGCTTTGCTCTTGGCTTTCCGGCTGGATTTCCTTTGCCGGATTCGCAATATAGCGGCCAAGGTTTGCCGCAGGGTCTTGAAAATTTTCTGCTTTAGACCTTTTGATTTTTCAGCCGGAACCTGATCGGTCAGCAAAATGGTATTTTCATCAGTTCCTGTATCCGGAGTATCCGAGTCTGCTGTTTCGATCGGGCCGGCCTCGCTGACATCGGATTTGGCCCCAAATGCCGTTTCCTCCTGAGCAAACTCCTTTTTGAAAAGTGTCTTCAGGTATTGGGCGAAGCGTCTGGCATTGGGCCGCAACCCGAGTTCAAATGCAAATTCTTCCAGATCAGCCAGCATTTCAGCGGCAGATCGATATCTGTCAGCGGGGTCCTTGGCCAGCGCCCGCTGCAGAATATGATTTAAGGTGACGGGGAGATCGGGAATCACCTCTTCCGGCGGAGCATATAGAGCTTTGCGCACCAGGGACAAGACCTGCATGGTTTCGCCCTCAAACATCCGTCTGACGGCCAGCAGCTCGTACAATATGATCCCGGTTGAAAAAATATCCGAACGATGATCAATGACATCGCCGTTGGCCTGTTCCGGAGACATATAAGCCAACTTGCCTTTGATCAGGTTCTCTCTGGTTTTGGTGTTTTGGCTGGCGGCTTTGGCAATGCCATAATCGATTATTTTTACCTGGCCCTCGTAGGTCACCAATATGTTTTGCGGATTAATATCGCGATGAATAATATTTAGCGGCCGCCCCTTCAGATCTTTCAGATTGTGAGAGTAATCCAGTCCAGCGCAAATTTGGGAAACAATGTAGAGAATATTTTCCATTCCCAGCGGCTGTTCTCTCTTTTTGGCAGCCTTTCTGATCGTTCGCAAATCTTGGCCAAAAAGGTATTCCATGGCAATATAGTATTCGTTATCCATATTGCCGAAATCATAGATTTGAACAATGTTTTCATGATGCAGCAGGGCCGCCAGCTTGGCCTCGTCAATAAAGGCGGTAATCAAATTTTGCTCTTCGCAGAGATTTGGCAGTATTTTTTTGATGGCAATCGGCTTTTCAAACCCCTGGACACCGGTCAATTTGGCACGATACAGCTCGGCCATTCCGCCCACGGCGATTTTATCCAAAAGCTTATATTTACCAAATTGTGCGGATTGATTTAATGACATAAAAAATCACAATCGTCCTGCATCCATCGGGAAAACCACGACTCAGTCCCGAACCTCTCAAAGTCGGCAGGCAATATTATTTAGAACAATTCCAAAAAGTTGACATGATTTTTAATCTCTGGCTAAGGGGGCCTTGCTAACCCCGCCCGCGAGAACGGCAACCGGTCTATCCAGTTGGTATCCATGACTTGTATCGGTTTCTGGTGGTAAAACTTAAGATCAAATTTCGATGGCCGCCATCGAAATGAATGATGTGAGAATCTGTAGATAACGAAATGAATTTATTGTGTTTGCGATCTGATGCGGAGATTCGGCATTCAAGAAATTCTACTTGGGACCACTGCGTGCAATGAATATGGCGCCACCACCCGCCGGAATATTTACATTTAATGCCTATTTATTGAAATCACATCATGGTTGCGCAGGCGTTATGCCATAGCCGGATTGAATTTTTTAAGAATGCTATCGATTTAAAGTTAAAAGACAGAGCGAAGCGATACAACAATTCTTCAATCATCAATATTCAATATTCAATTCCGGCTTGCCCGGGTTGGGATGAGATACCGGGGATCAGGGCCGATGCGTTTTACCGTCAGGCCCCCAGGGCATGGGCTACCGGCAGTTCAATCCAACCCGCTTCATTTTCGTGCTCTGCTTTGCCTACGAACTGTTCTTCGCGGATTCGGTTGAAATCATCTTCCAGTTGCAGAAACACATCCACTATCTCGGGATCGAAGTGGGTCGCCTTGAGGTCAATGATGATTTGCCTGGATTTTTCATGCGAATAGGCGGGTTTATAAAATCGATCGGTAGTCAGCGCATCATAAACATCTGCCAGGGAAACGATCCGAGCTGCAAGCGGGATCGCTTCATTTTTAAGCCCCGCGGGATACCCGCTGCCATCCCATTTTTCATGGTGGCTGTAGGCGATGTCTTTTCCCATCTGTAAAAAGGATTTGCCTTCAATTTGGCATTCTATGGCTTTGATGGCATCCCCGCCCAATATGGTATGGCGTTTGATGACATCAAACTCTTCGTCTGTGAGCTTACCGGGTTTTAAAAGGACGGCATCGGGGACGCCGACCTTTCCGATATCATGCAAAATGGAAGATTGATAGATGTCATCAATATATTCGGCAGTGATGATATTTTCGTATTTGGGACGCCTGGCCAGCTCCCGGGCAATAATTTTAGCATACTCGCGGATCCTTTCCAGGTGTGTTCCGGTTCCTTCATCCCGGTATTCGGCAAGCTTGGCCAGCCCCAGGATTGTGGTCATTCTGGCATTTTGCAGCTTATGGTAAGAATCCAACAGATCCTGCTCGGCTTTTTTGCGCTGGTTGATGGTATATTGGACATGAGATCCGAATATCATAAAAAGACTTAAAACGATAAGACGCAGCCACAACGAACTGACGTTTGGGCCGAACAACTTTCGATAGATCGTTATTTCTTCGGGTGAAAAGACATTTAAAAAGGATTCGAGACCCCAGTATAAAAAGGCCAGGAAGACACCAGATATCACCATCTGATCAGCGAGATCGACAGGTTTGCCCAGCATAACTTTCAATTTGCTCATTCAAAACTCCAGCCCGGTGGTTCTTTGATACTTTTCAGATTTGACGGGAAAGCCCCATGTCTTTGTTTGCGTTAAGTATCCAGTTTATCCTATTTGGCATTTTTAGACCAGTGGTTTCCGGTCCCCCGAAGCGGTGAACGCGCCGACAATTTTTGGCGGCCGGTTCCGAATGGGTCCCAAGCCACAGCACAAAACCTCTGACTCGCGGGGATGGGACCTCCGACCGGCCCACAAGGGTACGGTTGCAAACCTTAAAATAATAAATTATTTCAATATATTAAACCAATATTTACGCCATGGTCATTGACCTGATACCACGATCCTGTTAGAATATTGAATAGATGGGCACGAAAACCGTCCGGAATGTATTATCGGCAAAAATGAAGACTACATGAGGGACCGCAACAATGAAACAGAGGCTCAAACAGTATGCTCTCATCGCATTAGCTGCAGCGCTGCTGTGGTTTTTGCTGGATACGCATATTATTATCAGTGGCCATAGTGTCCACTTTTTAAAAAAATCAACACTCGATTTGCACGATACATTTGTGAGCCTGGACCGTAAAAAACCGGAAACGATCCTTGAAAATGAGAGGCTGCGCGAAGCTGGAATTGGGGATCTTCTAGTGGAATTGGAAATTATATCCTCGGATGAACAGGCTAAGTGGGAAAATAAACGGTACTATAACCCAAAAAAAGGCTATTTTTAACAAGCTTTGGAAGTAATTGGGCTGAAGATGCCGCCTTTTTTTGATCGTCGAATCTGGCGACCCAAAGCTCGACTTAATAGCGAATAAAGCAGCTCTAATACCGGCATGGCAATCATTACTATTTTTTTTGTCCCTTTTTTAGTTTTCTTCTTTGTTGGAATGCGATGATCCCAGCGGAAACCAATTTCATTTAAATAACGTGGCAAATGTTTACTACTCATATAGTGGAAAACACCTTGTTTGGCCCTTTCCAGAATCGAGTTAAAAG